>OGQR01002868.1_pt1 | contig 9955 bp, 6 predicted proteins | sample 1553271 | NCBI WGS metagenome assembly OGQR01 (sample SAMEA2579970, study PRJEB22360) | human gut metagenome | biome: human gut; feature: human-associated habitat; material: faeces | place: Denmark | collected 2008/2010 | reverse complement strand
GCGCTCACCTTTGCAGCATCCAGTATTATCTGCGCTTTTGGCTTGGCATCTGCCGTACCTCGCTCGCCGTATCGGCACTTAGAATTGATGCGGTATTGCCTTAAGGTTGTGCCAATTGTTCCAGGCACAACCGCCCCAAACAGCTGCCGGGCCAGTTGCCCGCGCACGAAAGGAGAAATTACTATGGCAAAATTTCATCTGATTCCCATTGTGCTGGGCGCAGCCATCGGTGTTGGCGTTTATGTTGTCAGCAAGTATCTGGCTCAGGACGAAGAGAGCGAACATATTGTGGATGACTCCGCATTTGACGACAGCGAAGCTTCCGAAAGCACCGAAGATGCGGACGAAACCGAAGAAAATGCCGACGAGGAACCCCCCGCAGAAGAACCGGCGGCAGAGCCTGCCCCGGATGAGGAACAGCCCGCACCGTTTGAGGAGCCTGCTGCCCCGGCGGAAGAACCCGCGCAGGAAGATGACGGCGTTACCATTCCCATCCAGAACGGTGGCGATGTGCCGAATGTGAACCCGGTACAGGACAAAACCGAACCCGTTAAGCTGACGGAGGACGGCAAGGTGGACCCTACCACCATCGCCAAAGCCGAAGATTTCGGCGACTGGGAAGAAGAAACCGGCTGCAGAGGCTGAAGGCGAGACGATATAAATGACAACGCCGCAGGGAGTGCGTGATGCTCCCTGCGGCGTTTGTTTTTTGTTTTGGGGGTAAATTTGTATTTGGAGGGAGAGCCTTTGCGTGTACGGCAGGGTTCTTCCCACGTTTTGGGGGTAGCAGCGTGGCAAGGCCCGGCGGGCGGGACGATGCGAGCATCGTCCCCTACAAATCATTTGCAATGTTCGCGGCAATAGGGCAAGGTTTCTCCGCGGCGGGGTGAGGGCCCCCCGCCCTACCGAATGTTTTATGTTCTATCACCCACTATAAAATGCTCCGTAGGGAACGGTCTTGACCGTTCCGGAACCATGCGGTAGATGCCACAATAGAATTTTATCGCAAGCCTTGGCTACAACATCCCACAAAGCATATCAAAGGGGACGATGCTTCCGCATCGTCCCCTACTTATTATTTTACGGGTTATGGCCGCCAGCAGCTCTTACACCACCCATTGCAGCAAAATACCGCAGCAGGTGCCGCAGAACCAGAGCAGCCCTGTCATGAACAGGTTCTGTTTCCAGCTGGGGTTGACACGCCACAGCACAGCCAGGCCGATACCTGCGCCGGAGCACAGCCCCGCAAAAAAACTGCCAAAGGTAATAGCCCCGCCCATATACAGCTGAGCCAGCAGCACGCTGGCACCGCAGTTGGGTACAAGACCGATCAGCGCGGCCATCATGGGCTGGAAAATGCCCAGACTGCCCAGGAATGCCGCGGCGGAATCTGCCCCGACAAAGCCAAAGATCAGCCCAATGATAAAGCTGAACACCAAGATGAACACAAAAATTTCCAGCGTGTGACGCAGTGCCGCCAGAAAAATGCTACTGTGTTCCTCGTGTTCTTCGTGGCAGTCCACCTCATCGGCATGGCCCTCATAGCCGCCATACAGCCCTTTGGGCAGGATGCGGCGCAGCGGAACATCCAACACCAAACCGGCTGCAATGCCAAACACGATTTTGAGCACCAGCAGCAGGCCCAGCTTGTTCCACAGGGTAGGCTCCGCCGCCAGCAGGGGGATGGCTTCATCCGATGTTGCCAGGAACACGGCCAGCAGCGTGCCGGGGGTAATGACCCGACTGGCATAAAAGTTGGCCGCTACCGCCGAAAACCCGCACTGTGGTACGCAGCCCAGCAGTGCGCCGGGCACAAAGCCCCAGTGGCCGCCGCCAGCCAGCGCTTTTTCAATTCGCTCGCCATGGTTGCGTTCCAGCCATTCGATCAGCAGATATGCCAGATACAAAAACGGCAGCATTTTTACGCCGTCGATCAGTGCATCCAAAAAAGCATCAACAATAATTTCCATAATTCTCCTATCTGTTGCAAAGGTTGGGGTTGCAGGGCATAACATGGCCGCACGGTTCGGAGCAGCTGCCCGGAGCCATGCGGCCCTTTTTCATTTTTTACTGCCTTTGTTGGTTTCAAAGCCGCGCAGCAGCGCTACGGCTTCCCGCACACGGGCGGGGGAAATGCGGGTACGGAACCGCTCCATGCTGCGGGAAGAAAACGGCACATCATAGGTAAAGGAATCAAAGCCCAAAAAGTATTGCAGGTAGGGGCTTTCGCGCACGATCTCCACCGTTTCGCTGTCCGTTGTGCGGCACGCTGCACGAATCACCAGCACACCGAACGCCATGCGGGCCGGAATTGCCACCTTGCCGCCAGCAGCAAAATGGCCGCTGTACTCCTGTTCAATGGCATCCCAGTCAATGGCCTGGGCCAGGCGCACCCAGCGGTTCTCCTGTACCAGCTCGCCTTCATAGGGCGGCAGGTAGTCATCAATGCTCATCTGATGTTGAATTGTGCGGTACATGGTTGCACCATTCCTTTTTATGTCGTTCCCGTTTTATTTTTCCCGCAAAAACGCTTGGGATATATCTGAAAAGCCGAAAACTCAATCCAGTTCTTTGTTTTCAGATATCCCTTAATATCTCTGGATCAGGGGGAATATCATGGCCAGAACCGCCCAAGCGACCTGATACAAGGCCAGTGCCGGAAGCGGCAGCCCGGCCAGGCCGCCGGCCAGCGCCATGATCATGGCAAGAATGCAGCTGATGAGCACCGAGGCCGACAGCACCATCGAAGAACGGTGTTCCCCCTCTGCCGCACCCGCAGCGGCTTCCAGGCCGCCGACAAAGCTGGCAAAGCTGCCCAGGTGCAGCATGCTGCCTTCGCTTTCCGGCAGCCAGGCCACAGCGGGCTCCAGCGCCTTGTGTTCCTTGCCGCTCAGCACCTTGACGGTACCAACCGGCAGGTTATAAGCAGTCTGCAGCAGCGCTTCATCGCAGTTAAAGTCATCGCAGTCCACAATGAGCGAAAGTCCGGCGCGGCGCAGGGAATCCAGCACGGCGGCGGTATCGGGATCACTCTGATAAGCCACCTGGAACATGCTGAACAGCTTGCCGGAAACCGCCAGGTAGATGACCCGGCGCTGGTTCACGGTATGGCGGCGTTCATATTCCATGCTGGGCAGCTGGATATCATAGGTATCCATCAGCCGGCGGGAGCCGATCATGACCCGCTCGCCGTTGATCCAGCCCACATAGCCCAGGCCGTCCAGCGTTTCCAGGTTTTCCACCTTGCACAGCAGCTTGCGGTTATCGCCCGTCATGCCAAGGAAGATATCTTTCAGCGGGGTATTCACATCTGCCAGCATGGAAGCGGAGTAGATGATGGCCAGCTCAATATCCTCTTTGCGCACCGGCTTGATGCCGCGCAGCGTAATGCACCCTTTGGGGAAAAGATCCTGCGCCGTGACCTGCAGCACGTTCACACGGCCCAGCAGTCGGATATCCTTCCAACCGGGGATGACCGCGCCGATCTGCGCGGCACTGCGCTGCATCAAACGCATGGGCATGGCGGAGATCAGCGTACCGGCCAGCGGCGCGCCCAGGCAGAGTACACCGGCCAGCGCAGTGAACGCCGTTCCGGCATCCTTGCGGTAAAGCAGGGTGAACAGGAATGCAGCCACGCCGCAGCCCAGCAGGATGCGGGCAAACTGCTGCTGGTTTTTATCCGATGTGCGGCGGGATTCGCTGCCCGCCAAAAAGCCTTTCATCAGGCGGGTGGGACGGCTGACCAGCACATTGGGGCGCGGTTCCGCCAGCCCGGCGGTCACGGTGCGCAGTACCCCGGCATCTTTCAGCCGATATGCCACAGCGTGGTCCATCCCGGCGCTGACAAGGGTAAAGTTATCCCGGATGGTGTGGGCGTCGATTGCCTTGCCTGCAGCGTTGCCGCACAGCAGTAGCGCTGCGGGGCCGGTCATCAGGCAGAGGGTTGCAGGGTTATACCATTCCGGCTTTGCCAAAAACATGATACATTGCAGGATGGAGGCCACCGCGGCCATGGCGGGCATGGTATCTGCGGTATTGCCCCGGCGCATGTTGATCAGCCCGGCCAGGCCGCCCAGCATCGTCTGCCAGCACAGGGCCGCGCTGGCAGCAAGCAGGATCAGCATGGTCACCAGCAGCGGTTTGGTGCTGGCTGTGGTATTCAGCGGGCCAAGATTGGCTCCGGTGGCCGCCATAGTGCCCAGAACAACCATCATCAGGGCTGCAGCGCCCACAGCGATTGCTGTGCCGGTGGTGATCATCACCCGCAGTTCCAGGTCATGGCGCACCACGGGGGCATCATCGGTGCTTTCGTATTCGTGGCGGTGCAGGACGGCGGCCTGTGCGGCAAAAGGCGCTTCGCCATCGGGGGTGGTTTCGTCCTTCGGCTTGCCTGCAAACCGGAAGATGTTAAAGCCTTTGCCGGGCTTTTTTTGTTCCGGTGCTTCCGGCTCCGCCCCGGCGTTGGGGTCGCTCAGGTACTGGGCAGCCGCCTGGTAATCGGTATCGGTCTTTTCTGTTTTTGCCTTTGAATCCGATTTGATCTTTTCCAGATTGATGGACTGTTCAATGCCGCGCACAAATTCCGCGGTATTGGGCTTTTCATCCACCAGGGGGCCGATCAGCTCCTCAAAGCTTTCTTCCTCTTTTTTCGGGGCGGGCTTTTTCGGTTCTTCCGGCTGTTCTTCCACCCCTTCGGCAATCTCGCTCAGGCGGATTTGCCCGGTCAGGGTCTGGGCCAGCTCCTGCGGCAGTTCCTCAAAGGTATCGCCGCTGGCGGGTTCTTCCTGCACGGGGGCAGCTTTGGGCGCAGGCTTTTTGCGGCGCGGCGGCAGGGCTGCGTTCAGTTCATGCAGGAACGACTGGGTGCTTTCCGGTACGGGCTCGTCCCCCAGCTGCATGGTAAAACCGGTGGTCGCCTGCGGGGCAGGCGCGGGCTGCGGCTGCACCGTATCGTTTGGGGTCATGACCGGCTCGCCCACGGGTTCCGCTTCGCGGCGGGGGGCAGGCCGAGTGAACGGCATGGTGCGTTCCCGCTCCTTGCGGGGGGTGAACTCCACGGTATCCCGCTTTTTATTTTTGCGGTAAACATTGGGCTGAGGTTCCGGCTGCGGGGCCGGCTCATCCTTCGGAAGCAGCGGTTTGCCTGTGGCGGCAAACTGGGAAGTCTGCCGCCCGGAGATGGAAAGCCCTGCGTTGGTAGCGGTCAGGCGGGGCATCTCGCCCGTTTCCTCTGTTTCCGGCTCCTCCCGGGGCTGTTCCGGAACCTCCCAGTTTTCTACCGGGGCTGGCTCGCCCTCATACGGGTCATAGGATTCCAGCTCGTCATAGACATCGTGCTTTTTGCCGCCGAACAGGCTGGCAAAAAAGCCTTTTTTCTTTGCAGCGTAGTGGCGGGGCGGCTCTTGCTCGCGCAGCTCCATCTCGTCCGGTTCATCCTGTGGCAAAACCTCCTGCGACCGGGGCAGTTGTTCTTCCAGCTGCTGGGTGCTCTGGTTTTCCACCCTGCCGCTGACCGAAACATTGATCGGCTCAAACTCCCCGGTATCGGTAGCATATCCAAAGCCAAACAAGCCCTTTTTCTTGGGAGTCTGCTGGCGCTCCTGCTCGGACTTCATATCATCCGGAACAACGGCCACGCTGGTGCCAAAAAAGTTGGTAAAATCTTTTTTTCCTTCATCCAGGTACTTGCTGTCCGCTTCCGGCACCCTGCGGCCCAAAAAGGCTTTAATGACGCTGGTGCGGGTGGTATCCCCTGATGTTGCATCCGCCGGTCTTGGTTCCGGCTGCGGGGCCGGTTTTGTCTCCGGCTGCACCTGCGGGGCCGGCTGCTGGGGCGCAGTTTGTGCCGGGGCAGGGCGGGCAGGCTGCGGAACAGATTCCGAGCGCACCGGCCGAGTCGGTTGTACAGTTTGTATATTATTTTGTTTTTCTACTTTAGGCTCAACTTCCGGCATGCGGCGCGGCTCCGGCACAGAAGCAGGCCGGCGGGCCGGGGTAGCGGGGCCGGGTTTATTCTTTTTGGCAGCCCGCATACTGGGCAGATCGCCCAGCAGGTCATCCAGCACAGCGGTGGAAAACCGGTCCTCGGTGTTAAAATTATTGCCTTTGCCCAGCGTGATATCCGGCAGGTCCTCTTTCTGGATGGGCCCCAATGCCGAACCGCCGCCGGAGGATTCCTCCATGCTGCCGTGGCCCAGGCTTTGCAGGATGGCATCCACCTGGCGGTCTGTTACACTATCCCGGATGCCGCGTTCGGCCTGCTCATGGCTGAGCTCTTCCAGAATGCGGTCCACGGAATCATTTGTACGTTTGCTTGGCATGTTGTTCTCCCCTTTGGTATGGGATTCCTTTTTTTGCGCAGCCGTTACTTGCGGCGCTGCATGATGTTGTACATCAAAATACCGGCGGCCACGCTGACGTTATAACTGTCCACACCGGTTTTGCCACCGGCCATATCCAGCGTAACGGCGGCATCGCACAGTTTGCGCACCAGTGCGCCGGGGCCTGCGCCCTCGCTGCCCAGCACCAGCGCCACCGGGCCGGAAAGATCGGTCTTTTCCAGCGGAGCACCGCCCAGGTCGGCACAGTAAACAAAAATGTTCTGCTTTTTCAGGTCACGGATGGCCTGCGGCAGGTTGGCGACCCGCGCCACCGGGATGCGGGCAGCTGCCCCGGCGCTGGATTTCATGACCGTGCCGGTCACGCCAACGCCGCCGCGCCGCGGGATGATCACGCCGTGGGCACCGCACAGCAGCGCGCTGCGCAGGATTGCGCCCAGGTTGTGGGGGTCCTCAATACCGTCACACAGCACGAGGAACGGCGGTTCGCCGCGGTCTTTTGCGATCTGCAAAAGTTCCTCCACGCCAACATACTGGATGCGGGCAGCCCAGGCCGCCACACCCTGGTGGTCCTGGGTACCGCACAGCTTTTGCAGCTTGCCGGCGGGTACACGCTTGATGACCGCCCCGGCCGCTTTGCCCAGCGCGGTATAATACCCGGCCATGCGCGGCTCCATGCTGTCGGCCAGCAGCAGGGTGTCCACCCCGGCTTCGCTTTTCAGCAGTTCGGTCACGGGGTTTTTGCCCCATACCAGGGCGGTATCCTGCTCCGCAGGGGCCTTGTCTGCCTTGGCCTGGGGGGCCTGCTGGGGCATGCGTTTTTTATTTTCCATCTGCAATGTGGTTACTCCTTAAAACGATTGGGTAAAGCCCTGTGCGGCGGCGTTTGGCAGCCATTTTGCCGCGTATGGCAGCCCGCACAGCTTTCTGGCATGATTCGATAATTATACAGATATAGTATAGCACATTTCCTATGCTTTTGTCACCTTTTTCCTTGGCGTCAAAAGTACAGATTTTTCACCCTTTTGCGCGGTGCTTTTGTGCGTGTTTTCGCGGTTTATACAAACCGTACTGGAAAGGTTTTCCTTTGAGGATGTTGAAAACCCTGTTGAAAGCGTGGAAAACCCGCTTGTATGGCCAGTTTTCCACCGTTTCAGGGGGTGTTTTCAACATATTGTGGAAAACCTTTCAACATAACAGTACGGATAAACACCCCCGCTCACTGGGCAAACTACCAGTTTTACCCCCGTTTTTGCGGGTAAAACTTACAATTATTACGGGGGTTTTGCCCGTTTTTTCACTTTCCACAGGTTTTCCCCACCCCGTTTGTGGACAAAAAGCGAAAAGTTCATCCTGCATGTTGAATGCAAAAATTCCCCACAAAATTCCATCCTGTTCAGGCCATTCCGGCTGCTGCAAACCAGTCCGCCGCAGCCCGCAGAACGGGCGCGGCATTGCTGCCCCCGCCGCCGTATTCGATCACCACCGCCACCGCAAACCGCGGCTGCTGCACCGGCCCATACCCGATGAGCACCGAGTTTGTGTAGTGGGTGCCATCCGCCAGCGTGCCCGCCAGCTGGGGGCTGCCGGTCTTGCAGGCAAGGGAAATGGGCGATTCCCGCAAAGTGCGCAGCGTTTGGGCCATCTGGGCCATACCCTCCCGGATGGGGGCAAACACTGCCGCCCCGCCGGGTGCCTGGGCTAAAACGTCCGGCTGCGCCTGCCAGGTTATATTCCCGCCGGTATCGGTAGTGCTTTGGGCAAAGTGCAGTGCCGGGCGCTGGCCGTCCCGCGCAAGGGCCCCGGCATAGGCTGCCAGCTGCAAGGGGCTGACCGACGTGTTGCCCTGCCCAATGGCCGCCATCAGCGCAAGGCCCGCCTGATAGTTCTCATCGGTGCTCCAGGTCAGGCGGCCTGTAGTTTCCGGCAGCTCAGTACCGCAGGGTGCTCCAAGGCCCAGCTGCTGCGCGGTAGCGGAAAACGTATCCACCCCAAGGCGGCGGCCGACATCATAAAAATAAATGTTGCAGCTGTGGCGCAGCGCCGTAACCATGCTGACGGCCCCGCGGTGCCCCAGCTGCAAACAGCGCGGCTGGTAACCCGCATAGTAAGTGTACCGCCCGCCGCAATTTACAGTGCTTTGCGGGGTAATGATCCCCGCCGCCAGGGCCGATGCCGCTACTGCCGGTTTGAACGCTGACCCCGGCGCATACTGGCCGTTCAGCACCCGGTTGACCAGCGGTGCTCCCTGGGCTGTAGCCAGTGCGGCATAATTCTGCCGCCAGCTGGCAAGGTTATAATCCGGCAGGCTGACCGCCGCCAGAACGCCGCCGGTCTGCACATCCACCACCACAGCCGCCCCTGCGCAGGCTTCTTTGCCCTTGCCTTCCGGCTTTATGGCCTGTAAAGTTTCAATTTGCTGCTGCAATGCGCTGCGCAGGGTGCGCTGCAAATCAGCATCCAGGTAAAGGTGCAGGGTATCCCCGGCCTGCGGCGTACTTTGTATGGTTTCGGTGCGGCCGCCGCTGCTGCGGTCAACTGTCACTTTCAGGCTTCCCGCTCTGCCGCGCAAAGCATCCTCCCAGGCGGCTTCCAGCCCCCATTGGCCGATGGATTCATCCATGGCAAGGCCTTGGGCCTTTTTCTGTGCCCACTGCTCGGCACTCATGGCCCCCACGCCGCCCAGCAGCTGCGGAGCGAGGGTGCCATCCACCGCCGTGCGGGTACCGCGGGCAGTCAGCCGCACCGCCCCGCTCTGGGGCAGACCGGCAGCCAGCAGGCTCTGGCACTGTGCCTGGGTCAGATTTTCAGCCAGCGGCAGTTCCCCCGCCGAAACGGCAGAACAAAAGGCGGCAAGCTGTGTTTCCACATCCTTGCCGCCTAGATCCAGTTCTTTTAACGTTTGCAGGGTCTGCGCCATCTCGGTGTCCGGTGGGGCCGGAACGCAGAGCGCCAGGTCATACACGGTGTCATCCTGCACCAGCGCCGTGCCGCTGCGGTCCACAATGCTTCCCCGCGCCGCCGGGATGCGCACGGTATAGCTGGTCTGAGATGCCTGTTCCAGCTTTTTAGCATAGTGATCCGCCATGGTAAATTGCATCCAGTACAGCCGCATCAAAAATGCCGCAAACACGGCAGTGCAGAAAATCAGCAGGAACCACACCCTCTTTTTGCCGTCTTTTTTCATGCGCACCTCCCGGCAGGCCACTGCCTGCTCTGGTCTGATCGTTCTTTGGTCTGTCCTTTTGCCATATGGGTATTATACAAGGTTTTGCCGCAGCTGTCAGCCCCCGATGAAATACAGGCAGTCGGTTTCATCGGCAGTATCTTCCAGCGGGGCGCGCAGGGTCAGGCCGCCGGGGTCGGGCTGGGGCGCTGCTGCCAGCTGCCCGGCCCAATACTGACCCTGCGCGGTAACGGCCAACTCCCCCGCTGCCGCCTTACAGCTGCAGGGCAGGCCGGTCACCCACAGGACTCCGTTCTGGCGGGTCAGCGTGCCAAGGGCCTGCCCCACCAGAGCCGGGACTGCCCCTGCTCCGCTGCCCGCCGGGGACACCGTGCCATGCTCCCCTGCAATGCCCGCAAAACGGCCGCTGCGGTCCAGCACGGCGGGCCCC
>OGQR01002866.1_pt1 | contig 9968 bp, 6 predicted proteins | sample 1553271 | NCBI WGS metagenome assembly OGQR01 (sample SAMEA2579970, study PRJEB22360) | human gut metagenome | biome: human gut; feature: human-associated habitat; material: faeces | place: Denmark | collected 2008/2010 | reverse complement strand
AAATCGATGAAATGGTAAAGAAAGCGATTGAAGAACGTGAAGTGATCTGTGTGAAACCGGAATAAAATTTTGTGGGGCGGTGCGTCGTTTTGAGACAAAAAAGAAGCGGCCATCATGCCGCCCCATGCTAAGTAACAAACCCAATATTATTTTTTTTATTTAACGATGAACTCGTCAAGTTTAGCAAGAATTTCATCAATGTTGTTCTCGCTGTGAATATTGAGGTCGATTGGTTTTGACAAATCCAAACTGAAAATACCCATGATAGACTTTGCATCAACTGCATACCGACCAGACACCAAATCGATGTCATAATTAAACAGCATTACGGTGTTTACAAAATCCTTTACATCATTGATTGCCTGCAGAGAAATCATTGTTTCATACATGATGCATAACCTCCTTGCCCCAACTAAAATTTTTATAGGGTTTGCTGTCCAGAACGCATCAACAGCTTGCGATGGAACTGTCGCTTTCCGTTCTGTTAAGCATAGTATACTACATTTTTTTTTTTTTGTCAAGATGGTTGCTTTATTTTCGTGATTATAGTATAATAGGTGCGGAATGCGTCTCCTTTTTTTTATTCACACCCACTAAACTATGTGGAATTTCTGTGACAATCCACAAAAATTCAATTCACATTCCAACCGATTTCTACCAGTTTTCAACGTATTTTTCCCCATCTGCACGCATTTCCAAAGGAGGATTTTTTCGCTTGAATTGTTATTTTTTTACCTTTGGCTGTAAAGTCAACAGCTGCGAAACTGCTGGAATGGAGGCAATTTTTCAGGCTGCCGGATACACCATCACCACCCAGCCGGAACAGGCGGATGTGATTATATTAAACACCTGCACCGTCACTGCCTCCGGCGACAACCGCATGCATACCGCACTCCGCCGCCTGCGTGCCGGAAATCCAGATGCTGTTATGGTGTTGACGGGATGCTTTGCACAGGCATTTCCGGAAGAAGCTGCTGCCCTGCCAGAAGCAGACCTTGTCATCGGCACACAAGACCGTGACCGCCTGCCGCAACTGGTACAGCAATTTCTCATGGGAAACCGTGCCCCGATGCAACACATCCCAGCATATACCGGAACAGAGACATTCGCCTGTCTGCCCCATCACCTGCCAGCTGACCGCACCCGTGCCTTTTTAAAGATTCAAGACGGCTGCAACTGCTTTTGCAGCTATTGCATCATTCCCTATGCAAGAGGTCGCTGCCGCTCCATGCCGCTGGATGTCCTGCAACAGGAAGTTTCTCAGTTTGCAGCGGAGGGCTACAAAGAAATTGTCCTCTGCGGCATTAACCTTGCCTTTTATGGGAAAGAATGGGGTGGCTCGCTGCTCGATGCCGTTTCCCTCTGCTGTCAAACATCGGGCATTCAACGGGTGCGGCTGGGTTCGTTAGAGCCGGAACGCATGACAGAAGATTTATTGGATGCACTCGCTGCCCTTCCGGCATTCTGTCCGCAGTTTCATCTCTCTTTACAGAGTGGCTGCGACCACACCTTGAAAGAGATGCACCGCCGCTATACCACACAGGAATACGCTGCCCTCTGTGCAGCCATCCGCAGCCGGTTTCCGGTCTGTGCCATTACAACCGATATTATGGTGGGCTTTCCAGGGGAAACAGATGCTGACTTTGCAGAGTCACTGGCATTTGCAGAATCCATGCAGTTTGCAAAAATTCATGTATTTCGCTACTCGCCCCGCACCGGAACACCGGCTGCCCAACGCACCGACCAAATCTCGGATTCTGTGAAACATACTCGCATGGTTGCCATGCAGCAGCTGGCAGAAACTGCCCGAACTGCCTTTCTCTCCAGCCGCATTGGACTGACATTACCTGTACTGTTTGAACGGGAACGGGACGCTGCATTTCACAACGGACACACGCCGGATTTCACCCCTGTAAAAATTCCTGCGGAAAAAGAGAAAAAAAGTTTGCGTAAATCTATTTTTTATGTTAGAATAGAAGAAAGCGATTCTGCTTGCTGTTTCGGTCACATCGTGCCGAAAGACAATGCAAATTCATCACAAAAGGAGTAATCGTATGTCTGTTTATCGAATTTATGTGGAAAAAAAGCCGGAATTTGCGGTAGAAGCACAGTCTGTGCTAAACGACCTGCAAACTGCTCTTCGGCTGAGTGTTACGGGGGTTCGGATTCTGAACCGCTATGATGCCGACCACCTGACCGAAGAGGCATTTCAAAAAGCCATCCCGACTGTTTTTTCTGAACCAGCGGTCGATGTCACCTATGACACCCTTCCGGAATGTACCGGCAATCAGAGAATGTTTGCTGTCGAATACCTGCCGGGACAGTTTGACCAGCGGGCAGACAGCTGTGAACAGTGTATTCAGATTCTGCTGCAAGGCGAACGCTGTCGGGTTCGCACCGCTCAGATTTATATCATCAGCGGCAATATGACCGATGCAGAATTTCAGCAGATTCAGTCTTATTTGATTAACCCGGTAGAACGCCGGAAGGCTTCCCTCGACAAGCCGGAAACGCTCGATTCCAACTATGAAATCCCGACCGAAGTCAAGACCCTGCATGGATTCTGCGACCGCACCAAGGAACAGTTGGATGCATTCATTCGGGAATATGGTCTGGCAATGGATTTGGATGACATCCAGTTCTGTCAGGATTATTTCAAGAATACCGAACACCGTGACCCAACCATCACGGAAATCCGGATGATTGACACTTACTGGTCTGACCACTGCCGTCACACCACATTCTCCACCAATATTGAACAGGTTGAAATCGGTGCTCCTTATATTCAGAAAACCTATGACGCTTACCTGAACATCCGCCACGAACTGGGCAGAGATACCAAGCCGATTACCCTCATGGATATGGCAACACTGGCAGTGAAGAAGCTCAAGGCAGACGGCAAGCTGAACGATTTGGACGAAAGCGAAGAAATCAACGCTTGTTCTGTCAAAATCAAGGTGGACGTTGCAGGCAAAGAAGAAGACTGGATTCTGATGTTCAAGAACGAAACCCACAACCACCCGACGGAAATTGAACCATTCGGTGGTGCTGCAACCTGCCTCGGCGGTGCAATCCGTGACCCGCTGTCTGGCCGTTCCTATGTTTATCAGGCTATGCGTGTAACCGGTGCAGCAAATCCGCTCGTTCCGGTCGAAGATACCATTGCCGGCAAGCTGCCGCAGCGGAAAATCACCATCGGTGCTGCAAGCGGTTATAGCTCTTATGGGAACCAGATTGGTCTTGCAACCGGACACGTTTCTGAAGTATACCATCCGGGCTATATGGCAAAGAGAATGGAAATCGGTGCGGTACTCGGTGCAGCTCCGGCAAGCAACATTCGCAGAGAAGCTCCGATTCCGGGCGATGTTGTCATCCTGCTGGGCGGTAAGACTGGACGGGACGGCTGCGGCGGTGCAACTGGTTCTTCCAAGTCCCATACCATTGAATCTTTGGAATCCTGTGGTGCAGAAGTACAAAAGGGGAATGCTCCGGAAGAACGGAAATTGCAGCGGCTGTTCCGTGACCCGTATGTCACCCAGATGATTAAACGCTGCAACGACTTCGGTGCAGGCGGTGTTTCCGTTGCCATCGGCGAACTGACCGACGGTCTGGAAATCGACCTGAACGCTGTTCCGAAGAAATATGACGGTCTGGACGGTACAGAAATTGCCATCAGTGAATCTCAGGAACGAATGGCAGTGGTTGTTGCCAAGGAAGATGCTGAAAAGTTCTTGCAGGCTGCTGGCAAGGAAAACCTCGAAGCAACCATCGTTGCAGAAGTAAAGGCTGAACCAAGACTGAAAATGCACTGGAACGGCAAGAACATTGTCAACCTGAGTCGGGAATTCCTGAACTCAAACGGTGCTGCAAAATATACCGATGTTGTCATCCCTGCTCCAAAGACAGATGCTCCGGCAGCCATGTCAGACTGTGCAGAAAGCTGGAAGGAACTGCTCTCCAACCTGAATGTTTGCTCGCAAAAGGGTCTGGTGGAAATGTTCGACTCCACCATCGGTGCAGGAACGGTTCTGATGCCGTTCGGCGGTGCTTATCAGCTGACCCCATCTCAGGCAATGGCAGCAAAGATTCCGGTGCTCCGTGGCGAAACAAATACCTGCTCACTCATGGGCTGGGGTTATAATCCGCTGATCAGCGAACGCAGCCCATACCACGGTGCAATGTGTGCCGTTGTAGAATCCGTTGCAAAAATTGTTGCAGCAGGCGGTAGCTGGCATCACTGCTGGCTGACTTTCCAGGAATACTTTGAACGGACACAGAACAATCCGGAACGCTGGGGCAAGCCAATGGCAGCCCTGCTCGGTGCATTCCAAGCACAGCTGGAACTCTCCTGCGGTGCAATCGGCGGTAAGGACTCCATGTCTGGCACATTTGAACAGATTGACGTTCCGCCGACGCTCGTTTCCTTCGCTGTTTCCACAGCAAAGGCTGACCATGTTGTTTCCACAGAATTTAAGAACACTGACAGCAAGGTCATCCTCGTCAAGCCAACTTATTTGGAAAATGGTCTGCCGGACTTCGACAGCATTCGTGCTTGCTTCGATCAGGTAGAAGCCATCATTCGGGACAACCGTGCAGCTGCTATCTGGGCAGTGGATTTCGGCGGTGTTGCAGAAGGCATTGCAAAGATGTGCTTTGGTAACTTCATCGGTTTCCGCTTTACCAAGCAGCTGACACCGGAAGAACTGTTCCAGCCGTGCTGCGGTGCATTTGTCATTGAATTGAACGGCGATGCAAAGGCAGAGGAAACCGTGATTGGTACAACCACCAATGAACAGACCATTGTTTGCCCGAACTACACCATGCAGCTGCCGCAGCTCCTGCAAATCTGGGAAAAGAAGCTTGAACCTGTTTTCCCGTGCAGAATCAAGACCACGACAGAAAAGCCGCCGGTTTACAGCTATAACAATCCGGTTCACCAGTTCTCGACCATTAAGACGGCTCGTCCGAACGTCCTGATTCCGGTATTCCCGGGCACAAACTGCGAATATGACACCGCTAGAATCTTTGAACGGGCTGGTGCAAGAGCAGAAGTTTTCGTCATCCGCAACCTGTCTGCTGCTGCAATTACAGAATCTGTAGAAGCCTTTACCGACCGCATTAAGAATGCCCAGATTATCATGATTCCGGGCGGATTCAGCGGCGGTGACGAACCGGAAGGCAGCGGTAAGTTCATTACAGCATTCTTCCGCAACCCGAAGATTATGGATGCTGTTCACAACCTGCTCCAGAATCGGGACGGCTTGATGCTGGGTATCTGCAACGGCTTCCAGGCACTCATTAAGCTGGGTCTTGTTCCGTTCGGTAAGATTGTCGAAATGGAACAGGATGCTCCGACACTGACCTTCAACACGATTGCTCGTCACCAGTCTATGCTGGTAACAACCAGAGTGGCTTCCACCAAGTCCCCGTGGCTGTATGGCTGCGAAGTCGGCGACCTGCACACCGTTGCAATTTCTCACGGCGAAGGTCGGTTCGTTGCTCCGCCGGCACTCATTGAACAGCTGGCAGAAAACGGACAGATTGCAACCCAGTATGTTGATTTGGACGGCAACCCAACTATGGATATTCACTACAACCCGAACACTTCCATGATGGCAATCGAAGGCATTACCTCTCCGGATGGCAGAGTCTTCGGTAAGATGGGACACAGCGAACGAATCGGTACAAACCTCTATCGCAATGTTCCGGGCGAAAAGGATCAGAAAATCTTCCAGAGCGGTGTTGCTTATTTCCGGTAATTTCCGGCAGCAACCCCCTGAAACAAGTAGATACACAAAAGCGGCAGCATTCCTTGCGAGTGCTGCCGTTTCTTGTTGCCTAAAACAAACAGCGGACAACATTTCTGCTGCCCGCCGTTCTCTTTTAAAAGATAGAGGTCTTATTCTTTATTCTTCTGTATACGGCAAATCTGTAATGCCACCGATTAAGAACTTCATCAGTACGCTTAAATCGGCTTCTTCGCCAGTAACACCGTTTCCGTTGCAGTCGGTTGCTGCCAACTGTGCATCACTCATCTGCACCAGACCTGCCAGATACTTTCCGAAGTAAATTGCATCTACAAGGTCTACTGTGCCATCCAGATTGACATCACCGCAAGTGTCAGACTCGCCGATGTAGTAATAGCCTTGATTGAAGATTCCATACCGTTCTTCTTCTTCGTCTGTCAAATGTTCATATTCCTTATACAGTGCTTTCGCAGCCAAATAATGCTGGTCAAACAAGCTGCCCCGATAAAGATAAACATTATGGTAAATCTCAAGACCATAAAAAGTTTTCAGATAGTAATTTGTCCAAGTGGTCAAATCTGTTCCAAGCGGCGGAACAAAATCCTTGTCAATCACAATGGCTTTTGCTACACTCACTAAATCCTTAATCTCACTCAAAGCACTGCCCTGATTGCCAGGAACATCTGTGCCAGAGAGGTACAGAACCCGCTTTTCGCCATCAAACTTCCAATGCAAGCCCTTTTCTGAGCTTCCCTCTGTCATACCATCTTCGGAAACAACCACATCTTTTGCAAGACCAGTGGACTCATAAATCCAATGATTATCCGGATGCGAATCCATTTGATTCATCAACTGAAAATAGAATACAGACTGCTGCTTTACTTGGAATGTAACATAATCACTCGGATCAACTGCATAAGAAAAAAGATTCGTGTTTTTTAAGCTCTCTGGAATTGTAATCGTGCAACGTTCACTTTCACTAGATGGAACATTATATCCAAACAAATCCCAACGAGAATATAGCTTAACGCTTGTAATTCCTTCTTCTATTACAATATGCTTCGGCTGGTAATTCGGCACAGCATCGTCTCCATACAACCAAGAAGGATGCGTATATGCTCCTGTTTCTGAATTACGAAAATCCTGCATTTCACCTGTTCCAGAAAATGTTATCGTAGCGGTTGCAACGTCATATGTCCAAGTAACATTGTCGCCACCCTCTACACCACAGTTACCGCTATATGTTGACAAATCTGGATCAGTTTCAACGCTACAATTACGTTCAAACGGATTTACTTCATCTTCTGCCAGATACTGCTTTTCATAAGCTTCCTTTACTTCCTCACACGCAATTTGGAACGGTGATTGATAATAACAACAAATTCCCTGCGAATGACCGTGAAGATATTCCGATACTGGATTATCTACCAGTACCTGCTTTAAATATGTGTAAGTTGCTGGCATTGTCGTTTCATTCGGATCTTCCGGCACAACAAAGTTTTTATCAAATAAAATTTTATCTGCCGCTTTCATCAGTGGTGCCAGATGCTGAATCAGATAACTATTCTGGTAATCATCTGTTCCGCTCAAGGTCAACTGTCTAGTTTCATAATCGAACTTCCAAGTCAAACCGGTGTCAGAAGTCCCTTCTGTTGGTACAACTGGATTTTCTGCTACGCCACTAGAATAAATCAACCAATTTCGATCGGTGTAATAATATCTATCTGCAATCGCATGAACATCACAGTAAGCCGCAGAACCATCCTTTACATAAAGGATGACACCTCTTGACAAAGAAAGTGCTGTTCCATAATGGAAATCTGTCAGACTTTCCGGCAAGATGATGGTGCAAGGTCTTCCGCCTTTTCTCAAATCAAACAAGCCATTTTCTTCTGCAAAATCCGGCAAGCTTGTAATGCCTTCTTCCAAAACAACTTTCTTTACATTATAATCATCTGAAGCAGACAGCCACGGCAATGCTTCGCCGCTTGCCTGATAATCCTTAATTGCACCTGTTCCGGAGAACGTAAGGGTCTTTTCTGTTGGATTGTATGTCCATGTGACAGAAGAGCCTTCTGCACTGCAATCACCAGAATAAACAGCCTGTGCTTCTTCTGTTGCGGCAGTTGTTTCTTCCGCAAAAGCAGAAACCGGAGCAACCTGTGCAAATGCCAATGTCAAGGCCAAGATTCCAGCCATACATTTCATCGCTTTTTTCATAGCACATACCTCCCTTATATGCTTTCTCAGCTTAACTTATTCCATGCAATGGCATCTTGTATATCCAAAATACCATCCATATTTATATCAACAGCTGTTGTATTAACTTCAAAAGCTGTTTTATCGCTTACACTTGTGTAGTTAAAATAGCCATCAAAAGCGTTCAATATGAAATCCATCAAATAAGTATAGTCCTTATCGCAAACAACACCATCATGGTCAAAATCGCCCAGTACAAATGTGTGGAAACTAAAAGTACTACTTACTTGATTACCATTTTTCAACAAGCTAGTTGTTTGCTGTACTTGAATCGCATTTTTTACAGCGGCTTCACTCTTCAGAGAAGCACTCGTATCAAACGAAAATGTGCACATTATCAGTGGACGATTAGCACTATTGGTTTTTGTTTCCGTCTTAAAAGAAACACCATCTGAATCCAGTCCGAATGTTGTAAAGTTATTATAACCATTGAAGATGTAATGATCACCAGTTCCCGTAATCAAGTAATTTCCGTTTGCATCTTCATTGGAAATCGCATTGAAGCTTACTCTTACATTTGCATTTGGATTGTTGATTATAAAAGCTCCATAATGCTGTTCTTTCTTAAACGTAATCTTGGAATCACTGCTCTTAAGAGAATTTTTGTAGGTTGTAGTATTTACACCATTATAAAATGCTCTCTTCAAGTTTTCACTCAGCAAAGAAATTCCATCTTCGGCATTTTCTTCCCGCTCAATCATTGCACGACCATTCACATAATGTTCCATCATTTCCTGTGCTTCTTCCATAGAAACACCGTTTTCCAGCAAATAGTTTGCAACGTTCTGTGTCTGTTCATCTGCGAAAGTTGCCACATAATCCTGTTCCTGAATCGCATCATATTCCTCAGCAAATGCCGGAATAGCGGTTGCAGAAATGGACGAAAAAATTGCAAGAGCAGAAACCCCTGCGATCATCTTAATTGCAGACTTCTTCATAATAAATTCCTCCTTGTTTTCCGTCAATTGTATTTTGTTACAACACGAACCATATGAAAACAACGTGCATCGTTTCAAATGCATTTCCTTTCATAGCTTTATTATACTTGAACTTTCGTGAAATGTCAAGTAATTTTTACGTAAAAAATATACAAATTTTGCCTCTTTATTTTATGCAGTTTTTTCGATTTCTCGCTATTTTTTGTCGAATTATAAAAACAACAGCGGACAACAAATTTTGTCATCCGCTGTCTTTCTTTATGATGCAAAATCTTCTAATAACCGCCGTAACTCCTGCTCGGTCTGAACGTGAATCCCAGCTTCGATTGCTCCCTGGTCTTCCTCCGGCAGCAGCTGCACCGGCATTTGTAACACCTGATAAGGCTTTTGCTGTTCACCCCGAAAGACCGCTAAATACCCTTCATATTCCCCTAGCACATAATCCACCTGCGGCAGGGTTGAGGATTCCTCTGTCTTTGCCGCTGCCCGTTTATTCTGAATCGACTGCGACAACGCACACAGCACAATCACGGCTGCGATTAAAATGCTCATCAACACCACAGAAACTGCACGATATTTTGTCATACGTCTTTCCTCCTGTTCGGTTTTCCGTCTGATTTTTCGGATAAGTAACAGAAACAGGATTCCCAAAAAAGAAAAATTTATACAGGTTGTATATTTTTCTCGCTTTTTTCAGAAACCACTTAACATCCGACCGGCTTTGTGGTATAATAAAAGAAATATTGCCCGTTTTTCGACCACTGAGCGGCTGAAAATCCTAAAAAATTCTATTTTGGTCACCGCTCCCAAAAAGTCTGATTTTTTTCATCATCAACAGAAAGGATGCACAGCAATGAATCAGGAATCATCCCGCAACCCGAAACACCGTCCGGCTGCGGAAAAAGTACCTTTTTCCATCTGATTTCCGGTCTGACCCACGCAGACAGCGGCGAAATCCTCTTTGAGGGCAAGGACCTGTGCAAGCTTTCGGCAAAGGAATGGACCCACCTACGTGCGACACAGA
>OGQR01002861.1_pt1 | contig 9973 bp, 8 predicted proteins | sample 1553271 | NCBI WGS metagenome assembly OGQR01 (sample SAMEA2579970, study PRJEB22360) | human gut metagenome | biome: human gut; feature: human-associated habitat; material: faeces | place: Denmark | collected 2008/2010 | reverse complement strand
TATAATATGTTGTACGATTGTGCGGATTATTTACGCTTGATTGCGCGTGTCCGTGTGTATAATTTCTCTTTGGTAGGTCATTGATTTTTTTAGGTAATCACCTACCTGAAAACCATAATTCTGCTGAAATAAATAACCGCCCATCGTAGACTCCTCAAACGGCAGTCACGGGCGGTAATGGAAATATGCCCTGCCGTGAAAGGCCGTTTTTTTTATTGGCCTCCCGTCAGGGCTTTTATGTATATTTTATCTTTCAAAGGTGCATTATAAACACATATCAATACGCGTGATTGGGTTATGGTAACTTCCCCTTACGCACGATAGAATGTAATAGAGGTGAACAATCATGCCGGAAGATGTATTTGTGTATTTGGGACAGTGCCTCAGAGATGCAAGAGAAGAATGTGGACTGACCCAACAGGAGCTTGCGGATCAAACCGGCAGAGGGCTTCGTCATCTCCAGGACATTGAAAAGGGCAGGAAAAATCCGTCTTACGATGTACTGGCATCCTTTATCAAGCGATTAGGCATTTCTGCTAATGAGCTGTTTTATCCTGACGCTTCGGAACAGGAAAAGCAAGTACAGCATTTCATGGGAAAGTTTCTGGCCTGTACCGAGGATGAGCGGCAGATTATCTTGAAAACACTGGATTATATGGCGGAGCAGTTTATCAGCCGACGTTACAAATCCTCCGATCCACAAAATTATGAATAAAACCAGCAGGGCAAAATGCAATTTGTTTCTGCTGGTTTTATTTTGCCTCCGGCAGTAGACGTAATTTTTCCTAGCCCAATCAATCGCCACTATTTTGTTTCCGGTATTCAGCCGGTGCAATCTTCATGACATCTCGAAATGCTGTTGCAAATTTACTCTGATTCTCATATCCAACCTGGCTGGCAATTTCTGCTATGGTTGCCTGCGTCTGACGAAGCAGAGCAGCGGCCTGTTTCATGCGGTACACTTTCATATAGGTTCCAATGGGCTGTCCATAAACTCCCTTGAACGTATCCTTTAAGGTTGCCGTATTGATAAGATACTCTTTGGAAAGTTCCTCAATCGTTGGCCGTTCCTGCAAGTTGGAGATAAGCCGCTTGTGAATGTCCCGTACAATCTCCACCTGGGGAGAAGTATATAACTCTCGCTGCTTTTCTTTATTTACATCCACCATACACAAGAATAAGAGAAGCTCCTGCACCTTCAGCATGAAGTATGGCTTTTGCAGGCGATCCGGTACGGAATACAGTTCAGAAAAGATATGCTCAATCTCATCCTTGGCCCGCATGACAAAGCATGAGCCATCGGCACAAAATTTGTTTTTGAAATCTGCAATACCAATACCGCTCTCGGCGAGGATTCCAGGCGGATTTTGAGAAACCAGCTCCAGATCAAGCACTACTGAGATTCCGCGATAATGTCTCAAAGGAAAGGCCATTTCAGAAGCACAGTTATCCATTGTATGAATGGAAAGATCCCCTTCTCCGAGGTACAGGCAGGAACCGCTTTGCAATACGCTCCCTTCACGCCCTTCCCGGCAATGATTGATCTCCAGCACATTCTTATCAATGGTTCCGTCCCAATAACAACTCGTTGCTTCAAAATCATTGTAAATAAGCTGGATACCGGGATAAACCTGATAGACTGTCATAAGCCCCAGGCCATCCTCACAGTCCATTTTATAGACGGTGCAATATCCGTCATTATCTTTTGGAATAATCGCAGATAACCCCGTAGCATTGGTGATAGGGTTTTTGTTCATAGTATTCATTCCGTTATCTCGTATTTGTTCTGCCAGGATTCTCCTGGCGTCTTTTATTATATAGTTTTTTCTCATTTTATACCGCTCCAATCGGCAGGATGTGCAATCCAATCAGAAAGCAAATTCTATTATAGTGCAGCCCTGCCGAATGTGCAAATATACGAAAAAGCCGATGCCCTCCAAAACGGAAAACATCGGCTATATGCGGGATTTTATTTGCTGCAATATTCCTTTCCTACACAACCGGAACAACTGCCGCTACAACAAGAACCATTTTTGCGGTTCTTATGGATTTTTCGCACAGCCCATATTGCATAGAAAACAATCCCGATAAGGATTATACCAGTAACAAGCATCTAAAACTCCTTTCTGACTGGAAACTCACAACTTATTAGCTTTGGGTCTCCGATCCTCTTTTCAAAATCCAAAGTCCAAATGCGACCACTGATAAAATGGCCGCTGAACGAAGCACTTTTCCAAACGTCATATTCATACCTCACAGCAAAAGTCCAACACGATAAACCACAAAAGTAACAGCCCAGGCCACAACCAACTGGAACAGGGCCGAGAACAGCATCCACCTTGTACTGCCGGATTCCTTGCGAATTGTAGCCAGGGCCGCTGCACAGGGAACGTAAAGCAGGCAGAAAATCATCAGGCAAAACGCATTGAGCTGTCCAAAACCGTCTGCACTCAGGATGCCGACCAATGTATCCATTCCCGCGCCGGAGTTGATATTGGGAATCCCAAACAGAACGGCACAACTGGACACCACAACCTCTTTTGCAGAGATGCCAGCAATCAGAGCAACCGCTATCTGCCAGAATCCCAGTCCAATCGGTGCAAAGATCGGTACAAGCCAATGGCCCAGGATAGACCCGAAGCTGTCTGCCATTTCCATAGTATAGCCATGCGGCCCAAAGTTCAGGATCACCCACATAAGGATAGATGCTACAAAGATGGTAGTACCTGCTTTGGTAAGGTAGTCCTTTACCTTTTCCCATACATAGATTGCCACAGTTCTGGCGCTGGGGGCCTTATATTCCGGCAGCTCAATCAGCAGATAATTTTCCGATTTTCTCCGGTCAATCAAATGGATGATCGCCGCTACCAGGATAGCGACCACCAGGCCGATCAGGTACATGGAATAGGCCACGAGCATGGCGCGTTCCTGAAAGAACATCTCGGCAAACAAGATGTAGATTGGCAGACGGGCGCTGCAACTCATAAAGGGCGTAATCAACATGACCTTAAAACGGTCACGCCGGTTTTCCAAAGACCGTGAAGCCATGATTGCCGGAACAGTGCAGCCAAATCCCAAAATCATGGGGATAAATGCCCGTCCGGAAAGTCCCAGCTTGCTCATAATCCCTTCCATGACATACGCAACACGGGCCATATATCCGCTGTCCTCCAGAAAAGCCAATGCCAGAAACAGAATGAAAATGTTCGGCAGGAAAGTCAGGATACCGCCCACACCGGCGATGATGCCGTCTACCAGCAGGGAGCGCAGCACTTCATTGACCCCGACAGCAATCAGTCCATCGCTTATCAATGCCGACAGGCTCTCAATTCCTAATTCCAGGAATCCTTTCAGCCAATCGCCAATGGTAAAGGTCAGGAAGAACACCGCCGCCATGACAACGAGGAAAATCGGGATGCTCCAAAACTTATGCGTCAATACACGGTCTGCCTTTTCCGTCAAAGCGTCTTGACGATCCTTATTGACCAGAATCTCCCTGATGATTTCCTCAATAAAATCATACTTCTCATTGATAATGTCGGATTCATAGTTCCGGTCGATCACATCCGGCATATTGACCGGATAACGTGCAGAGATTTCCTTATCCTGCTCCAGCAGCTTAATGGCGTGCCAGCGGTAATTGGACAGGTTCGGATGTTTCCGCTTCAGCTCTGCCATGATAAGATCAATCTTGTCCTCAATAGCATCACTGTAAACCATTGCGTATTCTGAATGGTGGTCGTGCCGGTGTTTTGGAGTATATTTATGATGATGAATCAGACACTCCGGATCTTTACAGTCTTTATGGTGCGCGGCTGCATGAAGCAGCACATCCAGTCCTGTCCGTTTTCTGGCTGAAACTGGAATGACCGGGATGCCCAGCATTTCCGGCAGTCTGTGTGTGTCAATCTCCATGCCGCGCTTTTCCACAATGTCCATCATGTTCAGCGCCAGCACAACCGGCTTGCCCAGCTCCAAAAGCTGCAAAGTTAAGTATAGGTTTCGCTCCAGAGCGGAAGCGTCCGCAACATCAATAATCACATCGACTTCATCGCTTAGTATAAACTGTCTGGATACCTGTTCTTCCATTGTGTAGGAGGTCAGGCTGTAAGTGCCAGGAAGATCGACCAGTCGAATATTCAGATCATGGTCTTTAATGGCACCCTCTACTTTCTCAACGGTTACACCTGGCCAGTTTGCCACTTTCAGATTTGCACCGGTGTAAGCATTGAAAAGTGTTGTCTTTCCGCAGTTCGGATTTCCGATGAAGCCGATAGTCAAATTTTCTCTCATCGGAATTTACCCCACTAAAATATTCTTTGTGATATTGCGCCCAAGTGCAAAGCGTGTTCCCCTGACTTTCACAATCAGGACACCCCGACTTTTGCTGTTCAGAACAGCGATAGAGGTTCCACGGGTCATCCCAAGGGCCTCCAAACGCTTTTCTATATTGACAGGCAGATCAATATCCTCAACTTTATATTCATTTCCTATTTTTCCATCGCAAAGATACATGAACGCTCCCTCCTCACCGATTTACGGAAGAAGTCTCCGGCAGCTTGCCAAACTCATAAAGCATCATAGAAACGGTAATAACCACCAGAATTGCATCTGTCAGAGCAATCGCCAGCCATACGCCACGAATACCCATGCCGCCGATCATCGGAAGAACCACGCAGAGAGGAATAAACAGAATAATCTGGCGGAACAGCACCAGCCAAGTTGCCTTTTTCGCCTTGCCCAAAGACTGGAACAGGGTTACGGCAATCATAAAGCTGCCTTGCAGGATATAGGTGCTGAACATGATACGGAAGTTTGTCGAACCTGATGCGGCGATACCCGGCGTTGTCAGGAACATGGATAAAATCTTCTCTGGAAACAGCTCGGCAGGAATATAGAACACCAGCGACAGCAGCGTTGCAGCAGTAATAAAAACCCTGGTCAGCGTCTTTACCCGGTCATAGTCCTTTGCACCATAGTTTGTACCGGCGGCAGGCTGGAATCCCTGACTGATCCCCCACAGAGGAACGAAAGAGAAATTCCAGAAGCGGAGCGCCGCACCTAAAAGAAGCTGTGAAGTTTCCCCGCCATAGTTCGATGCCACACGATAGATCACTGTCTGCTGTACCAAGGTCAGAATCTGCATCAACAGAGCAGATACCCCGACAGAAAGAACCTGGGGAAGCAGTTCTCCGTCAATGCGGATGCGCCCAATCTTCACATGAGGACTTTTTTTCTTGAAATACCACAGCGTAATTGCAGCCTGGACAAACTGGGAGAAAATCGTTGCATAAGCAGCCGCCTCAATGCCCATACCGTAGGGATTCAGGATACTGATAAAAATAGGGTCAAGAATGATATTCAAAATAGCGCCGCTGGCAATAATCGTCATTGCCTTTTTAAGCTGGCCTTCTCCGCGAATGACCATGTTTGCACTTTGAAAAAAGTTTACAAACAAGGAACCGGCAAAGATAATCCGTAAATATTTTTCCGCATAATTCAAAATGTTGTCGCTGGCTCCGGTCAGGGACAAAAGCTGGCGGGTGAACACCATGCCTACCACTGTATAGATAACGGACAGCAGAAGAACCATAGCAACCAGGTTGCCCATGATCTTCTTAATTGTGTTTTCATCCTTCTTGCCGATAGCGCGGGACAGTACCGATGCAGAACCCACGCCCAGCATGGCCGCTGAACCGGCATTGATAAGCGTCAAGGGATAGGATACCGATATGGCTCCCATCTGCACGTCACCGACCATCTGGCCGACAAAGATGGAATCCATCATGTTATAAAGCCCAACGACCACCATGCCAAGAACCGCAGGGATGCTAAGTTCAATCATCAGCGGCCAGGGGCTTTTTGTTAAGAGCTTTGTTCTTGTGTCAAGTGCCTGTTTCATCACTCTATTCCTCCTGGTCTATTTTAATTTCGAGGTATCCAGCAAAGCGCGCCAGTGACGTGCCTTGCTGGATTAGCCATATCTAACTAACCACTTAAAGTATATAAAATCCGGGCTTCTTTGTACGCTCCCAACCGCAGGATTTACAATCCAATCTGAAACGAATTTAGGAGCGGAAAGGACATAAGGCCCTTTCCGCTCCCGTTGTTACTGTATCATTTTTTCCAGTAGTTTCAGGGCTTCCTCAAGTTTTGGATTTACGGCGTCCGTTTGCAGGGCCTCCCGGACGCAGCTTCGTATATGGGCTTGCAAAATCTGCTGATTGGCGCTTTTTAATAACGCCTGTGTAGCAAGAAGCTGATTGGAAATATCCACGCAATAGCGATTTTCCTCAACCATTTGCAGGATACCGTCAATTTGTCCTCTGGCGATTTTTAGCTTGTGAACAATATCGCCTTTCTTGGCCTTCATAAACGGCCCGTTACTGGATACTGACGAGCTGATAGCCAGCGTCCTCGATAGCAGCTTTCAACACAGCATCCGGCACATCCTGGTCAAGCTGCACCTGGGCCGACTTGCTCTCCAGGTGAACGGCCACATCCTTGATGCCCTGGATGTCCCGCAGCGCCTTATCAACGTGTTTCACACACATTCCGCAAACCATACCTTCGATGTTCAATACTTTTTCCATGTGAATTGCTCCTTTTCGTTCTTCTTTTACTGTTGTCTGTTCGTACATAGGGTCTGAATCCAGTTCTGTATTGGCCTGATGCTTCGCCTTGAACCACCGCAGACGCAGGGCATTGGATACCACGAATACCGAACTAAAGCTCATAGCAAAAGCGCCGATCATGGGGTTCAGCTTCAACGCAAAGGGCAGATAGAACACGCCTGCCGCCACCGGGATACCGATGATGTTGTAGATAAACGCCCAAAACAGATTTTGCTTGATGTTGCGGATAACCGCCTTACTAAGCTGGATTGCCGTAGACACATCCAGCAGATCGCTTTTCATCAAAACAATATCCGCTGACTCAATCGCCACATCCGTTCCGGCTCCGATAGCGATACCAACGTCCGCTCTGGCAAGGGCCGGAGCATCGTTGATACCGTCACCGACCATCGCCACTTTCTTCCCGGCGCTCTGCAAACGGCGGATCTCCTTCTCCTTATCCTGGGGGAATACCTCTGCCACAACACGATCCACGCCGACCTGACGCCGAATCGCTTCTGCGGTCTTTGCATTGTCGCCGGTCAGCATGACCACCTCAATGCCCATGCCGGTCAATTCCGCTATGGCCTGCTTGCTGGTGGGCTTGACTACATCCGCCACGGCAATAACACCAATAAACTGACCACCACGGGCAAAGAACAGAGGTGTTTTCCCGTCAACGGCCATTTTCTCACCCAACTGAAGGAGTGCGCCGCCATTGATGCCATTTGCTGCCATCAGTCGGCGGTTTCCGGCAAGGCACGTTTCGTTTCCAATCTGCCCCACAAGGCCCTGACCGGGAATCTGCTTGAAACCGTCCACCGGAAGGAAGGAAAGGTCTGCTTTTTCGGCCTCCGCCACAATCGCGTCCGCCAGCGGATGCTCGGACATTTTTTCCAGCGAAGCGGCGATTTGCAGCAGCTCCTTTTGTGGAACGCCCTCTTTGCAGAGCATATTTGTCACTACGGGCGTGCCCTGAGTAATTGTGCCGGTCTTATCCAGCACAACCGTATCAATGCTATGGGCCGTTTCCAGGGCCTCCGCCGATTTAATCAGGATACCGTTGCTTGCGCCCTTTCCGGTTCCGACCATAATGGCCGTAGGCGTTGCAAGGCCCAGCGCACAGGGGCAGGAAATGACCAGAACGGAAATGCCGATAGACAGGGCAAATTCAAAGCCATATCCCAACAGCAGCCAGACAACAACCGCGATCAGCGCAATGCTGATAACTACCGGCACAAACACGCCGCTGACCTTATCAGCCAGTTTCGCAATAGGGGCCTTGGAGCTGGTCGCTTCATCCACCAGCCGGACAATCTGTGCCAGCGTGGTATCATCGCCCACCTTGGTGGCCTGCATCTTGAAATAGCCGGACTTACTTGTGGTCGCACCGATCACTTTGTCCCCGATATGCTTCTCCACGGGGATGCTCTCGCCGGTCAGGGCAGATTCATCAACGGAGGAAAAGCCCTCTATGACAATACCATCTACCGGCACAGATTCACCGGCCTTGACAATCAGGGTTTCGCCCAACTGCACTTCTTCCACCGGCACCTGAAGCTCTTTTCCGTCCCGCTCCACGATAGCCGTTTTGGGAGCCAGATTCATCAGCTTTGTGATTGCGTCCGAAGTCTTACCCTTTGCGCGGGCCTCCAGGGTTTTGCCCAAGGTGATAAGGGTCAGGATCATGCCTGCGGATTCAAAATACAAATCCATCATAAAGCTGTGAACCGTAGCCATATCCCCATGACCGAATCCGATGCCGATTTTGTAAACGGCGTAAATGCCATAAACGATTGCGGCGCTGGAGCCTATCGCAATCAGCGAATCCATGTTAGGCGAGCCGTGGAACAGGGTCTTGAATCCCATCCGGTAATATTTGAAGTTGATAAACACCACCGGGATCAGCAGCAGGAATTGGGTAAATGCAAAGCTGATTGCATTTTCCATCCCCAGCAAGGAGCTGGGGAGCGGCCACCCCATCATGTGACCCATAGAAATATAAAACAGCGGGATCGTAAAAAGGGCAGAAAGCAGCAGCCGCTGTTTCATCTGCTTGTATTCTGCCTGTGCCGTACTGACCTCCGGTTTTGCTGCCGGTGTGGTCGTCCGGCTCTTGTTTTGTGCGGAGGCTTTGGGAATCGCGCCATAACCGGCCTTTTCAACGGCCTGGACGATTCCCGTCGTATCCAAAACGGATTCATCATAAGAAGCAACCATGCTGTTTTTTAACAGGTTGACGGATACTTCTTTGATGCCAGGTAGCTTTGCCACGCTCTTTTCCACTCTGGTGGAGCAGGCCGAGCAAGTCATACCCGTAATGTCAAATTGCTCCTTTTGCAAAATTATCCCTTCTTTCTTATGAAGATTTGTGCGAGTACCCCTCCCCCGTAGGGAACTAAATACCGTTATGAAAAGGGGCGTTTGGCACCTTGGGGGAAAGATGCTAAAGCCCCGAACATAAAGTTTACGCACAAGGTCTTTGACCGTTTTTCATTATACTTATCCTGCTTCTCCTTTGTCCGCTCCAAAGTGGAGCTTTTTTTATCCAAAGAGAAATGAGGTTTTTGCTGGAAATCCAATCAGCATGTTTTCCAATCCAAAGGGCAGAATCGCTCCCAAATCCATTGACTTTGAGGGGCTTCGTGAATATACTGGCAGCATGAACGATTAAACAACCTTTTAATTGTTCATCCATATCAAACCAACCAAATACCAAAATGAAAGGGGGCTTTCTCCATGAAAAAGACCATTAAACTGCTTGACCTGGACTGCGGCCATTGTGCTGACAAAATCCAGAACGCCGTGAAGAAGATCGACGGTGTGACCAGCGTATCCGTCAACTTCCTGGGTCAGAAGATGATTCTGGAAGCGCCGGACGATCAGTTTGACGCTGTTCTGGCCGAAGCAAAGGCGCTGATTAAGCAGATCGAGCCGGATGTGACTATTAAGGCATAATGAAAAGCTGGACACCGGCTGCCACACGGTAGCCGGTGTTTTTCATCAATAGACAGAAAAAGCGTGACACGCTTTATGCTGCAACGAAAGGAGAATACACTATGACACGAAAACAAAGGCACTTGCTCACACGCATTATCGTGGCGGCGGTGCTGTTTCTTGCAGGCAGCTTGCTCCACCTCCCTGAATTGGCGGAGATGGCGGTCTTTCTCGTCTGCTATGTGGTTGTCGGTTGGGATATTGTCTGGAAGGCAATCACGAACATCCTGCATGGACAGGTGTTTGACGAAAATTTCCTGATGACGATTGCCACCATCGGCGCACTCATTTTGGGCGAACATTCCGAGGGCGTTGCCGTTATGCTGTTTTATCAGGTGGGCGAATGGTTCCAGTCCTATGCC
>OGQR01002854.1_pt1 | contig 9989 bp, 9 predicted proteins | sample 1553271 | NCBI WGS metagenome assembly OGQR01 (sample SAMEA2579970, study PRJEB22360) | human gut metagenome | biome: human gut; feature: human-associated habitat; material: faeces | place: Denmark | collected 2008/2010 | reverse complement strand
CACCTGACCCTCCTTGCGGTAGGTCAGGTGTTGCAACGATCACTAGAACCCGCCAGGCGGTGTTCGAGGAGTGGGGGGGGGCTGCGTTCCGGGGCATTTGCCGGCCGTCCGGCGTCACATCGTCAGGCTGTCCGGGTTGAGGAGGAAATCGTAGACGCTCATCGTGAGGATGCCGTGTTCGTCGCGGACGGGTTTGACCACGTCGCGTACGAGGACGATCTTCTGGAAGCTGTCGTCGATCTCGAGCAGCGAGGCCTTCTCCTGCGCGACCTTCTCCGGTGTGGGCAGTTGGTATGCGGATTGAATGTAGCAGCGCCGGTTGCCGAGGTTCGCCACGAAATCGACCTCGAGGCGTTTGCGGTACGGCACACCTTCGCTGGTGCCGCGCCGGTCGACCACGCCCACATCGACGTTGTAGCCGCGTGTTCGCAGCTCGTTGTACACGATGTTCTCCATGATGTGCGTCTGCTCGATCTGGCAGAACCCCAGTCGCGCGTTGCGCAGCCCCATGTCCTCGAAATAGTATTTCTTCGGGCTGCCGATGTACTTGCGTCCCTTGACGTCGAACCGTCTCGCCTCCTCGATGACGAACGCGTCCTCGAGATGGCCGATGTATTGCATGATGGTGTTCGTGCTGATGCCGGAATGCAGCACGCTGGCGAACGTGGCCTTGATCTTGGGCGGATTGGTCAGGGCTCCGATGGAGGAGGCCAGCACGTCGACCAGGTCGTCGAGCTCCTGCGACCTGCGCAGCCCGTTGCGCGAGACGATGTCCTTGAGATAGGTCTCCTCGAACAGGTTCTTCAGATAGAGGGACTTCTGCTCGTCGCTTCTCATGGACAAGGTGAGCGGCATGCCGCCGAACATCACGTATTCGGCCCAGCCGTGCTGGACGTCGCCGTCGTACGCCTGCATGAACTCGGCGAACGACAGGGGGCGGACGCGGACCTCGTCGCCGCGGCCGCGGAACTCGGTCATCACGTTGGTGGACAGCATCTTCGAGTTGCTGCCAGTCACGTACACGTCCACGTTGCGCATGCGCAGCAGCCCGTTGAGCACCCCGTACAGACGGGGCGGCTCCTCGCCGCGCATCTCCTCGTCCGAGATCGCGTACTGCACCTCGTCCAGCAGCACGTAGTACGGTTCCTCGCGATTCGTGATACGGGATCTCACATAGTCGGACAGGGCGTGCGCGTGGGGGTAAGGGGCGGTTGCCGATTCGTGAGGGGCGGCATTGTGTGCCGCTTGTTGTCCGCCGTTGTGCGAGAATGACTTGCGTGCCTTATCGCCGTCGTCAATCCACCGCTCCGAAGTCCGGTGCGCCGAAATCCGTTCGGTCCGCTGCCGCCGGGCAGTCGTTGGATATTGATGGCATCCATCTGCACCTGACGCGCAAACCCATCAAAAACCTGTATCTGCGCATCAAACCGCCGAGCGGCCGCGTCGAAATCTCCGCACCGATGCGGATGAGCGAGAGTCGCATTGCGGATTTCGTCAAAGAGCGACATTCGTGGATTCTCGCCCAGCAGCAGCGCATGGCTGAGGCGCAACGGCGCTCCATCATGGCATTGAACGAGGGCGCCGGCTTCGAGAACGGAGGTCGTGGTGTAGCTGGTGCCAGCGGCCATGATGGAGGCGTTGCCGGTCGTCCGAAAACCGGTGATATCAGTCGTCCGGGAATTGGTGACGCCGGGCCAGGCCAAGCCGGTACGAATGTCCAACCGTATTTTGACCGCTCCCAAATCTGGACCGACGAACGCAAACGACAAGCGGCGGCCGCGATCAACGCCGCGTTGCCACAGCTGCTGGCCAAGTGGGGGCCGGTCGTCGGCCGGCAGCCCACGCATATCACGCTACGGGTCATGACCTCGCGCTGGGGATCGTGTACACCGCGAACCGGCCGCATCCGTCTGAACCTTCAATTGGGACTGATGGAACCGCAATTCCTGGAATACGTCTTGGTCCATGAGATGACGCATTTGTGGGAAAGCGGCCACGGTGCCGGATTCCAGCGCCGCATGACCGCCTACCTACCCGGCTGGAAGACGCTGCGCCGCGACCTCAACCGCCGCGTGGTGCTGTGACGATGACGGGTCAGGCTTCAGTGCCGGCGATGTGGCTGATGGCCTGATCGGATTCGTTCGCATGGTCCGAATGCGCCACCATCTCGATGGCCGCCGGACACCCGCTCACCGACGAAGACCGCTGGCCTTGGCTCGACACCATCGCCGCGTGGATCGACGAGCGCGTGGCCGCCGGCGAGCCCGCCGTGGTCACCTGCTCGGCGTTGAAGAAGATCTACCGCGACAAGCTGCGCCGTCAAGGCGTGGTGTTCGTCTACATGCAGGGCACATTCGACGAGGTGATGGAACGCCTTTCCCACCGCCAAGGCCACTTCATGAAGCCGAGCATGCTGCAATCCCAGTCCGACATTCTCGAAGAGCCGGGCGATGACGAAATTCACGTCAACGTACACATCGGCCAGGCCGATCCCGAACACGAGGCCATGGCCGTGGCCGGTGCCCTCGGCCTGTGAGCCATCTCTCGGCTCCCCTTAGTCTCACTTCGCCACACGTGCGGCGCATCGACGAACTCGAACGGCGCATCAGCGAACTTCAGCTGGAGCTGAAGCAGTGTGAAGGCCAGCAAGGGCGAACCGGATCGGTCCAAACGGGCTACTCAGGCCGACCAGCCCAGCCAGTCCGTTCAGACCGACCTAACTGATCAGAGCGGGCCCTCTGACCAGTCCGAACCATCTGACCGACATGTACTTGTTGACTAAGTGTGCGGCCCGTCATTCGTTATGGAACATGCCGGCCATGTATACAGGCAGGTAGGTTACATTCCCTTCGACTGAGACGTTGCACGGGCCAAGCACATAGCCTGTATTGAGATGGTATTCAGGGTGGGCGAGCACGTTGTCCATTGCGCGATGGCGTTTGTAGGATTTGCCGGACTTCACCTCAATCGGCAGCACGTGATCGTTGCGGTCTTGGATGAGGAAATCGAGCTCGCCAAGCTTCTTACTGTTGTAGTAGTACAGGTCAAATCCGTGAGCGCGTAGCTCTTGGGCCACCGCATTTTCATAGATTGAACCGTAGTTGATATCAGGGTTGCCGTCGAGTACGTCGAGCGCGGTTTTCTTGAGAAACGAGCCGGTAAGCAGACCCACGTCGTTGTAAAAGAGTTTGAAGAGGTTACGTTCCTTGCTCATCTCCAACGGTGTGCACGGTTCGTCCACGTTGTACGCGGCGACGGCTACATCCGCATTGACCAGCCAATCGAAATCGGAAGCAACCGATTGGAATCTCATGTTCTTTTCGATTTTGGCGAAGGTAAAGCGCTTGTTTGGGTTATTTAACTCGCTGGGCACCAAATCGTAGATAGCGCGGATATGCAGCCGGTCTTCTTTGCGCGCGTATTGGCTGATATCGCGGCGATATTCACGCTTTATGTTCTCTTGTATAGTGCGCACGTCCGCAACGCTGCCGTTTGCCACGAACGAGTCGACTGCGGCAGGCATGCCGCCGATGACCAGATATTTGGAGTATAGCTCCATGAGCCTTTGATGAATGAACTCATCCACTTCCTGGTGCTTGGCAAAGCATTCGGCAAGCATATCGAATACGTCGTTGCCGATATGCTGCGACCAGCAGAACTCTTGGAAATCCAGTGGATACATATCCAGCTCGGTCAGGTACCCGACCGGTACCGAGCGTATATCTTCGAGCTCGACTCCAAGTAGCGAGCCGGAAAGCGCGTAATCGAACCGACCATCATCTACAAGGAACTTAATTGCGGTGACCATTTCCTTGCAACGCTGGACCTCGTCAAAGAAAATCAGGGTTTTGCCGGGTACTAATGGCGTATTTACGGCCAGTTCCAGCCTCATCAGTAGGTTTTTGGCATCGCGGGGCCGATCGAATAATGCAACGAGGTCAGGGTTCTCGATGAAATTGAGCTCGGCGATATGGTCGTAATGCTGTTGGGCAAAGTGCCTGATGATATAGGTTTTGCCAATCTGACGGGCTCCGGTGACCAGCAGTGCAGTGCGTTTCGGCGCGGATCTCCAAGCTTCCAGCTGTGTCTCGATTTTTCTTCGCAGCATGAGAATCTCCAGTCATTTGTAGGCCTTGCATCTATGCTGGGCACGTTTTCCAACTGTTTATAGCGCATATTTTACACTTTTCCAACCATAAGAATGCGGTTTTGGCTACGTTTTCCAACCTCAAAATGGGGAGTTTTATACACTTTTCCAACTTATGTATGTGGAGACTCTCTATTTCACGTGAGACGAAAGTGGCTCCCCTCTTTGAGGGGAGCCACGGAATACGGCTTTTACTTATGCCAGGTGAGAGCGCATGAACCACTGGAACTTTTCGAGTTCCTGCACGTGGTCCTGGATGATGTTGGAGCTGATCACATCCAGCTCGTCCAGCTCGGCGATGGCCTTGCGGTCGTCGGCGATGAAGTCGTCGTAGTACTCGATCAGCGCCTTGAGATACTCCTCGGTGCCCACGCGGCCCTCAGCGTCGAACGATTTCCACGTGCGGTTGCGCACGATGGCGTCAGCACGGCCATCCGGGGTGCCGCCCAGAGTGGCAATGCGCTCGGCGGTCTCGTCGGCCTGGGCCAGCACGGCCTCGACCTCGGGGTCAAGCATCTCGTGAACGGCGATGAAGTTCGGGCCGGTCACGTTCCAGTGTGCGTGCTTCAGGACCAGAGCGGCCTCCTGCTCCTGGCTCAGTCGGTTCTGTAGGATGGCGATGGCCTTCTCACTGGCCGCTTCATCAAGGCCCGGCACAACAAACGCAAGTGTCATAATGTTCCTTCTTTCAGTAGGTGGAACCTGTCCATATAATTCTACGATTTTTGGTTATGCCCCGGGCCGAACGAATAGGTGGTGAATATCACGTGGCTAGTTGGCATCGTCGCTTTGTGATTCGGCTGGCAGTGGCGCATGGTCCGGGGCACCGGCTTTGCGGACTTCGATGGTTTCGATGCGGCGGCCATCCACCTTGGTGATGACCATGTTGTAGCCGTCGTCGGAATGCAGCACGTCGCCCACCGCACCCATCTTGCCGGTCTTGGACAGGAAGTAGCCGGCGACCGTCTCGTACGGGCCGTCCTCCAATTCGATGCCGGTCAGATCGGCGAAGTCCTCAATGGTCATGCTGGCCTCGATCGTGGCCACACCATTGACGAACGCGGTGCGGGTGGTGCGTTCGCCGCCCTTCTCGCTGGGCAGATCGTACTCATCGCGAATATCGCCCACAAGCTCCTCGGTCATATCCTCAAGCGTCACGATGCCGTCCGTGCCTCCGTACTCGTCGATGACCACGGCCAGATGGATGCCGCGCTTACGCAGCAGTTCCAGGCTCGGCAGCAGCTTGGAGGTGCCGGGCAGGGAGATGCCTTCGCGCACCACATCGCGCACGATCTTGGCGTTCGGATCGCGCACGTCCAGCAGATCGCGCACATGCACGAAGCCGATCACGTCGTCGAAATCCTTGCCGGTCACCGGGTAACGGGAGTACGGCTGGTCGCGTACGAACGCGGCGGCCTCGGCCAAGGGCTGGTCGGCCTCGATGAACACCACGTCGGCGCGCGGGCGCATCACTTCGGCCACGATGGTTTCGGACGCATCGAACACATCGTCGAGGATCGTGCGTTCGTCCTTGGAGAGGTTCGTATTGGAGCTGACCAGCACGCGCAGCTCGTCGTCGGACACCTCGGACTCGGTCTGCTGAGGGTCGAAACCGAGCACGCGCACGATGCCGTTCGTGTTCTTGCCGATGAGCCAGATGATCGGACGGCAGATCGTGGCGAACACGTCGATGGCGGGTACCACGGCGCGCGCGATCTGCTCGGTGCGCTGCATCGCGATGCGCTTGGGCACCATCTCCGAAATCACGATGGAGCAGTAGGAGATGATCAGCGTGAGCACGATGTTCACCAAACCGCCGGCGATGCCGGTCGGCACACCCCAGCCTTCCACCACGGGAATCAGATACGGGGATATCGAGGAGGCTCCGAACGAGGCGGACAGGAAGCCGCACAGCGTCACGCCGATCTGCACTGTGGAGAGGAAGGTGTTCGGATCGCGCGCGATTTTCGCGACTTTCGCGCCGCGCGCATCCTCCTGCTCCATCTGCTCGATCTGCGAACCGCGCAGCGAGACCAGCGCGAGCTCGGTGCCGGAGAACACCGAGCCGAGGAGCAGGAAGATGAAGATCAGGAGCACATTCAAACCAAGTGACATACGCCCAACTCTAGGGGAGCGGGGAGTCAAATACGGGATTTGCTGGCTGCGCCGTCTATGTGAGGCGTGATGCGCGTTGGCGTGTGTGACGGTGTGAAATAGTACGCAATGGTACGCAATCGTGGCACATGGTATAATTTCATGTAATTTAGTACGCAATCATGTAATACGGTATGCAATCATGGCAGATGGTACGTGTTGTGGGTAGGAGTATGGTCGTGGTAATCAATCCCTTCAAACCAACCGCCGGTAAAATGCCGCCGATTCTTATTGGCCGGCAGTCCATTATCGAGGATTTTTCCGAGGCGCTGACCAACGGAGTAGGGGCTCCTGGGCGCATTATGCTGGTCACCGGGCAGCGCGGCTTCGGAAAGACGGTTATGCTCACCGAATTTCGGCGCATCGCCAAAGCGCAGCATTGGGAAGTCATTGGAGAGACGGCGTCCGCAGGGCTGGCCGCGAGACTCATAGCGGCATTATCGCCTTCGGGATTGCGCCTGGATCAGGCCAACATCGGTCCCTCCATTGGAATTTCCGGCATTGCTACGGCAAGTCTCGGGCAAGCGCATTTTTCCGCGGAATCCAATCCGCTGACGTTGCGCAACGCGTTGAATAAGCAGTTGGGCAGTAAGAAGCTCGGTAAGGGGAAGGGCATTCTCATCACCATCGATGAGACGCAAGCGGCCTCGCATGATGATCTGGTCGCTATTGCTACCGCTGTGCAGCACGTCATTACGGATGCAGATGAAGGCGATACCCCTGATGCGGATAAGAAGGGCGTCGCCATCGTGTTCGCCGGCTTGCCGTATATGGTCAATGATTTGCTGGATAACGAGGTGACCACATTTTTGCGCCGTGCGCTACGCCGCGAGTTGGATAATGTGCCGCTTCCAGATGTCAAGAACGCGTTCTTGGAGACGGTCGCGGATTCCGGCAAGACCATCAGCGAGGAGGACGCGCTGGAGGCCGCTCGCCGGTCCGAAGGATATCCGTATATGGTGCAGCTCGTCGGCTATTACATGTGGCAGTCCGCGCAGCGTCGAGGCTCGAATGTCATTACCGCGGACGACGTATCGACCGGTGTTTCCGATGCGTTGCTCGCCTTCGATGATGCCGTGTGCGCTCCGGCGTTGGACGGCATCACTGGCGCGGAGCGGCTGTTCCTTATGGCGATGGCCAAAGATTCGCCAAACACCACGCAGGTCGGCGATATCGCGGATCGTACGCGCAGAAGCCGCAGCTGGGTGAGTAAGTACCGAGCCATTCTCATCAAGGACAAGCTTATTCGTCCGGCGGGTCATGGGCAGCTGGAATTTGCGGTGCCGCATTTGGGGCAGTATTTGCAGTCGTTGTAGCTCCACATACTCCACATGAATACAGGGAGCCGGTTCGGTAGACCGAGCCGGCCCGGCAGTCTGGTATGTGACGGACGAAGCCGGTAGACCGAACCGGTCCCCAAGTTAGCTCTAAGAGCCTTAGAAGCTCAGCACCTCGACGCGGCCGGTGTCGAGCTGGTAGCGCGCGCCCACGATCATGAGCTGTTCGGAGGCCAGCGCCTGCCGGATAATCTCGGAGCGCTCCACCAGCATCTCGATGGTGTGGGCCACATGCACGCGCTCGATGTCGTCCAGGCAATCCGCCTCGGCCTGACGCGCCTGCCACACGGAAATGCCGGCCTGACGCAGCACGATGGAATCGGACTGGGTCAAGCGCTCGTCCAGACTGTCCATCAGATCAGCGGTCTCCAGCGAATCATCCGCCTCGGCGGTGATGGTGTGGATCAGGTCGTTCAGTTCGCGCTCCGCCATCTGCAATGCGCCGCAACGACCGTGGCCGAGCACGCACAGCAGGCTCACATGGAGCTTCCTGACCGCGTATTCGAGGGATGCGATGACCGCGTCGTCGATCATCTGGCCGGCGGTGCGCACGGTGAACAGGTCGCCAAGGCCTTGGTCGAAGATGATTTCCGGGGGTACGCGTGAATCCGCGCAGGCGAGCACGGCGGCGTCCGGCTTCTGGCCGTCGGTGAGCATGTTGCGCGTTTCCTTGTCCTGCCACGGATGCTCGGCCTTGCCCTCTGCAAAACGCTTATTGCCTTGGAGCATGCGGCTCCAGGTGGCGTTCGCGGTGGACTCGTGCATGCTGCTGGGGAAGGGGGAGGGTGAAGTCTGTGATTCTTCTGATGATTCCTGAGATCCTTGAGCGAACTGCCCGAAGTCTGCTGCCGACATTGATGCCATGAAACCTCCATGCTTGGGCTTGCTGTTAGCTTCATCATAGTTGGCGATATCGGCAGAAAAGGTGACGGGATTGTGCCGGGCTGGCCGGTGCAGTGGGGGAGGGCTCGGTGGCGGGTCCGGTTGGCGGTCCGGTCCGGTTGGTGGGTCCGGTCCGGTTGGTGGGTCCGGTCCGGTTGGCGGGCGAGTGTCTGTCCGTCCATGGTCAGGTTGGCTGATGGCTCTCTTGGGGGACGCTCGGTGACGCAGGGATGGCTCTGGGTAGGCATGGATGGATATGGACGATGGATATGGACATGTTCGGCTGTGAGAATGCTCATAAGGATTATTCGAGCGTGTGCCGCCGCGGCACATTACGATGGAATCGGTAATGCTTTGCGCAGGTTCCGGCCGTCCGGCTCGCCTGGCGCAAGGCGAATGGCAATGCCACAGTCGAAAGGACCTGTAATGACGCTGTTGCAGCATGAACTCACTGACTTCAAGGTGAACGCCTTCCAGAACAACGAATTCCACGAGGTGACCAAGGAAGATGTGCTGGGCCACTGGTCCCTGTTCTTCTTCTACCCCGCCGACTTCACCTTCGTGTGCCCGACCGAGCTCGAGGACCTCGCCGCGAACTACGACAAGTTCAAGGAGATCGGCTGCGAGGTGTACTCCGTGTCCACCGACACCCACTTCGTGCACAAGGCCTGGCATGACGCCAACGAGAAGATCGCCAAGATCCAGTACCCGATGCTCGCCGACCCGACCGCCGTGCTGGCCAAGGACCTCGACACCTACAACGAGGCCGACGGCATGGCCGAACGTGGCGACTTCATCGTGAACCCTGAGGGCAAGGTCGTGGCCTATGAGGTCATCTCCTCCAACGTCGGCCGCAACGCCGAAGAGCTGCTGCGCCGCGTGCAGGCCTCCCAGTTCGTCTACGCGCACGGCGACCAGGTCTGCCCCGCCAACTGGACCCCGGGCGAGGAGACCATCGAGCCCAGCCTCGACCTCGTCGGCCAGCTGTGATTGGTGCTGAATAGATAGTTTTTGCTCCCTCTGATGAGAGAGCTGTCAGCGAAGCTGACTGAAGGAGAGAAGTTGCGGCAGAGCCGCTGAACAAGTATCGGCCATAGGCCGGTTCGATCATTGTGGGCGACTACGTTGCGGCCTCTCCCTCAGTCTCGCTAGCGCTCGCCAGCTCCCTCTCAGAGGGAGCTCCTTTAGCTGTAAGGAGTTTTCTATGGCTCAGACCAACAATCTCTATGACGTCGTCGTCATCGGCGGCGGCCCCGCAGGCCTGACCGCGGGCCTGTACCTTGCCCGTGCCCGCTACCGTGTGCTCATCCTCGAAAAGGATGATTTCGGCGGGCAGATCACCATCACCAACGAAGTCGTGAACTATCCGGGCGTCGGCCGCACCACCGGCCGCGCGCTCACCCAGACCATGCGCCAGCAGGCGCAGGACTTCGGCGCGGAATTCCTGTCCGCCGAGGCTACCGGACTGG
>OGQR01002850.1_pt1 | contig 9998 bp, 9 predicted proteins | sample 1553271 | NCBI WGS metagenome assembly OGQR01 (sample SAMEA2579970, study PRJEB22360) | human gut metagenome | biome: human gut; feature: human-associated habitat; material: faeces | place: Denmark | collected 2008/2010 | reverse complement strand
ACCAACGGCATCCTCGTATGTCTTGCCTGCACTTCTTGGGCTTGCTGCAATTGTTGTTACCTCAAACCATGGATGATTCTCTAAAAGAGAAATAAATCTCTGTCCTACCATTCCTGTTCCACCGAGGATACCTACTTTAAGCTTTTCACTCATTACTCTAATCTCCCTATCTTCTAGAATTTCTTCGACCATGTCATACACTATACTTTGACATTAAAACCAGGTTTTGTCCGTCTGTCGCGTACAACTGTCTTTATAGGAAATATATTACTTGAAACTCTAATGAAAAACAAGGAAAAAACTATATTAAATTAATAATTTTTATCCCTGTTTTTTATAAAATATGCACAAAAACTACACTTCATCCTGCCAATTTGACTTCATATACTCGTCGTAAACGGCAATTACCTTGTCCATTGATGTCTTTGATGGTGCTCCAACTGTACACCTTGTGCTGACACAAGTCTCCATTGAAATGGCATCAAATACATCCTCCTCAAATACCGGAGACATAGCCTTGAGCTCGTCGATGCTCATATCGTCGATTGCAATGCCCTTGTCGATGCAGTAAAGCACTATTCTTCCTACAATACCGTGTGCATCCCTGAACGGTACACCCTTTTTAACGAGATAATCAGCTGCATCTGTGGCATTTGTAAAGCCATTGTTTGCACTCTTTCTCATCACGTCCTTGTTAAACTTCATTGTATCAATCATTCCTGTAAAAAGTGCGATACATCCCTTTGCAGTGTCGAATGCATCAAATGCCAGCTCCTTATCCTCCTGCATATCCTTGTTGTACGCAAGCGGAATACCCTTCATGGTGGTGAGAAGCGACATGAGCGCACCGTATACACGGCCTGTCTTTCCTCTGACAAGCTCTGCTATATCAGGATTTTTCTTCTGTGGCATGATTGAGCTTCCTGTGCTGTACGCATCGTCAATCTCAACAAACTGGTACTCGTTTGAATTCCATATGATAATTTCCTCAGAAAAACGGGACAGATGCATCATGATAGTTGAAAGAGCCGATAAAAACTCAATCAGATAATCCCTGTCTGACACACCGTCCATACTGTTAAGTGTCGGTCCGTAAAAATCCAGAAGCTGTGCTGTATAGTCCCTATCAAGTGGATATGTAGTGCCTGCGAGTGCTCCTGAGCCAAGCGGGCAATAGTTCATTCTCTTATATATATCGCACAGTCTTGATCTGTCTCTCTTAAACATCTCAAAATATGCGCCCATATGGTGAGCCAGAGTGATCGGCTGGGCCTTCTGCAGATGTGTAAAGCCCGGCATGATAGTCTGTGTGTTTTCTTTCATAATCTTAAGGATAACAGCTAAAAGCTCCTTAAGCTCATTATCAGTCTCCTTCACTGTCTTTCTGGTGAAAAGACGCATGTCAAGAGCTACCTGGTCGTTTCTGCTTCGGCCTGTGTGAAGCTTCTTTCCTGTGTCACCAAGCCTGTCTATGAGTGTAGCCTCAACGAAGCTGTGGATATCCTCATACTTTGAGCTGATTTCAAGCTCCCCTGACTCTACCTCCTTAAGTATCTGCTTTAGGCAAGCCACTATATCGTTGCTCTCTGCCTGTGAAATGATGCCCTGCTTTCCAAGCATCGTGACATGGGCGATGCTGCCCTCTATATCCTCTTTATAAAACTTCTGATCAAATGAAATGGACGCATTGAAATTGTAAACGAGCTGATCTGTCTCCTTTGTGAAACGTCCTCCCCATAACTGTGCCATGAGATTCCTCCTTGATTATTAAATGATGATTTATTTTCATGTATCACAATGTATTGTATAAAAATAAGATGTGATACTGCCGCCTGCTCTAAATAGCCGCTTTACTGTGCTAAATTATATAATAATTTCTGTTGTCACGCAACCACATTTTCACCCACGTGCTGCAATCTCTCTGTCACGCTGCTCCTTGGAAAATACACAGCCGCAGTAGTACTGCCTGTACATATCATACTGCTTTGATATCTCCGTGGACTTTTTATAGCCCTCTTTCTTCTTAAAATCAGAGAAAAGATATCGCACTCCATATTGGCTCTCTAAGTCTTTTCCTATCTCATTGAGCTTTTCGGCATTCTTCAACGGGCTTATGGAAAGTGTCGTAGTAAAAAAATCAAAGCCATGCTCCCTTGCATACTGTGCACTCTCCTCAAGACGCAGCCTGTAGCACTTAAAGCACCTCTCCCCGCCCTCAGGCACAGCCTCCATGCCGCGTGCCATATCGTAAAAGCGCTCGGTGTCGTACACACCCTCCACAAAGTGAACCGGATTTTTCACCGGAAACTCATCTATAAAGCGCTTCTGCTCCTGTGCTCTCATGTGATATTCCTCTGGCGGGTAAATATTTGGATTGTAATAAAATACCGTCACCTTAAAATACTCCGAGAGCGTCTGTACGCAGTATGTGCTGCACGGCCCACAGCAGCTATGAAGTAAAAGACGTGGAGTGCAGTCATTGTCCATGCAATTTTCTTTTATTAAATCTTCCATTAATTTTTGATAATTTATTTTGTTTGCCATATTATATTATTTCTTTCTCAAAATTCAAAAATTTTTGACATATCCCAAAATATTATTTCAGGTAACTTTTCTGCATATTTACTATTCTGATTAATTACTATTTGTGCCCGTTCAATTTCCTGAAGCATTTTTTCCTTTGACATCAATTGACCTTTCTGCTCCCTTTTCTATCTTGGCCATCTTTTTTCTTTCTCAGGAAGCTTTGAAAAAACATTATGTGGTTCCTTCTGATACCAGTATGCAACACTTGACAAATCATCCTGACGTTCAAATAAACCTTTATGTCCAACACCAATCTGTTGCACAGTAACCTTAAGCTCCTCATCAAAAAATACTGGATCCATGACATGCCAGCGATAAAAACCGCGCATTGGTGGACAATCATCATTATGATATAAATTATTTACCAGATCATCATGCCTTGAATAATATGGATATCCAAGAAAAGGAGTTGTATATGTCTGTTCTATCGTTTTTCCGTTTTCATGTCTGGCAAAACTCCAGGAACCTCCAAAATAATCTTCCATTCCGGTTCCACAGATTGTTGGATATTGTTCATCTCCATCAATATAAAACTTTACTTCTCCTTCACCCCACCAATATCTTTGAAGTGTAGACAATGCTATATATGTACCGATATAATGACCACTACCTTTTATTCCATCTGCAATAACATAATCTTTTCCCAGCTCGGTAAGAGCTTCTCTCCTCCAGCTTGCGTGAAAATATTCCGTTTCTTCTGGCAGATAATTGTATAAATTATAATCAATCTGATAAAAAAAAGCCGGTATTGGATTTTTATGCTGATTCTCAATAGTAATGCGAGCATGTTTATGAAATGGCATTGCAAAATAAGAATTAAGTCCTCGCGATGGAACAACAGTTATAATAGCAGAATTCACAATACATTCCTGTCCAAATCCACAACAGAAGAAATCACCCAATGGCACTTCTACCGACGGATTCTCTTCTCCATCCCAGTACATTCGCATAATCAGATCCCTCAGTACAAAACAGTCACCTTCCGAGGTCTTACTGTCAACAGTTATCCATATATGCTGTATCACACCTGGTCCCTCAATATCTGCCAAAAATTCTTCCTGTCCCGGTTGAATATTATTCAAACACGGGCTTCCCTTACGTGAAGGTCCAAGCGGGCTGGCTGCCATCCCGCCTTTTCCTTTTTCTCCTGTCCTGTTCTCAGCATTAATTGCTCTGCTTTTCCCATGTGTCAGATAGGGCATCTTTGAGATATCTCCCGGAAATATCATTTCATATCCTCCTAATATCATTCTATTTATCAACCTTTAGTTGCTCCCATTGTCATACCTGCAGTAACCCATTTATTAAGTGCAAAATAAATAATAAGTGGTGGAAGTATAGATATAACGATAGCTGCAAATGTTAAACCCCAGTCTACATTACCAAATGCTCCCACATAATCCTTCAATCCCATTGCAACTGTTTTTGCATTACTGTCACTGATAAATGTATTTGCAAAAATAAAATCATTCCATATAAGAATACTATACATGGATGCAATTGTAATTATTGTATTTCGTGCCAATGGAAACACAATTTTTATAAATGTAACACCTGGATTACATCCATCTACAATAGCCGCCTCAACCAGCTCATCCGGAACAAAATCATAGAAACTTACAAACATCATCACAGCCAGAGGAAGAGCAAATCCAACCTGTGGTAAAATCAGTGAAAAACTTGTATTCAAGATTCCCATTTTACTATAGAAAATAAACAGTGGAATCAATGTAATCTGTACTGGCACCATGATTCCGAACGTAAAAAATTTATAAATTTGTTTTTTTCCACGTATTCTGAATTTTGACAATGCATAGCCTACTGTCGAACTGAGAAAAATAATCAGAATCAGTGAGATTCCCGTTACTTTTAAACTATTCCACATATAAATGCCTATTTTTCCATCTGAAAATACCTTTATAAAGTTTTCAAATGTCACCACTTTCGGCAAAGCAAACGGCGTTGTAGACAATTCTATCGTCGGCTTAACACTTGCCATAAAAAGCCATATTATAGGATAAACCTGAATAAGCAGAAAGGCAAGAATAACTATCGCAAATACAATTTTTCCAATTTTCTTTTTCATGATTCTTTACACTCCTTCCGCTCTGAAAATATTTTACGAAGTATAAATACCACCAACATACTTTCAATAATGATAAACACTGCCAGAGCACTACCATAACCATATTGGTTATTGGAAAATGCTTTCTTATACATGTATGTAGAGAGCAGCTCGCTTGCATTTCCCGGTCCTCCACTTGTAAGAAGAAATGGAATATCAAATCCTCTCAGCGCACCTGTCAAACACATAGTAAGAGTCAGAAGAATAATATCCTTAATCAATGGAAGTTTTATTTTTAACAGAATTTGGAAATCTGTTGCACCATCGACTTTTGCTGCTTCGTATACAGATGGATCAAGCGAAATTAACGCTGCATAAAAAATAACCATATACATTCCTGTAAATCTCCAGCCTTCTGGCACTGACACTGCCATAAGTGCAGTGTGAATATTTGCCAGCCAGGAAGTAACCATTCCTTCCATTCCTATAGCCTGAAAAAACTGATTTATCAGCCCCATAGGTTCTGTTGCATACATACTTCTGAACAGCTGTGCGATAGCTACAGTTGTGATAATACAAGGAACATAGTATAAAGTCTTAACAAATGTCACATGTTTTTTCATAAAAGTCAGTAATACAGCAAAAACAAGTCCGATTCCAAGCTGCATAACTACCACAATAAGAAGATAAATCAGATTGTTTAAAAATGATTTATAAAATGTTGGATCATGAAACATTGTAACATAATTTTGCAGACCTGCAAAAGTTTTATCACCAATTCCGTTCCATTCCATAAAGCTTAGCCTAATAGACTCTTCAATTGGATAAAAAACTGACAAAATATAAAATAACAGTCCAGGTAATAAAAATATAAAAAACCATTTTTTGTTCTTAATTACGCCCATATTGTCCTCCATGGTTTTAAATACAGGATGTCTGGGAGAGTCTTCTCCCAGACATCAAACATCCTTAGTTTTTCGCGTTGGTTGCAATAGAATCATCTATCAGTTTGCAGAAATCATCAACTGACATATCCCCGGATGCAAGAAGCAATAAATTATCCTGCATAGTTGTATTAGTATCTGCATCCAGATATGTATCCCATGGTTTCAGGAACTGCGCACCTGTTTTATCCATATCATCACGAATTCTAAGATACAGATCTGAGAATTCTACATCTGACGGAAGTTCTGTTTTGATTGGTGACATCTGCTGTTTTGCTGCATATTTTTTACCATAGTTATCCAGTACGTAAAGTATAAAGTCTTTGGTTTTTGCATCAAATGTTTTTGCATTGAATGCCATTCCGATTCCAGAGTTTACGCAAAATTCACTTGCATCTGTTTTTCCGTTTTCGATAGTTGGAAGATAGAAATAATCTATTTTTCCAGCTTTATAAGCGTCCTGCATAGCTGCAATCTCCCAATCACCAATGTAGTACATTGCGGATTTTCCATCCAGGAACATCGACTGTGCAGTTGCATAATCCGTTGCTGCAAATCCATCATTAAAATACTGTCCCATATTCTTCATGAATGTTGCTGCCTCTTTACCTTCATCTCCGGCCATTTTTTCTTTTCCATCACGAAGATTGATAATATAATCGTTACCAGATTCTCTAAACGGCATCATTGCCAGATATCTCTGTACCGGCCATCTGTCAACACCATCTACTGAAATTGGTGTTACTCCATTTTCCTTCAACGTTTTACATACATCCAGCCACTCATCCATAGTTTTCGGTACTGATAAACCATATTTGTCAAAAATTTCCTTATTATACCAGGTCATTTCAACATGATATTCCAATGGAAGTGTATACATGGATCCGTCTGTAAATTCCTGATATTTCAGAGCAGTCGGATAAAAACTATCATATTTACCATTATCCTTCAGGAATTTTTTTACATCTACAAGCATTCCTGCATCAACCAGTTCCTGGCAATACGGATCTGCGTCAATATCAATGATATCCGGCATATTTCCACCTGCAATCAATGTTTTCAGTTTCTGCAAATATGATGGTCTATCAGCTGTAGTTTCAAATTCAATCTTCCATTTTCCACCCATCTTCTCACTGTATTCATCTGCGATTTCATGCATTACCTGATCAATTGCTCCGTCAACCGGTCTTGACGTAAACCATTTTACGGTAGTAACGTCCCCGCTGTCTTTACTTTTCTTTCCTGCATCAGCAGACGTCCCACATCCTGTTAATAAGCTACCAGCCATACACAATGCCAACATAGCACTAATTATCTTTTTCCTCATATTACTCGCTCCTTTTTTCTTTATATTGAATTAATTTTACATTGCCTTGTACTACATAAATACCTGCATAACCATCTTTATGATTATACATCCTGGTCGAAAGAACAATTTCATCATTAATATACACTACGCAGATATCTTTTTCTTTTATGATGTGAACTCGATATTCTTCCGCTTTTGGCAGTTTTCTTGCAGTTTCTATCTGATAAGGAACATCTCCCTTTATCTGCCACTGATATCTTCCCTGTTCTCCTCTTGGCCACATATCCCATGCAACTAATTGATTTTTAGGGTTCATACGTAAGAAATAACCCGTTTCGAGTTCTTTATCCACATGTAACGCAATTCCAAATTCATGGTATCTCTCAGGCTTTATTACCATATCCAACGCAAAAGTATCACCTTCTAAAGGATATAAAAGAGCCCCCAGCGTATCACTTTCAACGCTGACTCCATCCTGCGCCTGTACCATCTTGCAGTTATATAAAGTTTCTTTTTTCAATTCAATCTCTTTCGAAAAATAATCCAGCACTTCCGGAATAGCTTTAATTCTAAGTTCTCCGTTTTTCGAATTCTGAATTATTTCATGAAAATTCATTGTTCCGCCCCATTCCCATGGACCAAAATCAGTATTTCCATATTTGCTCGCTATCCATCCGAAAGCAAATCGTCTTTTGCCATCAGAAGCAGTCTTGATTGCATAATCAGCTCTTGTATCAAAAACATCATCATCAGGTATTTCCCATGGGCCATTCCAGTTTTTCGAAATACGATAATGTGTTGTAAACTGATCTGAAAATGTTGAAAATACCAGATACCAATATTCGCCCATTTTAAACAGTTCAGGACATTCCATAGTAATATACATTTTCGGATCATAAAAAGGTTTCTCATAAGTCCAGTTTATTAAATCTTCGGACTTACACAATGCAATGCATCCACCCCTGAGATCTCCTCTGTTCGTCACTCTTGACGCCAACAGCATATAATAGCATTGGTCTTCGTCATTCCAAAAAACAAAAGGGTCTCTCCAGTCAAACTCTTCATACTGTTTTCCATCTGAGACAAACAAAAAATCTTTTACTGTCTCCAAATTTTCCAGATTTTTCCCTGTGGCCTGCATTACAGATTGAATTGTTTTACCGCGAAGTTTAAAATCCTCATTATAAGCGGTATAAAAAACATGATACAATCCATCTTTTTCACATTTGATAACCGATCCTGTATATGCGTTCTTGTTGGCGTCATGAATACCACCTCTTGCAATTGATTCACCTTTATAATCCAGATTAACAAAATCTTTGGTCTCAATCAGATGCCATGTAGTATCTTCGGCATATTCTTTATCACGTATTCTTGGATCATGAAGATAAAATCCATAATAGGTTCCGTTTTCATAATATGGAATCAAATCACCAACCCAGGCATTTTCTGGTTTATAAAATAATCGCCCCATTTTTACCCTCCTTTTGTTTATAAAATAATTGCCTCATTTTTGCCCTCCTTTTTGCACCATTTGCACATTTCGTTTCATGCATTTACATTATCATATTCTTTGCATTGTTTCAAGTTTTTGCACAGTATTTTCTCTTTTTCCCTCTTTTCTATATTTTAGCCTCATATTTTTTGTGCATTATTTATATTATTCTCTTCTTTTTCCGTGCATTTTGTGCATTTTGTTTTTATATTGTATTGTTTGCAATTCGTGCATTTTGTGTTATACTATATCTGAAACATATAAATACAATATAAAAGGAGTTTACTATGAAATGTACCATTCAAAATATTGCTGATCATCTGGGGCTTTCCAGAAATACTGTTTCAAAAGCCTTAAAAAACAGTTCTGAGGTATCTGAAAATACAAGAAATCTGGTTATAAAGACAGCTTCTAAGCTTGGTTATAAAAATGCCACTTTCGCCACCCCTGTCATACCTGCCTCCGAAACAGGCAGCAATGGGACGATTCTTTTCCTTACCAGAACTTACGCTTCCGACTCCGAATTTTGGACCACCGTTTTACGAGGAATTGAATCGATTCTTTCAAATGCGAATTATCATCTGGCAATCAGTATCATGTCCGACAGTGATCTAAAACAACTCAATTTCCCACAAACTATTTCTGATTCTTCTATCAAAGGAATTATTCTTGTTGAGATCTGTGATAAAGTTGTATGCGATGCCCTCTCACAATTTAATCTTCCAATTGTATCTGTAGATATGCCAAATGTTCCGTTTGAAGAACTAAATGGAATAGATGTAGTCACAATGGAAAGTAAAAAGAATCTAAAAAAAATAATTAATCAACTTATAGAAAAAGGAGCTGAAAGCTTTGGTTTTGTTGGAGACCTCTATTCCCCTAATGTAAGCCGTGGATTCCAGGAACGTTATAATGCCTTATCCGAGTGTCTTGCTGAACATCAGCTTCCACTTAATCAGAAGAATTGCCTTCTTCATCAAACGCCGGAGGATTTTCGGAATTTTCAGACCACAGTTAATAATTTGCAAGCTATGATATCACTGCCAGATGTATTCATCTGCGGAAATGACTGGACTGCTATCCAGTTGATATACGCACTGCAGTTCCTTGGTTTCCAGATTCCCAAAGATATATGTGTTGTTGGATTTGATAACATCCCTGCTGCTTCCAGAATTTCACCGTCATTGACAACCATAAGCACTCCTCAGAAATATCTAGGTATTGCTGCTGCAAGACAAATTCTTGAAAGAATTCAGCATCCTAATTGCCCTCATGTTTTCTGTCAATATGAAACAGAATTGATCATTCGAAATTCGACTAATATAATATCTTTTTAATAACTCAACTATATTTATATTGATATATCGGAAAAATCATTGTTGATACACTGCCTGTCAAAAAGTCGAGTTAATAATTGTGTTTTTGAAAGCGGATGACTATATGAAAACATCGTTTGCATCGAGCTTCTTCGCCGTGGATACGATGTTTATGTCGGCAAGCTCTATCAAAAGAAAATCGACTTTGTTGCCCAGAGAGGCAGTGAGAAGATTTATATTCAGGTCAGCGACAACATTTCCGGGCAGGAAACATTTGAGAGAG
>OGQR01002849.1_pt1 | contig 10000 bp, 7 predicted proteins | sample 1553271 | NCBI WGS metagenome assembly OGQR01 (sample SAMEA2579970, study PRJEB22360) | human gut metagenome | biome: human gut; feature: human-associated habitat; material: faeces | place: Denmark | collected 2008/2010 | reverse complement strand
CGGGCATCTTCATGCAACCACTCCTCAACTTGCTCATCATCGACACCGGTAGACTTACCTAAAAGACTTTGCATAATTACCCTCCAATTTATAAACTTCTTGTCCATGGTTTTTGTGGTTATTTTTTTATAAAGACACAAAAGCAAAAAAAACGGAGTACATAAGGAAAGAAAATTTTCAATATTGTCCTAAACGTTTTTGAGAAAAATAAAAAAGGAAGTAGTTTACTAAGGAAAAATGACTACCTTAGTAGTGAGCGACAACTCAACTACTTCCTATGACACAAATAACACTTTTTGCGCAGGTAATTGCGCTTTTACCCAAAGAAATCATCAGAAAAATTATTCGCGATGCCGGTACCGACAAGCATTGCAAGGGCTATAACACCTGGATCCAGCTGGTGAGCATGATTTTCTGTCAGTTCTCCAACTGCGACTCCGTCCGTGATATTTCCAACGGATTAAAATCCGCCACAGGAAATCTTAACCATCCCGGCATAAGCCGCGCACCATCCAAATCGACAGTCGCTTATCAGAATGCACACCGAGACAGTTCGGTCTTCTAGGAGCTATTCTATATGTTGTTCCGTTATTTCGGACAGCAGGCGGCTTGGGAGCGCAAAGGCTTCCGGTTCAAGATGCCCATCAAATTACTGGATTCCACTCTGGTCTCGCTGACCATATCGGTTTACGATTGGGCGCACTATACCACGTCAAAGGGTGCCGTAAAGATGCACACATTGCTTGATTACGACTGCTTACTTCCTGAATTTATGAATATTACAGGTGGTAAGCGAACAGACAACAAGGCGGCATTTGACATTGAAATCAAACCGCACAGCATTGTGGTGGCTGACCGCGGATATTGCGATTATGGACTTTTAAACCATTGGGACAGCAACAATGTATTCTATGTGGTTCGCCATAAGGACGATATCCAACACAGAACCATTAAAGAGTTGCCATTGCCCGAGAAACACGCCCAAAACGTCTTGTTGGATGAAATCATAGAGTTTGAACTGCCTACGGCCAAGGATAAATGCCCCAAAAGGCTAAGGCGTATAGCGGTATGGGATGAAGAACACGGCTTTGTAATTGAGCTTCTTAGCAATAACGTCACGCTTGCAGCCTCTACGATAGCAAAACTGTATAAGGCAAGATGGAATATCGAGATTTTCTTCCGCAACCTCAAACAACTATTGCGCATCAAGAGCTTTATCGGCATCTCGCGCAACGCCGTAGAGACTCAGATATGGACAGCAATGATCACAATGCTGCTATTTATGTGGCTAAAACATATCGCACGCTACAAATGGGCACTTGCCAACCTCGCCTTTCTCGCTACGACTGAATACATTCCCCAAATAGACCTCTACAAGTGGTTGAACGAGCCCTTTACACCGCCTCCCGAAGAAGAAAATCCGGCATGAGGGGGGGATTGCTCATTAATTATGCAGAGTCGTATGACTCCGCAAGTTGCCTCATACGCAAAATTTATTTAGGACAATATTGGAAAATTTTTGATATTTTTTTCTCTGCAACACAAATAACTCACCCTCCATTACGGTAATCAAATACACACAAACATAAAACTACTAATATCCTCCATTTTGAAGCCAGCTAATAAACAATAATATAGGTATTAACTGTTCTCTTAAAATTCTATAAGCCCGTTGTACTTGTGTTTTAACTGTAGTTTCAGCCAACCCTAATTGGTTCGCTATTTCTTTATTTTTTTTACCTTCAACTATCTTCAACAATATAATTTCTCTACACTTATCAGGCAAAGTATTCAAAGCATTCTGCAACCGCATTTCAACAGTTTCATTTATCTCGATATCTTTTATCCCAGCAAACAATTGTGCTTCCAGTAATTTATCATTACAACTATCCACTATTTTGCGGTCACGCAATGCATTCAGACAACGGTTTCGTAAAGAGGTAAATAAATAAGCTTTCAAAGAAGTTTTTATCAACAAAGAATCCGCATGGTCCCAAATATAAAAGAATAAATCTTGGACTAAATCTTTTGCTTCTTCCTCATCGTACACATAACTTTCTGCAAACAAAACCATTTTAGAGAAATACGATTCATAAAGATAATGAAATGCGTTGTAGTCTCGTTTATACAATGATTTTAATACAAATAGTTCCTTGTCTTCCATAAAGTATGCTTTCAAAGAGATTACAAAAATAAGAAATATCTTAAGAAATACAATTTGCGCCAAGCATCAATATTGTCCTAAATAATTTTTTTGCAGGAGATAACTTGCTGAGTCATACGACTCTGCAAAATCAATGCGTAACCAAACCCCTCAAACCGGATTTTCATCCTGGGGAGGGGGTGTAAAGGGCTCGTTCAGCCACTTGTATAGGTCTATTTTGGTAAATGTGTTGAGCCAAAGCGAGAAAGGCGAGGTTGGCCAGCGCCCATTTATAGCGCGCTATGTGCTTGAGCCAGGAAAAAAGCAGCATTGTGATCATCGCAGTCCAGATTTGAATCTCCACCGCGTTGCGTGAGGTGCCGATAAAGCTCTTGATGCGTAGAAGTTGTTTGAGATTGCGGAAGAAAATCTCGATATTCTATCGCGCCTTATACAGTTTTGCTATCGTAGAGGCTGCAAGTGTAAAATTATTGGTAAGAAGCTCAATAACAAATCCATGCTCATCGTTCCACACTGCTATACGCTTCAGCCTTTTGGGGAATTTCTCTTTGGCCGCAGGTAGCCCGAACTCGATGCTTTCATCCATCAGGACGTTTTGGGTATGCTGCTTGGGTAAGGGCAGTTCCTCAATAGTCCTGTACCGAATATTGTCCTTATGGCGGCCAACATAGAATACATTGTTGCTGTCCCAATGATTTAGGAGGCCGTAGTCGCAATATCCGCGGTCGGCCACCACGATGCTGTGCGGCTTTATCTCAATGTCAAAAGTGGCTTTGTTGTCAGATCTCTTCCCGTCTGTAATATTTACGAACTCAGGCAACAGACAATCGTAATCAAGCAATGTATGCATCTTTACGGCACCTGTTTTCGTCACTTTTTTAGGGTGAAAAAGCTATGGTTTGATTATCAGCGATTAAGCTCATTGAGATTTGGTGATTTGGGTAACACAGTGTAATTTTGTGCCATGTTTATCAACCGATCCAAAAACAAATCAGGCACAACGAGCGTCCGAGTTCTTCAAAAACGAGGTCGTAACAACGTTTTGGTAAAGAGTTTTGGCAGTTCACGCGACATGTCGGAGATTGAGCGGATGGTTGAACAGGCACAAGAGTTTATCCGGCGTCAGACTGGGACGTATTACAATCTCTTTAATCAGCCGCCAGAACAAAATCTGGAGGATTTTATAGGCAAGCTTTCCAATAGCCAAATATCTGTGGACGGGCCGGAGGTTGTCTTTGGCAGATTGTTTGACCATGTAGGCTATGATGCAATAGGAGGTCTGTTCCGTCCATTGGTTCTCAGCCGTCTCGTTGCCCCGGGAAGCAAGTTGAAAACAGTTGATTATCTGTGGAGATATAATGGAGTGTCGTATGATGTGAACAAGATTTACCGTTATCTTGACAAGTTGTGTGGAAGAAAGGGCAATGCCGATGACATCAAATCTAAAATCGAGCAGATTACTTTTGCGCATGGCGCCAGGGCAATGGGAGGATGTATTGATGTGGTATTCTATGACATTACCACGCTCTATTTCGAGGTGGCTGGTGAAGATGATCTCAGGCGCACAGGATACTTAAAAGACGGCAAATTTGATTGTCCGCAGATTCTTCTCGGACTGTTGGTGACAAGGGAGGGGTTGCCGATAAGCTATGAGATATTCCAGGGAGATCTGTCGGAAAAGAAAACGTTTATACCTTTGCTGAAACGAGCTCAGCAGAAGTTCGGATTCCCCAGCCCGATTGTGGTGGCCGACGCGGGCCTGCTGTCGCGCAAAAATATTGATGCTTTTGTCGCTGCCGGCTATGAGTATATACTTGGAGCAAGGCTTAAAAACGAGAATGCCAATGTCAAGAAGAAAGTCTTGGCGCTCAATCTCTCAGACGGTCAGGTTGCATCAATCGAGACAGACGACGGACTACGTATTGTTGTGTCATTTACAGAAAAGCGCCAGAAGAAAGATGCTTTCAACCGCACCAGAGGGCTTTTGCGACTCCAGGCAAAGGTAGCCTCCGGCAAGATCACTAAGAAGCACATAAATAATCGAGGCTACAACAAATATCTGCGAATTGAAGGAGAGGCGAATATAAGCATCGATCTTGAAACTTTTGAGAAAGACGCGGCATGGGATGGTTTGAAAGGCTATGTAACCAATGCCACGCTCCCGGATGAAGAAGTCCTTGCCAACTACCATAACTTATGGTTTATCGAACGGGTATTCCGCATGAGCAAAACCGACCTGCAGATACGACCCATGTATCATCGTCTGAGGAATCGTATCGAGGGACATATCTGCATCTGCTTTTGCGTTTATGTCCTACAACTTGAGATGGAACGTCTGCTAAAGGCCGCAAACTCGACAATCACATTGGAGAAAGCCCGAGAGCTTGTAAAGACGATGTATGCTCTGACATACACTAAGTCCGGACATATCAAGCCCTCAAAGACAATGCTGCGCATGGATCCTCTGCAACAGGAGCTATATCAGCTGGTCGACGAATGGGTAAAGTCTGATTTGGGTAACGCATGACGAAAACAGGAAAAAGGGAGAATAAACAAGCGGCATAACAAAAAAAGAAGGTGGCCTTTTCAGACACCTTCTTGATATTTAAGCTTGTAATAAATTCTTATTACTTACCTGCATGCATAATAGCAGCCTGAGCCGCGGCTACGCGGGCGATGGGCACGCGGAACGGTGAACAGCTGACATAGTTCATACCTACTGAGTCGCAGAAGATGACGGATGAAGGTTCTCCACCGTGTTCTCCACAGATACCTACTTTCAGGTCTGCATTAGTCTTACGACCCAGTTTCACACCCATTTCAACCAGACGGCCTACACCTTCCTGATCCAATACAGCGAACGGATCGGTTTTCAGGATACCTTTCCTGATGTATTCCGGTAAGAATTTACCGGCGTCGTCACGGGAGTAACCGAAGGTCATCTGAGTCAGGTCGTTGGTACCGAATGAGAAGAATTCGGCTACTTCGGCGATTTGATCTGCGGTGATAGCGGCACGCGGGATTTCGATCATCGTACCTACTTTGTAATCTACTTTAACGCCTTTTTCTTCGAATACCATAGCTGCAACACGGTTGATGATTTCAGCCTGCTGTTTCAGTTCTTTCACAGTACCTACCAAAGGAACCATAATTTCCGGACGAGGATCCAGACCACGCAGTTTCAGGTTACAAGCAGCTTCGATGATCGCACGGGCCTGCATTTCGGTGATTTCCGGATAGGTAACTCCCAAACGGCAGCCACGATGACCCAGCATCGGGTTGAATTCGTGCAGAGCATCTACTTTTTCTTTGATACGTTCTACCGGAATTCCCAGTTTCTGAGCCATATATTGTTGTGAAGCCGGTTCGTTCGGAGTAAATTCGTGTAAAGGTGGGTCGAGCAGACGGATGGTAACCCCCAGTCCGTTCATGGCTTCGAGGATACCTTCGAAGTCTCCCCGCTGCATCGGCAGGATCTTGTTCAGTGCATCCCGGCGTCCTTCTACCGTGTCGGACAGGATCATTTCACGCATAGCGTCGATACGGTGTCCTTCGAAGAACATATGTTCTGTACGGCAAAGTCCGACACCTTTGGCTCCGAAGTCACGGGCTTTACGGGCATCTTTCGGGGTATCGGCATTAGTACGTACATACATACGGGTATATTTTTCAGCCAGGTTCATGATGGCTGTGAAGTCTTCGTCCAATGTTGCATCTTCTGTTTCTACTTTTCCTAAATAAACTTCACCGGTAGAACCGTTCAGGGAAATCCAGTCTCCTTCTTTGATGATTGTTCCGTTTACGGAGAAATTACGTTTGGCATAATCGACTACGATATCTCCTGCGCCGGATACACAACATTTACCCATACCACGAGCCACAACAGCAGCATGAGAAGTCATACCGCCACGAACAGTCAGGATACCCTGAGAAGCCTTCATACCAGTGATGTCTTCCGGAGAAGTTTCCAGACGAACCAGAACAACCTTTTCGCCCTTAGCGTTCCAAGCTTCTGCATCATCAGCAGTAAATACAACCTTACCGCAAGCAGCACCCGGAGAAGCACCCAGACCCTTGCCGATCGGTGTAGCAGCCTTCAGAGCCTTTGCATCGAACTGCGGGTGGAGCAGGGTGTCGAGGTTTCTCGGATCAATCATCAGAACAGCTTCTTCTTCGGTCTTGTGGCCTTCATCTACGAGGTCGCAAGCAATCTGGAGAGCAGCCTGAGCGGTTCTCTTACCATTCCGGCACTGCAGCATGTACAGCTTCTTGTTTTCTACTGTGAATTCCATATCCTGCATATCGTGATAGTGGTCTTCCAGTGTCTTGCAAACCTGAATGAATTCAGCGTATGCTTCCGGGAATTCCTGTTCCATCTGTGCGATCGGCATCGGAGTCCGAACACCGGCAACAACGTCTTCGCCCTGTGCGTTGATCAGGAATTCACCCATCAGCTTCTTTTCACCAGTTGCTGGGTCACGGGTAAATGCAACACCAGTACCGGATTCGTTGTTCAGGTTACCGAATACCATCGGCATTACGTTAACAGCAGTACCCCAAGAATACGGGATATCGTTGTCACGACGGTAAACATTTGCTCTCGGGTTGTCCCAGCTACGGAATACAGCTTCGATTGCAAGCTTCAGCTGTTCAACCGGATCAGACGGGAAGTCAGAACCCAGCTGCTTCTTGTATTCAGCCTTGAACTGTTCAGCCAGAGTCTTCAGATCAGCAGCAGTCAGTTCTACGTCGAACTTTACGCCCTTTTCTTCCTTCATCTTGTCGATCAGCTGTTCGAAGTACTTCTTACCAACTTCCATAACAACGTCGGAGAACATCTGAATGAATCTTCTATAAGAGTCATATACGAACCGTTCAAAAGCCGGATCCGGATTGCCTTCGATCATTGCAGCAACAACGTCGTCATTCAGACCGAGGTTCAGGATGGTGTCCATCATACCCGGCATGGAAGCACGAGCACCAGAACGAACGGAAACCAGCAGCGGGTTCTTCTTATCGCCGAACTTCTTGCCGTTGATTTCTTCCATCTTCTTAACGCCGTCCATAACCTGTGTCATGATTTCGTCGTTGATCTTGCGGCCATCTTCATAGTACTGGGTACAAGCTTCTGTGGTGATGGTGAAGCCCTGCGGTACTGGAAGACCGATTGTGGTCATTTCAGCCAGGTTTGCACCCTTGCCTCCGAGCAAGTTCCGCATGGTCATGTTGCCTTCGCTGAACATATAAACCCATTTGTTTGCCATTGGTAACTACCTCCAAATTTGATTCAAATATTTTTGTGGGTACGGCGTTTGTGAAGCGGCAAACGGCAGGAGAGAAATGGCAGTTTCTTCCTGTCAACCGACCCTCAACTCTATTATAACATATCTCACAGGAAAATACCATACATATTTTCAAAAAAATACACCCCGATTTTTATGGCAACTTATACAAAAATAACAAGACAAATTTTTTTTTGGCAAAAAGGCTTGCATTTTTTTCAAAATTTTGTCATACTATAAGTAGTACGCTTTTTTACTGAAATTTTGGTAAAAAGCGGTAAAACATGAAGTTTTGCAGGAGGAACAAAGAATCATGGATCAAGTTGTAATCTTAGCCGGCGGTCATGGCAGGCGGATGAAGGCAGCCATTCCGAAGCCAATGCTGGAAGTATTGGGCGTGCCAATGCTGGGCTGGGTCGTACAGGCTTGTGAAGCAGCAGACCTGAGAAATATCTGTGTCGTAACAGGTTATAAATCGCAGTTTATCGAACACTACTTAAACAATAAATACAAGACCGTTTTGCAGGCAGAGCGGCTCGGAACGGGACACGCTGTGATGCAGGCAGTGCCGGTTCTGGAGGAAAATCCGGACGGCAATACCTTAGTATTGTGTGGGGATGCTCCGTTTATGGACAGCGAAACCATCCAGCAGGCATATCAGCTGCACACTGCACAGGGCAATGCGGTTACGGTTATCACCGCAAAGCTGGACAACCCGTTCGGCTATGGCAGAATCCTGAGAAGTGAAACGGGCATTGCTGCCATCGTAGAAGAAAAGGATGCCACCGATGCACAGCGGCAGATTCAGGAAGTCAATTCCGGTGCGTATTGGTTCCGGACAGCAGACCTGCTGACACTGCTGAAAGGTTTGTCCCAGTCGAATGTACAGGGTGAATATTACCTGACGGATACCATTGGTCTGGCTCTGGAGCAGGGCAAAAAAGCCGGTGCATATCTCACAGACAATACGGATGTAGTCCTGGGAGCAAATACTCGGAAAGACTTGCTGCATTTGAACGAAGTTGCACGCTGGAAGGTGCTGGAGAAGCACATGGAGAACGGTGTCAACTTCATCAATACAGACGGCATCATCATTGGAAAAGATGTTGAAATCGGAGCAGAAACCACGATTTTGCCGGGCACACAGCTCAAGGGCAGAACGAAAATCGGTGCAAGAAGCACGATTGGCCCGAACTGCGTGATTGAAAATTGCGTTGTAGGCGAATATGTCATTCTGAACTATGTACAGGCGTATGAATCTGTGATTGAAGATTCCGTTAAGATTGGGCCATTTGTACATATCCGCCCGAATTCGCACATTCGCAGCGGCGTTAAAATTGGGGATTTTGTAGAAGTCAAGAATTCTGTTGTTGGCGAAAGCACCGCAATTGCTCACCTGACTTATGTCGGCGACAGCGATGTCGGAAAGAAGGTTAACTTCGGCTGCGGAACGGTAACCGTCAACTATGATGGCATTAAAAAGAATCGCTGTGTAATTGGTGATAACTGCTTTATCGGCTGTAATACGAACCTGATTGCACCAGTGAAACTGGGTAAGGGTGCTTATACAGCAGCTGGTTCAACTGTTACAAAGGATGTTCCGGATTACGCATTGGCAGTAGAGCGTGCAGACTTGAAGGTAAAGGAAGGCTACAGCTTGAAGAAACTGAAGAGCAAGCTGTTCCCGGAAGATAAGAATAAGAATTAATGAGAAACTTCTCATCATCGGAACAATAAAATCCACCGCACTTGCGGCATTTGCCTCGGCAGATGCCGCTTCTGTGGGTTATGGAGAGAAATGAGGAACTATGGGTATTTTTGATTTATTCAAGCAGATTGAGGGCGAATCGCACAAAATGGGGAAACCGACTTGGCTGATAGTCGGGCTGGGGAATCCCGGTTTAGAATATGCAGAAACCCGGCACAATGCTGGATTTTTAGCCATTACGCAACTGGCAAAACAGCATGAAATTGCTCTGTCTACGATGAAATTCCGGTCAGACTGCGGAGATGGTATGCTGGGAGAAACACGCTGCTTTTTTATGAAGCCAGCAACATACATGAACAACAGTGGCGAAGCAGTGGCTGCCGCGGCGGAATTCTATAAGATTCCGCCGGAACGGGTGCTGGTGCTGTATGATGATATTTCTTTACCGCCGGGGAAGATTCGGATTCGCCGAAAGGGCAGTTCTGGCGGACATAATGGGATTAAGAGTATCATTGCTCTGTTGGGTTCGGAAGAATTTCCAAGAGTAAAAATCGGGGTTGGCGAGAAGCCACGGAAAGATTATAATTTAGCAGATTGGGTTTTGGGGAAGTTTCCAGAGAGCGATCAAGAAGCCATGCAGCAGGCGTTTGAGCAGGCAGGAAAAGCAGCGGAATTGATTGTAAACGGAAAGATTGAGGAAGCGATGTCGAAGTATAGTCATTAAAAAAGAGCAGGGAAATTGCGAATCGAGTTTCTGAGTGCATTGTTTCCAATGATGAGCCGCAGGTAAACAAAAAGTTTTTCGGTGCAGCAGTTTTTCAAAAATGCTGCCGAGGTGTGGGCGAG
>OGQR01002846.1_pt1 | contig 10011 bp, 9 predicted proteins | sample 1553271 | NCBI WGS metagenome assembly OGQR01 (sample SAMEA2579970, study PRJEB22360) | human gut metagenome | biome: human gut; feature: human-associated habitat; material: faeces | place: Denmark | collected 2008/2010 | reverse complement strand
TGCCGCACCTCGCTCGCCGTATCGGCACTTAGAATTATGCGGTATTGCCATAAAAATGACAGGCAGTTTTTTTCACCGTGAAGGAAAGATTCCATCATGGGTTAATCATTTATGACATTCTTATTTTAATAGGTAAGACAAAAAAGTAAAAATAATTGATAGTATTGCGCATAAGGGCCGTTCACAGCAGCGGCATGAAAGATGGAGCGCACAAATACATTGTGACTGGCGTGCAAAAGAACAGTGGGCCAAAAGCTGTGCGCTTTCAGGCAGAGGGCGTTGACAGGGAAAGCAAATCCCATGACCATAACGAAAAACAGAGAAGCGAGCAATGAACAAAAATAGCGGCTAAAGTGACAAGTGTAAAAACCTGGCAGCTGGTGCCCCTCTTGACAAAAGAGAAAGCTGTGATAAAATAGTTCAAAAATGAACAAAATACAGAAAGGAGAATGCGAAATGCAGCTGGTCAACCCGCTGGAGCAACAGAACGCGGTAAAAACGTTATATTCTGAATTTGTCAGCCCGGTGTGCGCTAAATATGGCTTAACGCGCATCGAGCTGGATATTTTGCTGTTTTTAGCGAACAACACCCGCTATGATACGGCAACCGATATTGTGGAGGTTCGTTTTTTAGCAAAATCTCAGGTGTCGGCGGCAATCAAAAATCTGGAAGCCCGCGGCTGCCTGCGGCGGGAATACCAGTTGGAAAATCGCAAAACCGCCCACCTGCGCCTGTGTGACCCCGCGCAGCCGATGATAGCGGCCGGGCGCAGCGCACAGGAACAATTTGGCGCGGCGCTGTTGGATGGATTTACCCCCGAAGAGCTGGAGCATATGCAGCGCAGCATGGAGCGCATCCGCAAAAACGTGGAAAAGTATCTGGAGGATAAAAACAATGACAATGTTGATTAAATTTATCGTGTGCTTTATTGCCGGCATCGGCGCGGGCCTTGGCACCGGCTTTGCCGGCATGAGCGCGGCGGCGGTCATCAGCCCGATGCTCATTACCTTTTTGGATATGCCCGCTTACGAGGCTGTGGGCATTGCACTGGCCAGCGATGTGTTGGCCAGCGCGGTCAGCGCTTATACCTATGGCAAAAACAAAAATCTGGACATCCGCAACGGCGTTGTGATGATGGTATCGGTTTTGTGCTTTACCATGGTGGGCAGCTGGATCGCCAGCCATGTGCCCAACAGCACGATGGGCAGTTTCTCGGTATTTATGACATTCCTGCTCGGCGTTAAGTTTATTGTAAAGCCGGTTATGACCACCAAGAACGCAATGGAAGCGGTAGACCCCAAAAAGCGGTTTGTACAGTCGGTGATCTGTGGTGTGATGATCGGCTTTATCTGCGGGTTTATCGGTGCAGGCGGCGGCATGATGATGCTGTTGATCCTGACCAGTGTGCTGGGGTATGAGCTGAAAACCGCTGTGGGTACCAGCGTATTCATTATGACCTTTACAGCCTTTACCGGTGCCGTCAGCCACTTTGCCATCGGCGGTATGCCGGATCTGTGGTGCCTGGTGTTCTGTGTGGGGTCCACGCTGTTGTGGGCGCGCATTGCCGCACGCTTCGCCAACAAGGCCAGCCCCGCCACCCTGAACCGCGCCACCGGCGTTGTGCTGGTTGTGCTGGGGGTGGCGATCATGGGGGTAAACTACATTAAATAATTAGAAATTAGCAATGAAAGGAAAAAGCGCACAGCGCCGATAGATCGGGCGCTGTGCGCTTTTTTATATCGTTTAGTAAATGGATTACTGGACGCCGGAGGAAGAGTCGTCGGAGGAAGCTTCGGTGGATTCTTCGGCTTTCTCGGTGGGGGCTTCGGGCAGGGGCTCGTTATCTTTGGCGAGGGCGGCGTTCAGTTCGTCTTCGCGCATCTTGTTGATGGTGCTTTCAATGGTAAAGCACTTGTTCAGCGGCTGGTAGATGCACAGCAGGGCAGGAAGCATCGGCAGCCAGAAGTTGGTGAACGGCAGAATGATCGTCGTCAGCGGGAAGAACAGCAAAATGGCGCCCCAATACACGGCTTTGATGGCGATGGCACCCAGGCTGCGGGGTAAGTAGCCCAAGAACAGCAGCAGGCTGTTTTTCAAAATGCCGTACAGCGGCAGATCCAGCAGGGCAATCTGCGGCCAGATGTAACTTTCCAAGCCCAGCGTTACCACAAAGCTTAGGATCAGCAGTACCCAGGTAACAATACCGGCGCTGATGACCGACATGTGGAACAGGGTAAAGATCTGCATCGAAAGCACCAGACCGGTCAGCATGCCGGGAACCAGGCTTTCCCTGGCGTTGCGCTTCCACACGCGGCGGTAGGTTTCCCACCAGTAGCCAGGTTCATCGCGCAGGCTGCGCAGCACGGTATCAGCCATGGCGCTCAGCTCCGGGCCTGCGATCAGGCCGCCGATGATACCGGCCAGCAGCATGAACAGCAGCGCGTGCGTTTCAACGGCAAAAAACATACCGATAATGAAAGGCAGGCAGCCCAGGAAAGCCAGGAAACCGGCGCGGAAAAAGTTCCACATATCGCGGCCCATAATTTCGGCCAGGCGGGCAACACCCTTTTTGCGCGGGGCGTCCGGGCGCACGCCCGGTCCGGGACGGGTAAAGCGGTCAGAAGAGAAAAAAAGTCCCATGGCGGTAGAATCTCCTTTGTTTTAACAAGCACTGCGCTTGAAATATACTTATTTATTATATCAGTGTTGGCGGCCAAGAGCAACAAAAAAATGCGGGTGGGGTGTGGGCGGTATGCCGCGGTGATATGTAAAATCTGGTTTTAATCTTTACAAATCATTACAAAACAAGTACAATAAATCTATACGTTGCCCGGAGCTTTGGGCCGGGCAGGATTTTATCCATCCAGCTGTATGAGCAGAAAAGAGGACCCAGCCGATGAAACGTAATATCCTTTGCACTCTGGCCGTTATGGCAGCTTGTGCGATCCTGGTTGCCTGCGGCAAAACCGATGATCAAATCTCGCCCATTACGCCGGAATCCAACGCGGCCAGCAGCGAGGCCGAGGCTACCCCGGAACCCACCCCGACCCTGCCCCCGTATGAAGCCAACGTGCTGACCGGCGAGGCTAAAGGCGAAAATTATCCCGAGGGCCAGCGCATTACCGCCCTTATGGTGAACAATCTTGTGGACGCCCGCCCGCAGCGTGGCCTTTCCAAGGCGCAGATGCTGTTTGAAATCAAGGTGGAAGGCGGCATCACCCGCTTTATGCCGGTGTTCAATGATTACCACGATATTGATGAGATTGGCCCCATCCGTTCCGGCCGTGACCAGTTCTTCCAGCTGATCCTGCCCTGGCAGGCCCTGTATATCCACGAAGGCCAGTCTGTTGTCATGCAGCAGTACGCCCTGGATTATGATTACGGCCTGCTGAACAACAACGATGGTGCTTCCGGCTACCGTGATTACAACCGTGTGAACTGGCGCGGCCTGAGCTATGGCAACGGCCTGGCACTGGAACACACGATGTACACCAGCGGCGAAAACATTGAAAAGTATATCACCAACAAAAATGTGGATATGAACCGCACCTACAATTCCACTTTCTTTAACTTTGTGGATTACCGCCAGGATAACCCGGTGCGTGACCTGACCCAGTCCCAGGATTCCCAGCTGACCACCAAGGACGGCCCGGTGGTGAAGGACGGCGAATATGTGGAGATCAGCCACAGCCAGTCCTACAAGACCCGTTTCCTGTACGATAACACCAACAACGTCTACCTGATGCAGCAGAACTTCTCCGGCAACTGGCGTGATACCATTGACGAAGAGTACAACGATTATCAGCTGCAATTCCCCAATGTGATCGTTCTGTTCACCGATATTCACACCTACCCCGGCCACGAAACCACGGACCTGCAGTATGTAGAATACAGCTGGGGCGGCATCGGCTATTACTTCTATGGCGGCAAGTGCGAAAAGATCTACTGGCAGAAGGGTACCCCGCTGGAAGCCCTGCGCCTGTACTATCTGAATGAAAACGGCCAGTGCAGCGATACCCCCTGCGAGATCAATATTGGCAAGAGCTATGTGACCATTGTGGATGTGGACGAAGCCATCAACCTGAAGGTGGGCAACCTGGCCGACTTTGACCTGGATGCCGCAACGGTAAGCGCTTCCAACACTTCCATTGATGCCGACGCCAAGGCGGGTGAAAGCCTGGGGACTTCCACCACCGACCTGGTCAGCGCAGCGCGCAACAACCAGGCTGTGGGCAACACCGAAAGCAATACCCAGAGCACCACCCAGAGCAGCACCACCACCAATACCAGCAATGACAGCCAGAGCGCGGAGTCTGCCCCCCAGCAGGACAACACCCCGCAGCAGGATACCGCCGACCAGAGCAGCGCAGATGACACCGCCAGCGCTGACAGCGGTGAGGATATCCCCTGGGCGGATTGAGCGTGACGCCGGAGCGCCACGCTCCTGCACCTCTCCTTTGAAACCACTCCATCGCAAAAAAAGCATGTCCTCATGCCTTTTTTGCTCGCAAGGTGTTCCAAGCGTCGGCGCATGTCTGCCGCTTGGAATGGCTTTTAGAATTTTTTTCGACAGTTTAAAGTGCCCGCCCGCAGGGCGGGTACTTTTTTGTAACAGGAGTCTGTATGACTGAGCGTTCAAACAAGAAAAAATACCCCCTGTGTGCCGCAGCCCTGGCGCTGGCTGTGCTGCTGGCAGGCTGCGCCCCGGCGGAAGGCACCGCAGTAGCCACAGCGCAGCCCACGGCAGAGCCGACAGAAGCACCCACCCCAACGCCGGAACCCGAAGCGAACCCCCTGACCGGGGAGCAGGGCGATTATACCAACCAGCGCCCGGTGGCGGTCAGCATCCGCACCGGGGATGGCAGCACCCCCCAGTGGGGCATTGCCGCTGCGGATGTGCTGATCGAGGGCGTGACCGAGGGCAAGACTGCCGGGTTGACCGCAGTGTTTGCCAGTGTGGACAGCGTGGAAAAAGCCGGCCCGGTGGCCCCAGGGCGGGACCTGCCGCTGCAGCTGGTGCTGCCGCTGAATGCCGTTCCGGTACACATTAACAAAAGCGTGTATGCTTCCAACCTGCTGAACGTGCTGCAATACCAGGATCTGGACGGCTACCATGCGGGCACCGCAGGTTTTGCCTTTGACGAGGACCGCGCCAACAGCGGCTACCGGGAGGAAAACTGCTGGTACACCACAAAAGATCTGATCAACACCGGCCTGGCAACCTATAACACTGATACCGCCGGTGCCAACATGCCGCTGTTCCACTTTGTCCAGCGCAAGGATCCGGAGCAGCAGAATGCCAAAAGCCTGTATATCACCTTTTCCAACAAGGATACCGAAGAACTGGTTTATTCGCCGGAAGTGGGCCTGTACCTGAAAAACAATACCGATGGCAGCCCCATGATGGATGCGGGCAATAACGAGCAGGCAGCGTTCACCAATGTGTTTGTGCTGTATGCTTCCTCCGGCGTAAAGGATGACGGCGTGACCCGCCAGTATGACCTGACCGGAGGCACCGGCATCTACCTGACAAAAGGCGGATGGGAGACCATCCAGTGGACCAAGGGCGATGCCACAGCGCCGCTGCAGCTGACCGATGCCAGTGGTAAAACGCTGGATGTGAACCCTGGCAAGAGCTTTCTTGCCATCTGGGGCGGCTACTATGGCCAAGCCCTGCGCCTGTTGGACGGGGACGGTAACGAGCAGGCATTGCCGGAAAAACCGGCCCTGCTGGACAGCGCCGTGCCGGACGAAGCCGCTGAGGCTGCTGAACAGGCACAGCAGCACGCTCAGGCCCTTGCGGATGCCCAGGACAAGCTGAACCAGGCCCAGACTGCCCTGAACGAAGCCCTGCAGGCCCAGCAGGATGCAGCCGGAACGGCAGACAGCGCCGATGATGATGCCGCCAGCCAGCGTGTGGCGGGGGGCCAGCGGGGCTCCAATATCAACCCAGGCGGCCTATGACGCCGCCGCTGCCGAGCTTGCCGCTTTGCAGCCCGCGGAGGAACCCGACGGGAACACCGAGCCCGCCGCCGACAGCGCCGAGGAACCCCAGAGCGAACCGGATTCAGCCAACGGGGAAAACGCAGGCTGACCCACAACAGAAAACCCAAAAATGAAATGCCGTCCCTGCCAAAACAGGGGCGGCATTTGGTTGATATTGGCGGTGTTGACGGGATTACTCTTCCGCACCGTCCAGGTAGCCGTAGGGCACAATGTCAAAGGCTTCGGCAATGTGGTCGCGCATCCACATTTCGGCGTCCAGGCGCAGGCTGTAACCACAGCCGGGGTCGGTCATCCATTCCTCCGGCTTGTGCTGCGGCAAAACGTGGTTGGCCATCATGTTCATGATCACGCCGCCGTGGGTGATGCAGGCAGCTTCCTCGGTATGGGTGCGCAGCTGGTATTCAAACAGCTTCATCAGCATCACGTTGGTGCGGTCGTAGAAGGCTTTGCGGTCCTCGGCACCATCGGGGTTGGTGCGGCTGGTGGGGTCCATCCACTGGGCAAATTCCGGGTCCTTGACCAGTTCAGTGATGGGGCGGTTTTCAAACTTGCCAAAGTTCATCTCCCGCAGGTCCTGCAAAATCGTGAGCTTGGCGTTGGGAAACAGCACTTCCGCTGTTTGCTGGGCGCGCAGCATGGGGGAGCAGAACACAAGCGGAACATCCGGATACTGGAACTTGGCTTTCAGCTCCTCCAGCTGGGCGCGACCCTCCGCGCACAGGGGCAGGTCTGTACCGCTGCCGATATAGCGGCCATCCAGGTTGCCCTGGGTCAGGCCGTGGCGGATCAGATGCAGTTTATAATATTTCAAAAACAAAACCTCCTGACGGATATATGTTGCAAAAAAAAGATTACAAAATGGTTACAAAATAAGAACGGGTGAAAAAAGACACACAATATTTGTACAGGAAAACACGCAAAATGTCAATATCTAGTTTGTTTGGCCCGCTTTGAAGGAAGTACCGAAAAAATTGACAAAAAATTGGCGAATTTGATGTTTACAAATCGTTTTTTGGCAGATATAATTTACACCATGTAGAATGCAGTAGAGCCCGCATTTGTGCCGCAGCCAAAAGCGGCGCACAAAAGCGCGGTTCCTGCCAATAGGATGCCTACCCGGCCCAACGCGGCGCAGCGAACCCTTAAGCTACATTCCGGTGTGCTTTGGGGATTTCTGCGCATTTTGGGGTCTTTATCTGCCGCAAGCCCGGCAGGGTGTAAGGCGGCAGGCAGCGGTGCAAACCCGCAAGGCGGAAAACAGAACGGCGGGGGCGTGCCGGCCCCTAAGGTGCTGCAGGAACCGGCGGAATGTCCGGCCCCTGCGCCCTGGCGATGTAGCGCAAACCCTGTGCGGCCTTTGCGCGCTGCGTTCTGGTAAAGTGTGAAGGATGGCAACAAGATGGCAATGGAATTTAACCGCATCATTACCCTGCTGCGCAAAGAGCGGGGCATTACCCAAAAACAGGCGGCGCAGGAGCTTGGCATCAGCCAGGCGCAGCTTTCCCATTATGAGAAAGGCATCCGGGAATGCGGCCTTGAATTTGTGGTGCAGATTGCGGATTACTATAATGTTTCCTGTGACTACCTTTTGGGGCGCAGCGCAGAGCGCAGTGGCCAGACCATCAAGGTGGAAGAACTGCCCGATGCCGGCGGCGCAACCTCCGGCAGCATTTACCGCGGCAGCGTGCTGCCCACCATGTATAAAAAACTGATTGAAAATTCGCTGGACATTTTGTTTGACCGGTTGGATCAGTGCAGGGATAAGCGGGTGGTTACCTCCGTCAGCAATTATCTGATGCTGGCCGTCTACCGCATGTTCCGCCGCCTGTACCAGGCTGCGCCGGGCAATGTGGCCAGCATGTTCCGCGTAACGCCCGCCCGCTGGGAGCGTGACGCCGATGCCGCCATGTTCTTGCAGGAAGGTGAGCTTTCGGCCACCATGGCAGGGGAGAACGGCGCATGCCCCGACCCCGCTGCCTTTGAGATGAACACCGAGACCCTGGCCAGGGATTACCCGCGCCACGCCACCAGCCTGATGAACCTGATCAAGAACAGCGAGGAAGTCGTCCGCAAGCACAATGCCTGAACCGGATGCCGCTGCAAAATAACAAAAATTCTGCCTGCCCCAAGGGATTGGGACAGGCAGTGTTTGTATAAGGGTGAACGGTGCGGCAGAGCTTACAGTTTGGCAAGCTCCTTGCGGCAGGCTGCACAGATGCGCTTGCCGCGGAAAAGAATGCTATCCCCGGTTACTTCACCACACAGGTCACAGCAGCCGTCTGCGCGGTACTTGCGCAGCAGGATGGTATTACCATCGGTAAAGATTTCAATGGGAGTATCAGTGGTGATACCAAACGAATCTCGCAGTTCCTTGGGCAGAACAAAACGGCCTAAGCTGTCAACACTGCGGACGATTCCAGTAGATTTCATAGGCTAACCTCTTTCATATGTAGTACATCACCTGGAAAAAGCGACACCAACGCTTTTTGTATACACAGTATACCTTTAATTTCCACTGATGTCAATATTTGGCAATCGAAAAAATGAGATTTCCCGGCGTTTTTGACAAAAAAAGAAAAATGACGTTTTATCGTGTATAAAAATTGCAATTTATGTACGTTTTGGTCATCTTTTGCTACAACTTTGATACCAGTACAGGATATGATACAGATAACGATGGTGGATTTGGAAAGGCTGGTGTGCAGGGTGGCAAGATACAAACAGGAAAGCGCAAAATATCGCAAAATAGTTGCGGTGGTCCTGATATTGTTGGCAGTGCTGGCGGCCGTTTGGCTGGCGGAAAGATGGTATACCAGGCATAAAACATCGGCGGCTGCAGCGGGTGTAAACCCCATCGGCCAGCTGCTGACCGGCCAGCCCGACCCGGCGGAGCCTTATACAGGTACCATCAGCCTGGTGGTGGCCGGGTATGACCGTTCGGCGGAGGACGGCGAAGAAGAGATCGGCCTGACGGATATGATCCTGTATCTGCAGTGGGACTGTGACCGGAACAAGCTGGAGGTGCTGCAGGTTCCGCCCAGCCTGTATGTGGGGTGGAGCACCGGCCAGGCGGAAGCAGGCGAGGGGGAAGAAAACGCCGCAGACCCCACCGGCCAGGGCAGCACAACGGGGCGTATCAATGCCGTAGCCAGGGAGACAGGCGGTCTGCAGGGACTTTGCGATGAAATCACCGCCATGACCGGCCTGCCGGTGGATGGCTACCTTGGCATGGACCTGAACGGCCTGGGCGATATTGTGGAGTACATCGGCGGGGTAGAAGTGGATATTCCGCAGAAAATAGAGAACGGCGGTTCCTACCTGCCCAAAGGCAGGTACCTGTTGGACCGCAGCTCGGTAGAGTTCCTGGTGCGGGAACGCCGCAGTTATGCGTATGGTGATATGGATCGCCAGCGCGTGCTGCGCAGCGTGTTTGCCGGATTGCTGCGGTATGCCCAAAGCTGTACCCTGGTGGATGCCGCCAAGCTGGTGCCGGTCATTATGCCCTATATGCAGACCAATTTGGATATGGATACCCTGATGCAACTTGCCGCCAGCGCGGAGAGCCTGCAGGCAGAACAGGTGGTGTTTACCATCCCCAGTGCTTACGCGGTGCAGACGAACAGCGTCGGCGCGATTGTGTGGGACCCGGAGATTATGGCGCCGCTGCTGCGGGTGCGCTTTGGGCTGGACTGTGATCCGCAGGACCTGAACCTGCCCGCCCCCGCGCTGGAAGCCAGCGAAGCGGACGCGGGGGAGAGTTATGCCTATTCTGATTATATCGAAGGCAGCGTGCAGAACCTGAGCGAGCTGGCAGGCGGCGAGGAATGAATCTCCAGAGTCAATAGGAAAAAATTTCCGCACAAAAGTTGTAACAAAACGCAGAGCTGCATCGTTTTATTGAGTGAAACCAGGAACGAGAACATTTCCCCTGCATCACAGGCAGGGGCGGATTAAGGCAATACCGCATAATTCTAAGTGCCGATACGGCGAGCGAGGTGCGGCAG
>OGQR01002842.1_pt1 | contig 10015 bp, 18 predicted proteins | sample 1553271 | NCBI WGS metagenome assembly OGQR01 (sample SAMEA2579970, study PRJEB22360) | human gut metagenome | biome: human gut; feature: human-associated habitat; material: faeces | place: Denmark | collected 2008/2010 | reverse complement strand
ACTTCTTCACAGGATAATCCACAGAGTTCGCCGGTTTGAATGACATTGTTTTCGTCTACGATCATGTAGCCACCGGTAATGTGATTCGGGCTTTTTCGGATGAATAGCCCCTGTTTTCTTGCCTTACGATGTAATGCTTCAATACTCATAGTTTTATACCTCTTTTATACTTTTTGTATGTTTTAACTCAAGCTGATCGAGTGTTTTTTGTAATGCAAATATCATAGAAAGCATCGCAAACTGGACAGCTAATTTTTTTATGCCCATATAGTTGGGATTAGTGTATGAGCAAATTGCATTTACTAAACTTAATGCAATTAAGATATAAGTAAACACATTATTAACAATAGTCAATATTTTATCAGACATAAAGCCTCTTTCTCCCCGTAACCAGATAGGACAGTATGTTTTCAATTTAATAGGTTACCATTTTTTCAACAAATCTAACACACAACGTCTTTGACCTTGCAATATACTTGGAATATGTACTTGTGTGCTGCAAAGTTCGTGATTTGCATTTTTGTATTCAATAAAATAGAAACGTTGATAAGAGCGTGGCTGACGTAATTTGCTTATCGTATAAATAGTTATGTTTCGGCTATTATATATATCGTTGAACTTTGCTATTGCATCATTGATGTATTGAGCATCAAAATTTTTCATATGCTCTATTATTAAACAATTTTTATAGAATACTGTTATATCAAGAGTATCATATATTGCTAAACGCGCTTTGATGCGTATATTGCCCGAATCTATAAGGCTGTTCTTACATTCCTGGATCTGTTCCTTTTTTGATTTTAAACCAGTGTGTTTTAATGACTTGAAGTATACATCAGCTTCTTTATATGAAGAAAAAATATCACACAAGTCATAAGGAAGATCACTGATGTATGATTCATCAAATTCAGATGTAACCCAAACACAATACCAGTCTTGATATTTTGTCATTATCACATAAGATGGTGTACCAGAGTTACTGAAAGCACAACGATCTGAAAAATAGCCGTATATGTCACTTTTAACTTCTTCTTCGTCATTTAAAGAGTCAACAAATTCCATCAGATCATTTTCTGTTATGATACCAATTTCACGAAAATTCTTATTCATATTGCTGAATTGTCCTTTCTGCTGTGTTTATTGTTATAGTAAAGATAAAGTGTAGCTGTCTTATCTGATAATCAGTTTGAAAGTTTATTGAATTGTGTGCCTGTTTGAATGGCAGGTAGAGCCCAGGAAAAATCTGTTTTTCTATTCTGGCTTGTTGCATCATAGTATTTGTAGTGAATTTGATTATTAAAATCATCTTTAGCACAAATAATAATCCATACGGGAAAATCTTCAAATTCATCACATGCAATGAATGCAATAGTATTATTGTAGAAAGCTCCTTTGGTTTTGGCTACGCAAAAGCAATAACCAATATTCCATAAATCAGTAGCAAGTTGTTGTTTTTTCTTGTAACGGCATAAATCCTCATATGTCAATAATGTTGAGATGTCGTTTGAAAATGAACCGAAATATATTTCTGGTATAACAACTGGATCTTTCTTTGGAATAAGTCCACCTTTAGTAACTATTTTAATTTTGTGCATATTATCAATCCTTCCTTTTTGTGCAGAACACTTAATTCTTGCCAAATCTTCCCAACCAGTGTATAATTAGAGAGTCCAATACTTCACGTGTTTACTAGCTTACATAACGGAAGACTGGGTGGGATGGGTGTTACAGCACCTAGGGCTAGAACAAGCGTTCTGTATATTTCCCCGTAGTGCCGATAGGACAGCAAATCGGTTTACTTACCGTTTTTTCAGTTCTTTTTCAAGATTCAATAATTCATCGTAAGTCATAAAAATTCATGTGAGAAATGGGATTTCAACGCCGCATTCAACCATGATTTTATTGGCAAGTTCTTCGCAACGTTTAAAATCTGCTCTCATAGCTTTTGTTATTTTCTTTGCCATGTTTCTCCTTTCTCCCGGTAATCGGGAATCAATACAATATAGTTTCGTAGAGGATTTGTTTCTTGCAAGAAACAGGTTGTGCAGAATCGAACTGCATGAATCACCCAACTTGACAACCTGGTTTTGTGCTTCAGGGGAGAGTCCAATTCCCTAAAGCACATGAATGAAATAATTGAACCCCCGTAATGCCGATAGGACAGCAAAGATATTATTTCAAGGAAAAATTTGCTCTGAAATATTCATCCTCAAATGTCAAAAGTGCTTCAATTTCTGAATGGGATATTTCTAATTTTTCTATATCCTCATCAAACCAGATATCCAAGATTGGATCAAAACTATGTCTTGTAACTGATACCGTTTCATCCAATACATTGATCCAGATTGTTATTTTGTTGTGATTTTCGGCGGTCAGTGGAAGCAGTGTATTGATTCGGATGCCAGTCTCAAAAAAAGCATTTTCAACTTTTCCGCTGCGTGCGACTTTTAAGACATCTGTGATGCTTATATTTGCAATAGCGTCCACAATTTCGCCGTGTTCGTTTTCATCATAATAAAGAAATTTCATGTGTGATCCTCCTTGTCATTTTTATAAAGGACTGGACGGAATCGAACCGTCCTAAAACCACTTAGTCCTGTTTGTATTATGAGAATATCAATTACATGTATTCGTGTATATTGTTTATTATATACATTTGCGTGTATTTGTCAACATAAATATACGAATTTCGTTTAATGAAACTGTTAATACACGTCTATGCGCGTTTTTCTGTGACCGGACTGATGAAATTGCTCTCTTGCAGATAATACCTCATGACAATTCTGAAATGTATGGAAGCAGGTCAATCTGTCCGGTTCCCTTGTTGTATTTCATCTAGCTTATATCGTTACACCTCTATCAGAAGAGAGACAAGTCCAGCAGGTAATGTCTCGGCATATGCAGCAGCACTGGTGTAGTCTGCGAAATGTCTTTCGTTGATAATTTCTGACTCACAAAGTCCTACAGAGATAACGATTACCTTATAAAATTTTCTTGTTGCCTGAATATTTACTGCAATGTTTACTTCCATGTTCATCATGATAAAATCCTCCTTTGAATGTGTATGTTATCGGTGTTTGGCAGCAGTACTGACCAGATGTTTAAAAGCTTCCCAGTTACCCGGATTCTCTGCAAAGATGCGGATTGTAGCACCTTTATAGAGTGGATAGTTGACTGTAAGTTTCTGCTTCTTTTGTTTATGCATGATCCTCTTTCTTCCTGCCTGACGTTTAAGTTTTTCGCAGTATTCAGACAGTAGAGAAGTGAATTGTTCCTGCTGATCTTTAGGAACATGCCTTTTAATAGCTTCAGTAACAGAATGCTTCTGATCTGGCGTGCATCTGTTGCCAGTCCATAAGCTGAAAAGCGTTTGCAATATGTCCAAGAGTTCACCTTCTTTTTTAATATCCGACTATGATCCAGTGAATTATCATTGCTATGGGAGGAACTGCCAGAATCAGGAACAGTGCAGCACCGTACAGAAAGCGGTATACTTTACATTTGATAGTCTTTTTCAGATGTTTCTTGAATAATTGACACCACTGGTCATAGGTCAATAAAGTGTCTGTCTGGTTCATGGTTGTTGTCCTCCTGCTAGTGTTGGTTTGGCTGTTCTGCCAAGGAAAGAATGTGAAAGGCTAACCCCGACAAAACATTAGGAAAAATAGTAGTTATTTAGCCCGTCATGCCGATAGCACAGCAATGTTTTTTATTCTTCTGTTATCTCTGTCAGTCCTGTTATCACATCATCATAGCGACTGTCAGTGCTCTGGGAGTCAAAAGTGATAATTACAGGTGTACCGTCTGCCAGTTCTGCATCATAGCCCCACTCTTCACCTTCAGAATCAACTACTGACTGAGTATCAGAATAATAGACACCTGTATCAAGATAGGTTGTCTCTGCAACTGGTGTAGTAACTGCCAGTGCTGAAAGAATAGCTTTAATCATTGCGCTTTTAATCATAGTTGTTTGTCCTCCTTATTCTTATGACTACCTGACCGCCGGGTACGGCGATCAACGCTTGCAGCTTAAAGCCCTGTTTATAGTGACTGCAACCACTTTATATATCCTGCTCTTCAAACTGATCCTGAATAGTTTTTAACAATGGCTTCCATCTGCGATCTATGGCGCTTTTAGCAATCTTTTTTCTATCCTCAGTTGTTTCAGGGGCGTTGATTTCTGCTTCAAAGTCAGAAATGATTGAATTAATAGCCATTTCAAGATCAATAACTTTTATTCTTTCAAGTTTTAGTGTCATAATTTCATCGTTTCTCATAGCTTTCACCTTTCTGCGGTTGACCTCCACCGCAAGGATAAGCAGTTTATTTAACGTATAATCTTCTGTACTGGCTGATTCTCTGATACTCTGCTAATGATCCGAGATCTGCTTCAAGTTTCTTTGTATCGACTGTCCGGCGTTCGCAAGTGGAAATCTTTACAGTGAAGTCATTACCAGTTTCAGAAAGCTTTTCATTAGAATCGAGATAACCGATGATCTCACGTTCAGCGGCTTTCATTTCTTCTTCGAGCTGTTCTTTCATTGCTTTTAATGATCTGTAATCTGCTACAACTTTTTCTAATTCGTTCATTGTTCTACACATATATTTTTCCTCCTTGGGCTTTTTTCTTTATTAAGAGAGAAGTAACAGCCCCGGCAGGCTTTAAACATCTAGTTCCTTTTGAACATCTCAATCTCTCTTATCCTGTTTCCCGGTGTTATGTTGTCCTCTTGCTTTCCCTTGCGGTACTTCCTTCGACCTTCGCTGTTTCCTTTGAACTGATTAGAGTATAGCATGAGTACCCTCATATGTCAATATGAGTACCCACATAATAATGCACAAAAATGAGTACCCACATATATGCATTATGTACAATTTCATCACAAGTAGCAGAAGAGTAAAAAAATAAAGAGTGGAGCACCCACCCTTTAAATTATCCGTTAAATGCCGGGCAGCTTTGCCCTCTAAAATATGTCAATCGGATTGCATGATCTAATTCTGCTTCTGTCATACATTCATGATCTAAGGATTTTATAAAAGAAATAGCCCATCTGATTCCCTGGACTGTTTGACGATCCAGGATTGCAGCTTTTTTGGAAGAATCCGCTGCCAGATATTTTTCTAATGTATTTTTTAAATTCCAAATAAAGTTTGATCTGTAATTGATTGATGCGTTATTTTCCATTGTGTTTCCTCCTATTAAAATGCTTTATGCAACTATTGTTCTGTGACCTACAATAATAACTTCGCCGCTTTCCCAGTTACGGATTTTGGCGTTTCTTTCAGCAGTTATTCTTTCGTTGAATCTGCCCGGATGCTGGATTTCTACAAATCTAACTGTTTTGGCAGTTCTCTTGATAATTTCATATGTGATGCCTGATTCTACATATCTTTTTCCTACTTCAAATTTACCCATGTTCGAGTTCTCCTTTTATAAAGTCCTATGCTCCGGCAGGTCTTAAAGCTATCTAAGGTTTCTTGACCGTCTCATTATCCCCTTACCCTTGCCCGGTATTATGGTGGTGTCTCCGGTACATCTTGCGATCACATCGTTTTCACCCTTCGCATATCTGCTTTGTTTATGGTTAAAGTATAACATGAGGGTACTCATATGTCAATATATGAGGGTGCTCATAAATACATAAAAATGAGGGTACATATTTGTATAATGTGCCAATAGACATAATGAGGGTACTCATATATAATAATATCAAGATAAGAAATCAAAAGACAAATGCGGAGGGAAATACAATGACATATTTTAAAGACATAACCACATTAGAAGAATTGAGAAAAGAATATAAGCGATTAGTAAAGATAAATCATCCAGATAACGGCGGATCTGCCGATGACATTAAAATTATCAATGTGGAATATGAAATCAAATTCAAAATCTTGGAAAAATCTGATACATATAATAGGAAGAAATACAACCAACAAGAAGATGAAATGATTCGAGATATCATTAACGTAATCATTCATCTTAATATTGAAATTGAGGTGTGCGGCTCCTGGATTTGGGTTTCTGGCAATACATACACTTGCAAAGAAGAGTTAAAAAGTAACGGCTTTCATTGGGCTTCTAAGAAAAAGATGTGGTATTGGCACAATCCAGAAGAAGTTACCAAATCACATGGAAAAACTACAATGGCAGATATTAGAATTAAATACGGCTCTGATGTAGTAAAGGAAGCCAATACAGTATTTTATGTTACAGCATAAGGCGGATATAAGGGGCGAGATGCAGCCCCTTTTGTTTTTAGGTAAAGAGTTCGTATAATTGTACTATTACGAACAGCAAAAACCAGTGTTTACAAGGGATTTGCCTTGTGATTGAAATTATACGAACTTTTCATAGCAACAAATACGAACTACTTTAATTGAAGCATAAGCGAAAGAGGTGTGATAGTATGGCAAACAAAAGAACAAGAGCGTTGACTGTGGAAGAGTACAACCAGATCATTGATACTATGAGAACAGGGTTCGCAGGGTGCAGACCAAATGATCGAATTGCAACAGCTCTCATAATCGAAGCAAACCTGGGAATCAGAATATCTGATATTTTAAAATTGAAGTTGTCAGATATCATAAAAGAAGGCAGCAGATACAGATTGAACATAATCGAGCAAAAAACGAAGAAAAACAGAAATTTTACAGTTCCGTTTGAAATTTTCCAGTACATAAAAATCTACTGCTTGGAAAATGGTATAAAAGATAATGAAATAATTTTTCCGATCACAGAAAGAGCAGTGCAAAAACAATTGAAGATCGTCACAGACTGGTTGGAACTGGATAATATAAGTACTCATAGTTTCAGGAAATTTTTTGCTACACAGGTTTATCAGAATAATGATTACAACATTATTCTTGTGCAGCAGTTGTTGCAGCATAGTTCTCCGGCAGTTACACAGCGGTACATCGGCGTATCATCCAAAGACATTGAAACGGCATTGAGTAAGCACAAATTCTTGAAATAAGCCACAAAATAGAATAAATAGAATCCCTCTGAATAGATCAGCGTAACAGATAATCTATGTAAGAGGGATTTTTTGTGTTATAGGTTCGAGTATGGTGTATTACTTGCTTGCTGTGGTAATGGGGTGCAATGTTTAAAGTTTATTTTTCTTAGTTGGTGGGGGTATCAGAGGCGGATATTTTATTTTTGATTCAAACTCTGGAAGGATTGGTTGTATTTTATGTTTGATTGTTTCAATCGTGATAGAGAAAACAACTCCCCGGTCTGAAGATCTGACCAGGGGGGATGGTTTACATATCCGGGGGCTTCCGGGGGTGTGGGGATTAACATCGAGGTCTTTCTCAATCCCACACCTTTATATCCATATCCGAACACTTCCTTCCTATTATAATAGGAAAGCATCAATCATTTTTGGTGAGATCAATTACAAGCTTCAGATTTCCTTTTATAGATAAGAATAGAACGGATTGGATTTATTCCTTTTCAGTGGGAATATACTCTAAAATATCTGTAATATCGCATTTTAGGTAGTCGCAGAGAGCTGCTAGCACTGAAGTATTGACATTTTCATTATTTCTCAATTTCTGCAATGTGCCGTTACTGATGATTTTTTTATCGAGTAAATCCTTTTGCCGGATATCGTTTTTTCTCATATAGTCAAATAATTTATAATACTGAAACATCTTAAATCCCCCTTTGGCTTTAACGTTATTATAATCGGCGTAGATGAAAAAGTCAAATTTATATTGTGAAAAGTCGAGAAAATAGATTTTTTCGTTGACATTTTTAACGAGTCGTATTATTATAGTGTTAAATCTAAAATTGAGTCTTAAAAGACGAAAAATTAGATTAAATAAAAGCAGGAGGTAAAAAGGTGGATGGAGTAAGCGGAGGAAAATTTCGCAAGAAAAGGGTAAATTTTTCTATGGTTTCAAATGAAATCTTACGTGATAATAGCATATCACTCAAGGCAAAAGGGTTATATTCCTTGATCCAATCATATGTGACACTGGAAAATTTTACTCTATATAAGGGCTTTTTAATGTCACGTTGTGCGGAAGGACGTAAAGCGTTTGATTCGGCATGGAACGAGCTTAAAGCGAGTGGGTATCTTGTACAGTATAGATTGCAAGATGAAAAGAAACAGTTTTATTACGAGTACGAGCTTCTGGATAAAAAGCCGATACCCCAAAATGGAACATCGGATTTACCCGTTGTCCCATTTCTAAACACCGGTAAAGAGAGTATATCGGAAAAAGATAATATAGTAGATGGGGTACATATAAATAATACTTTAAAGAATAATGCTCAACAAAATAATAGTTTATCAAATCATATCCATATCACAGAAAAAGACGTGATGGAACAGATTGGATATGAGCCACAAATGCACGATGATTTTATTGAGAACATTGTATTAATCATGGTGGAAGTATTAAATCTGCCAGATAATGCGACCTTAAAAATCAATCAGTTGGATTTACCAGTGGAAACGGTAAAAGAACGATTTAGAAAGGTACACTATAAACATTTGGAATATATCAAATTGATATTCCAGGATTTCACTGGTGAAATTTCTTCAATGAAAAACTACATGATTACGACAATTTACAATGCTCCGGCAACCTGTGACATATATTTTGCGCACAGAGTAAATCGCGATCAGTACAAAGACAGCTCCCACCATATAGCCTGAGAAACTGAATGATGGGAGCCGTTGCACAATCTCTTGGAGATTGCTTCTATATTATATACTTGCAATCTTCAGGAGGCAACCAAAAGAAAGAGGATTGCTATGGAAAAACAAAAATCAATGTTTCGCTGGAACTTTATGAAGAGTGAGTGAAAAAATTTAAAGACGTGGGAATGTTTACCAGGATAAGGAAACGGCGTTCAAATCGGTTTCTGACTGGCAAAATATTCATTGATAGCTGCGAGCAGGTTAATGAGAAATGAGGTATATATGTTTGAAATTGATAGGACAGACTTTCAGATTCTTACAGCCTTTAAGGTTGTTGATGAAGAAACTGTGATAATACTGGACAAGCCGACAGACGGAATTACGATTGCGGAAATTATGGAATATTTGGATTCTGTAAACGCACGTAAAAGTCGGAAAACAGTTTATTTGCATTTACAAAAACTTATGAAGAGTGAATATGTGAAAAAGGGAATCGTGTATAATCATGCGGATTCTTACTACATTGCCGAAAAAGGTAAAAACGCACTTAAAGGAGATTTATAGAATATGGAAATTAAGAAAAACACAATGATTATTGGATTGGGAAACTGTGGCTGTAAGATTACAAAGCTGTTTGCAGACATGGGATATTCTACTATGTTCACAAATGGCAGTGAACAAGATTTGAAAGTTCTTGGAAATATGAAAAATATATACAAATTAGAGGGCTACGATGGATTTGGCGGACATCGAGAAAAGGCTATGGAGTGTTTGTGTGATAATGCAGAATTTACAGAAGCACTAGAAAAAATTGAACAGAAGATAGTTATTCTTGTTTATGCTGTTGGTGGTTCTACTGGTTCTGGATTATCGGCAGTTGTGGCACAATATCTTAAAGACGCATATGAGGATGATAAGGTCATCGTAACAGTTCCGGTACTTCCGAAAGAAAATGAAGCTATCAATAAACACAAAAATGCATATCAAGCGGTGCAAGAACTTATGGCATTAGAGGGGATTGGCGCAACATTCTTTCTGGATAACAACAATTGTGAGGGAAAGGATCTCAAATGGATCAATAAAACTTTTGTTTCTTTGTTGGATGCATTTATTACAGATGATTCCTGGGGAGAACCGAATAACTTTGATGAAAGCGAGCGACTTGAAATGCTGGCAGATCCTGGGGCAATGATTATTTCCTATTGTAAAGATGGAATTGAAAAGTTACTCACGGATAATATCTTTGCACCACTGCAGAAAGATAAGGTATGTAATAATATTGGAGTTATTCATCAGGATAAAAACGATGTTGAGATTGATACTATTGTTGCAGAAGTAGGAAAGCCGTTAAATATTTC
>OGQR01002832.1_pt1 | contig 10034 bp, 9 predicted proteins | sample 1553271 | NCBI WGS metagenome assembly OGQR01 (sample SAMEA2579970, study PRJEB22360) | human gut metagenome | biome: human gut; feature: human-associated habitat; material: faeces | place: Denmark | collected 2008/2010 | reverse complement strand
GGACAGCCCGATAGGGGGGCTGCGGGGGGCAGGGCTCCGGCATCGGGGGTGGGCAGGGCGGCGGACACTGAGGCGGGCACTGGGGCGGGCAGCAGCCAGGCGGTGTCCAGGGCCGCCGGTTGGGCAATTCAAAGTCGTTGCATTGGTAACGCTTCATATTGCTTCCTTTCTCCGCCGAAACGGCGGGACGATCTCATGAGGGCAGGTCACCCTCAAACCACTCTATGCCCCTGCCAGCCTTTTTGCGCCCGCTTGGTCCCTCCTTCCCAAAAAATCCTATGGCGCGGCCGGAAAAATGGTGGTATAATAGCGCAAAACGGCTATGGCCCGCATCCCGCCGCCAGCCAGGAGAGAGGGGGAAGGAATATGGAAGCCCAAGCCCGTCCCATCGGGGTCTTTGACTCCGGTCTGGGCGGCATCAGCGTTCTCCGCGCCTGCGTGCGCCTGTTGCCCCAGGAAAATTTTCTCTTTTTCGGGGATTCCGCCAACGCCCCCTATGGGGAAAAGTCCCTGGACCAGGTCCGGGCCCTGACCCTCTCCGCCGTGGACAGGCTGCTGGCGCAAGGGGTCAAAGGGATCGTGGTGGCCTGCAACACCGCCACCAGCGCAGCCATCGGCCTGCTACGCCAGCTCCACCCGGGACTGCCCATCATCGGCATCGAGCCTGCGGTGAAGCCCGCCGCGCTGGCTGCGGGCAGTTCTTCGGTGATCGTCATGGCCACCCCCCCCCCTTTCGGACCCCTCACCATCCGGGAGGACAAATACCAAAAGCTGGCCGCCGCTTTCTGCGGCCACGCCAACGTCATCTCCCTGCCCTGCAAGGGGCTGGCGGAGATGGTGGAGCAGGGCATCTTTGACGGTCCGGTTCTGGACGCCTACCTGCAGGACCTCCTCCTGCCTTTCCGGTACTGCAACATCGACTATATTGTTTTGGGCTGCACCCACTATCCCTTCGTCCGAAAGGCCATCGCCCGCAATTTCGGCCGTCCCGTCTCCATCATCGACGGCAGTGAGGGCACCGCCCGGCAGCTTCGCCGCCAGCTGGAGGCCGCGTCTCTTCTGACCGACCGAACCGGGTTCGGCACGGTCACCTTTCAAAACAGCCGCCCGGACAAGCTGGCCATGAGCCAGACCCTGTTCCAGATGAAATACTGATCTTCCAGGCCAGCCAAACGAGGCTGGCCTTTTCTCCTCCTTTCCTTTCACGCCGGTGCCCGGGCAGCGCCTTCGTATCATAGCAGGAATTTCTTGGGGAGAAATGAAGAAAAAAGAAAGGTTTTCTTAAAAAATGACACGCCGGCCGGGCACCGCCGCCCGGCCCCACTGAAAGGAGTCTCCATGATCCGATCCTTCCGCCCTGACGACCTGCCCTCTCTGATGGACCTCTGGCTGTCCGGCAATCTGGAGGCCCACGCCTTTATCCCGCCAGACCATTGGCACCGGCACACCGCCCTGGTGGCCCGCCTGCTCCCCCAAGCGGAGCTGTCCATTTACGAAACCGGCGGACACATCGCGGGTTTTGCCGGCATGACGGGGCACCACCTGTCCGGTCTCTTCGTCCGCAGCACCTGCCGCTCCACCGGGATCGGCCGCGCCCTGCTCACTCATTTAAAGGCCAGGCACCCGCTGATCACCTTACAGGTCTATCAGAACAACCAGCGGGCGCTGGCCTTTTACCAACGGGAGGGCTTCTCTCCCCTCGGCCAGGACACCGAGCCAGAGACAGGCCAGGTCCAGCTGACCCTGGTCTGGCGCAAACCATAGAAAGGACGTTTTGCGATGCCATACAAAATTCTTGTCGTTGAGGACGATCCCACCATCCAACGGGAGCTGGTCACCCTTCTCCAGGCCGAGGGATATGAGGCCGCCGCCGTGGTGGATTTCTCCGCCACACTCTCTCAGGTAAACACCGTTCAGCCCCACTTGATCCTTCTGGATATCAAGCTCCCCGGCCAAAGCGGGTTCTCCCTGTGCTCCCAGATCCGCGCTTTCTCCACGGTTCCCATCATCTTTGTCACCAGCTGTAACACGGACATGGATGAGCTCAGCAGCATTCTGCTGGGCGGCGACGCCTTTATCACCAAGCCCTACCACACCGCCATTCTCCTGGCCAAAATAGCCGCTCTGCTGCGTCGGGCCTATCCCGACCAACCCGGTCAAGTGCTCACCTATGGCGGGGCGGAACTCCACTTGGAACGCAGCCAGCTTCTCTATCAGGGGCAGGCGGCGGACCTGACCAAAAACGAGCTGAAAATCCTTTACTATCTGTTCAAACACGCCGGGACCATCTGCGCCCGGGGGGATCTGGTCTCCTATCTCTGGGACAACCAGCTCTATGTGGACGACAACGCGCTGAGCGTCAACATCGGCCGAATCCGGGAAAAACTCTCCGCCCTGGGCTTAGAAAATTTCATCAAAACCAAACACCGGCAGGGATACACCTTATGAGCGCCCGTCTGTTCTGGAAACAGCAGTTCCCCCTGCTCCTGGTCCATCTGCTGTCCATGGCCGCCCTGGCCTGCTTTCTCGCCCTAAACGGGAACAACCGGGACAGCATTCTGCTGATCCTGCTGACCTGGGCCGGGGTGGCGGGGGGCTGGATGGTCCGGTCTTATCTGCTGCGCAAGCACCAGCTGGATGCCCTGCTGTCCCTGTCGGAAAGCCTCCGGGAGACCTATCTCATCGGTGAAATCATGCAGGCGCCCACCCGGGCGGACGATCAGGTCTATTATCAAATTCTCAAGCGCGCCGGCCGGTCCATGCTGGAGCAGATCAGCGCCATCCAGCGGGAGCGCGGGGAATACCGGGAGTACATCGAGCAGTGGATTCATGAGGTCAAAACCCCCATCGCCGCCAGCAAGCTCCTCTGCGAAAACCACCCCAGCCCCGCTTCCCCGGCGCTGCTGTCCGCCCTGGAGGCCATTGACCGCTACACCGAGCAAGCCCTCTACTACGCCCGCAGCGAACACACGGAAAAGGACTATTTCATCCGGGAACTCCGGCTCTTTGACGCAGTCCACCAGTCCATAGGGCAAAACAAGTATCTCCTGCTGCAAAACGGGGTCACCCTTCAGGTGCATGAGACGGAGGACACCGTATTTTCCGATGAAAAATGGCTCTGCTTCATCCTCAATCAGCTCATCAGCAACGCGGTAAAATACCGGCGGGACCCTCCGGTCCTCACCTTCCGCGCCGTCCGGGACCAGGATACGCTGACCCTCTCCCTGCAGGACAACGGCATCGGCATTGATGTCAGGGACCTGCCTCGCATTTTTGACAAAGGCTTTACCGGTCAAAATGGCCGCCGGTCCGCCCCAAACGCCACCGGGCTGGGGCTCTACCTCTGCAAACGCCTGTGCGACAAGCTGGACATCGGCCTCCAGGCCCAATCCTCCCCAGCGGGAACCACCCTTTCCCTGACCTTTCGGATCAACGACTTCATCCACGGGGTGCAGGGTCCGCTGTAATTCTTACAATTTTGTTAGAACTTTGTAAGAAAAGAAGCTACAAATTCTCTCCGGCATCTCTTAGACTACAGGGGAGGTGATTCACATGAACGAACTGCTGCGTCTGGAGCATATCCAGAAAATCTATGGCAACGGCGGCGGGGTGACCCGCGCCATCGACGACATCAGCTTCTCCGTCTCCTCCGGGGAATTTTTGGGGATCATGGGGGCCTCCGGCTCCGGCAAGACCACGCTGCTCAACTGCATCTCCACCATCGACACCGTCAGCGCCGGCTCCATTCTGCTGGAGGGCCGGGACATCACCCAGCTCAAACCCAAGGAGCTGGCCCGGTTCCGCCGGGAAAACTTAGGGTTTATCTTTCAGGACTTCAACCTCCTGGACACCCTTACCGTGGGGGAAAACATCGCCCTGGCCCTCACCATCAACAAGGTCCCGCCCGGCCAGATTGATGGGCAGGTCCAGCAGATGGCGGACGCCCTGAACATCGGGGACATCCTGTCCAAGTTCCCCTATCAGATCTCCGGCGGCCAGAAGCAGCGGTGCGCCTGCGCCCGGGCCATGATAAACCACCCCAAGCTCATCTTGGCTGATGAGCCCACCGGGGCTCTGGACAGCCACGCCAGCCAGATGCTGCTGGGCACCCTGGAGAGCATGAACCAGCAGATGGGCGCCACCATTGTCATGGTCACCCACGATGCCTTCACCGCCAGCTACACAGAGCGCATTCTGTTTCTCCGGGACGGCGCCGTCTTCTCCGAGCTTCGCCGGGGGAACGACAGCCGAAAACAGTTCTTTGAAAAAATTCTGGATGTGCTCACCATGATGGGAGGGGGCACAGTGGATGTACGGTAAGCTGATCCTCCGCAGCGCCCGGCGATCCGTCCAGGATTACCTGATCTATTTGGTAACCCTGACCCTGTGTGTGGGGCTGTTCTATGCCTTTCTCTCCATCTCCAGCCGTTATTACCACCCTGCTCTGGGGGCGGAATTTGATCTCTCCTTTCTCAGTGAGTGGATGAAGCTGGCCATCTGTGGGGTCACACTGCTCCTGCTCTTTCTCATCCGGTATGTCAACCGGTATATGATCCGACAAAAACAGCAGGAATTCGCCATGCAAACCATTCTGGGCATGGAACAGCGAACCACCGCCTGGCTGTTCTTTGGCGAGACGTTCCTCATGGGACTGCTCTCCCTGGGGCTGGGAATCCCGTTGGGCAGCCTCCTCTCCCAGTTCATCACCGCTATGCTCCTGTCCAGCTATGGCCAGTCTTTTCAGCTCTCCTGGGCCCTTTTCCCGGATACCTCCGCCCTCACTCTGCTCTTTTTCTCCCTGAGCTTTTTCGTGGTGGGTCTGTTTAACGTCCGGTCCATTCAAAAGCTCCATGTCATCGACATGCTCCAGGCCCGGCGCAAAAATGAGGACAGTCTGAAAAAGAGCCGCTGGATGCCTGTGGTGACCATTCTCTACCTGGCCGCGCTGGCAGGAATCGCGGCGATGAATCTCTGGTATGCCTCCCTTTACTATGATTCCCGCCTGCCTCTACTGGCCCGTATCTTCTATGTGTCCAATGCCGTACTTCCCCTGGCGGGTTTGGCAGGGAGCGGACTATGGTGTTTTAAGCGGCGGCGCTTTCTCCCTCTGTTGGCCTTTCTCCTGGTCCAGTCCCTCATCAGCCTTTTCTTCATCGCCCTGGCCCCGTGGATGGACCGGACCTACTCCCTGCCCATTTCTCAGGAGAGCCTGCGCTCCTACCTGCTCTTTTTTCTTGTCTACCTGTCTTTCTTCCTCTGTACGGTGATGTATCTGTCCAGCCGCCTGCTGTCCGCCTGGAAGGACAAGTCCCCCGCCCATAAGTACACCGGGGAAAACCTCTTTTTCTACGGCCAGGTTCTCTCCAAGCTTCGCTCTGCCAGCAAATCCATGACTCTGATCAGCCTGACCCTGGTACTGTCCACCGTCCTGTTTGCCCTCTCCCCCGCCCTGAGCGGCTGGGCAGAGGGCTATCTGGAGGAGCGGGCCATCTATGACGTGCAGATCAACAGTTATTACAACAATGTCCTCCGTCAGGAAGACCTGCCTCAAGACACGTATGACTTTGTCCCCGCGTTTTTAGAGGCGCGGGGCATCCAGATCACCCAAGACCGTGTCTTTTCCCTTTACCTGCCGGAGGCATCCCAGTTCCACAACCGAAACAAGTATGACTTCCCCGTTGTGGCTGTGGCACTGTCCGATTACAACGCCATCCGGCAGATGCTGGGGTATCCCCCCATCTCCTTGGGGGCGAGGGAGTTCAGCACCCAGTGGGACGCCATCTCCACCCCGGAAGACCAGGTGGCCTTTCTCCGCAACCATCCCACCCTGTCCACCGATGCCGGCACCCTCTCCCTGGCCCAGGATGCTCTCCACACAGAGTCCATGGGGGAAACTTTCTATAATCTTTACACCCATGTAACCTATGTCCTGCCCGACCAGGTCTGCCATCAGCTCCTTCCCGTTATGACCAAGCGGTATCTTGCCACGGCCCACCCCATTCCCTATGCAGACGCCGCTGCTCTGCAGGACGCCTTCTCCACCCATTACCCGGAACAGTCCCTGCAGGACGGTCCCGAGTACAGCCTGGATACCCGAACCCAGCAGATCAGTGACACCAAATCACAGATTTTCTTATTCCACGCCGTGATGGTCTACGGAGCCGTGGTGCTCATGGTCATCTGCTTTACCATTCTCTCCCTCCAGCAGCTGTGGGACGCCAACCAGTACCGCTACCGGTTCGGTGTGCTGCGCAAGCTGGGCGTGGAGGACCGCTCCATCCACCATCTCATTTCCAAACAGCTGGCTCTGTGGTTTGGGCTGCCTGTGGGTCTGGCCGTTCTGATCTCTGGGGCCATATCCGCCTTTTTCTTTTGGTCGATTGCCACAGAGATTAACGCCTACCTGGGCTTTGATGCACTCCTGTCTCAAGTGTCCGCCCTGGCTGGCATTCTTCTGCTTCTCCTGCTGGCTTACGCGCTCTCCACCTGGACTCTGTTCCGCCGGGCCGTGTCCCCGTAACCCCCTATTCTGCCCCGCCCACAGGGGACCCGCCCGCGTCCCAAAGAAAACGAGCCCCCTGAAAACAGGGGGCTCATAGCCGTTTTTTCAGCAGGGCGCATGCGGGAAGGAATCTCTAAAAACCCTTGGCATTGCTGCACTTTCCTGATGGTCGAGTGGAAAAATGGGGGCTTTGCATTGACTTTCTCCCCCATGGTTTGCTATGATGCTTCCGTCTTGCAAGGCACATCCAACCAAAGGAGTGTGTGAACGGATGGAAAACAAGAAATCATTTGGCACCTTCATCTGCCAGCGGCGCAAAGAGCTGGGCATGACCCAAAAGGAATTCGCCCAGCGTCTCTTTGTCACCGACTCCGCGGTCAGCAAATGGGAGCGGGGGCTGGCCTACCCTGACATCACCCTGCTCCAGAGCATCTGTCAGGTCCTGCAATGCAGTGAGAAAGAGCTGCTGTCCTCCAGCGAGGACACCGAGGGCAGGCGGGCGGAACAGCTGGCCAAAAAATATTTGCAGCTGACCCGAAACTACCGGCTGGGACAATATATCCTGTATGGCCTGATCACCCTGGGCTGTCTGCTGGGCAACCTGCTCAGCCAGCATGCCCTCACCTGGTTCTGGATCGTCCTGGCCTCAGAACTCATGGTGGCCTCCCTCACCTTGCTGCCCACCTTCGTTCCAGAGGGACGGCGGGGACTGGCCAGCCTGGGGGGCTTCACCGGCTGCCTGCTGCTGTTGCTGCTGGTCTGCTGTCTCTATACCGGCGGGGACTGGTTCCTCATCGCCGGGGTGAGCGTGCTGTTTGGTATGGGCCTGGTCTTCCTCCCCTTCGCCCTGCGCGCCCTACCCCTGCCGGAGGAGCTGGCCCACCGGAAGGTCTCCCTCTACGTGGGCATCGAGCTTCTGCTGCTTCTCGCCCTGTTCGGGGTGGCCTGTCTGTACACCGGGGGCACGTGGTTCCTCAGCGCCGCGCTCTGGACGGTGTTTGGACTGGGCATTGCCCTGCTCCCCCTCCTGCTCCGGCAGCTCCCCCTGCCCTGGAACTGGTCCCGGCACAAGGCGGTGGTCTATCTGTCCTTTGAGTCCATTCTCCTGCTGGCGGGCCTGGCCTGGGAGGGACGCACCGGGGACTTTCCCCTGCCCATGCTGCCCATTGCCCTGCTGTGTCTGGCCCTTCCCTGGGGCTGGCTGGGCGCCCTGCGCTACCTCCCCCTGGGCCGGTGGTTCCGGGCCGGGGTGGGTCTGGCGTGGACCGGCCTGTGGATCTGGCTGGCGCCCTTTGTTCTGGATCAGATCTATCTGCACATGGGCTATTTCACCAGTACCCCCTATCAGCTGATCCTCCCCATTGACTTTCACATCCGCCTGGTTGGCCTGTGCCGCGCTTCCATGGCCGCCGCCATGAGCGCCAACGTGATGTTCCTGATCATCCTGGGCTTTCTGCTCCTGGGGCTGCTCTGCGTGGTGGCGGGCATTCTCTGGCGCCGGACCCATCCCCGGACCTCCGCCCCTGAGGCGTAACCGGTCAGAAACTACCGGCCAGCAGCTCCCGAATGGTCTCCATAGACAGGTCCACAGAGGCGATCTCATCGGCACAGCGTCGAAGCTCCTCCCGGACCAGGCGGGCATGAGGGACCTGCCGTTTGTACTTGAGCTGGTGCTCCAGACTGGCCCAAAAATCAATGGCGATGGTCCGCAACTGCACCTCCACCGTCATCCCCCGCCCCGGCCCTGCCCGGAGGCCCAAAATGAGGTGGTAGCTTCGATAGCCATTCTCCTTGGGGTAGGAGATGTAGTCCTTGGTCTCCAGCACGGAAAACGCCGCCTGGTCCTCCAGCCACCGGGCAACCTGATACACATCGTCCTGAAACCCGCAGATCACCCGGACCCCCACCGCGTCCCGGACCCGGGTCAGCGCCGCCTGCCGGGTCTGTGGCTGTCCCCGCTGGGCCAGCTTGCGGCACATGCTCTCCGGGGATTTGATCCGGGAACTGGTATAAAGTACGGGAGACTGCCGCCCCTGGGCCTTCCATACCCGCTGCAGTTCCTCCACCGCCTCCAGAACCTGACGCTCGGCCAGACGCATCTGCGCCAGCTCCGGGCCGTAAAACTCGTTCGCTGTCATTTGCGATCCCTCCTTCTTCCCGCAGGGAGATGTGCTCCCTCAAAAAGACGCGGTTCCGGCCCACCAAGTCCGGGAACCGCGCCTCTTTTTGCCCCTCACCGGACTTGTCATGGACTTCACGCGCTGGGAAACAGCGCCGTAATCACCAGGCGGTCCGTCCCTTTGGCCGCGGCGGAGAGCTTCCCCCGGTGGGCCTGGACCACCGCCTTTGCAATGGACAACCCTATGCCATATCCCCCCTGGCCGGAGTTTCGAGAGGCATCCCCCCGGTAAAACCGGTCAAACATATTCTCCAGCAGTTCCTTGCTCAGCACTTCCGCCGTGTTCTCCACCGACAGGCGCAGGTGTTTGCCCTGTCGGGACAGACGCAGGGCGATCTGCCCGCCCTCCGGCGAATATTTCAGTGCGTTGTCCAGAAGGATGGACACCAGCTGCACCAGGCTTTTCTCCTCGCCCACCAGGGTGAGCATAGGCTGAACATCCACGGACAGCGTCTTGTTCTGGCGCTTGGCCACCGCCTGGAACGCTTGGGCGGCCTCGGCCACCAGTTCGGAGAAGGGCAGCGGCAGAAACTGCTGCCGTCCCTGCTCCTCCTCCATGCGGGACAGGTAGATTAGATCATTGGTAAGGGTGGATAAACGCTTAATTTGGGTTTGAATGTCCACGATCCACTCATTCTCCTCCCCCGTCTCCAGCGCCAGGACCTCCGTGTCCGCCTGGATGATGGCAATGGGGGTTTTGATCTCATGGCCGGCGTCCGTGATGAAGCGTTTTTGCTTTTCATGTCCCTCGATCACCGGCTTAATGATCCGCCGGGACAGCAGCAGAAGCAGCAGAAGCACCGCCAGCGGCACGCTGCGCAGGCTAAATGTCAAAGCGAATACGATACAAGCGCCCATCATGTACCAATCGGGCCTGCCGACTTTGGCTTTGCCGTACATGCTGTCCTCACCTCCTTGTGTAGGCTCATCCATCTTCCTATTGTACAGCACAATCGCCAAAAAAGCAAGCCGGGGAGGCGCGGATGCACGAAAAAAGGAAGCGCCCGTCGCAGTCGCTTCCTTTATATATGCTGATTTTTTATTTGCCGCGCACAAGTGACTCGCGCTTTGCCAGCTCAGCCACCAGCGCTGCCGGCAGCAAATCCCGATGCGGCTCTTCCTGCGGCACAGCCCCGCGATAGACCGCCAGCGTCCGCTGCGTCACCGTGTCCCAGTTGTGCAAATGGCAGATGTAATCCGGCGCTTCCGCCTTGTACTTTGCCACCTTCGCCGGATTCGCCAGCAAATCCGCCAGCTTTGCGCGCAAATCGTCGATATTGCCGCGGCGGAAGGTCACGCCGTGCTCCTGAACGACGGAGGCGCACTCGTCGATGTCGCTTGTCAGCCCGCAGC
>OGQR01002823.1_pt1 | contig 10059 bp, 6 predicted proteins | sample 1553271 | NCBI WGS metagenome assembly OGQR01 (sample SAMEA2579970, study PRJEB22360) | human gut metagenome | biome: human gut; feature: human-associated habitat; material: faeces | place: Denmark | collected 2008/2010 | reverse complement strand
TTTTTTAAACTGATCGTTATAAACACCTTCTGGCAGGCTATCTCTTGCAACGTACAGTTGAATACGGCCACCGACATCCTGCAACGTTACAAAGGAGGCTTTCCCCATGATACGACGGGTCATCATTCGGCCAGCAACCGAGACTTCAATGTTTAAGGATTCCAGTTCCTGGTTATCCTTCGCATCAAACTCTTCGTGCAACTGGTCAGAGGTATGGTCGCGGCGAAAATCATTGGGAAACGCCACACCTTGCTGACGTAGTGCCGCCAGTTTTTCGCGGCGATTTCTCAGTTCATCGTTAAAATCAATAGCCTCATTGGCTCCCCGTGTTTCTTGTTCAGACATTTTGGTTCCTCTAAATCCAGCTTTCAATTTAGCGTAGATAAAGAGACAGATCGGTACACTGTATTATCTGCCTCGACTATTAGTAACTCAGTTTATCTTATCGAAACTAACGCTTACCTCAAGTTGATATCACTAATAAATAACCATCAAAATGGTTTAAATGACTTATTAATCTCGATTTGTTAGTGTTATAAACTGAAAGTTAATTTATTCATAACCAATTGTTTTTACGACAGTTAATCGTTGCTCTCCTGTATCATATTCGTCGGCGTGCTAAACAGAAAACGGGTAGCAAAGGCCAATACGACGATGATCGCGACACAAGCCAACGTCCACTCTCCCATCTGAGAAAAGAATCGCTGGTAAGCTGCAATTGCCATACCGCTAATTTGCGACTCTGTCGTCTGCTGTGCCACGACGCCTGCCAGCCAGTTGGCGACCGCGCCTGTTGCCAGCATATAAATCCCGGTTAATACGCCAGACATTTTCAGACGCGTGATTTGCGCAATCGCCACCGGGTCAATAAAGAGTTCGGCAAAGCCCATTAGCGCCAGCCCGGATATCATCACGCCCATTGACGCTTGACCGTCAGCCGCTGCATGTCGGGCATCAAATGCCAACAACATAAAGCCACAAGCCATCAGCAGTAAGCCAAAGGCAAACTTCAGCCAGACGCGCAATGTTGAGTTGCCGCGGCTTTCTGGCGACGCCAGCCAGGCCAGTACAACCCCAGCGAGCATCACCGCAATTGCATTCACCGACTGGAATAGTGCTGTAGGTACTTCAATATTGAATGCCTGACGATTCACAAAGCGATCGATAAACAAGCTGATGGTACTGCCGCCCTGTTGTGCCAGTACCCAGAACAATGTCCCGACAAACATCAACAATACAATTTGCCAAAGAGCACGGCGATGTTCGGGGAATTTGATCATCATGCGGGCAATGATTTGTGCGGCAATGAGGCAAACGATCGCCAGCAAATATCCGGACCAGTCGTTCTCCAGCAGCAGGGTAAAAAATACTGGGGCTAAACAGAGCATCACCACTAACCAGCTCCATACTGGTAAGGCAAATTTGACGCTAGTGAGCGCTTTTTTATCCATACTACGCGTGGACTGGAAATGACGATGCCCGCTTAAGAAAATCAACAAACCGATAAACATGCCGCCACCCGCAAGGGCAAAGCCAACATGCCATCCATACCACTGAGCAGCCAGGCCGCAGGCGATTGGGGCGGCGATAGAACCGATATTGCCCGCAGCATACAGCAGCGAAAAACCGCCATCACGTCGATGATCGTTCTCGTCGTAGAGCTCGCCAAGCAAACAGCTGATGTTTGATTTGAATAAACCGTAGCCACAAATAATGATTGCCAGCGCCAGATACAGGCTAAAGGTTGAATTTGTATCAATGCCCAGCACCACATGGCCAAGGGTCATTAACAGCGCGCCGGCAATCACTGCAGTGCGGTTGCCGAGCAGGCGGTCGGCAAGCCAGCCGCCGAGAATAGGGGTAACGTAAACCAGAGAAGCATATGCGCTGAACAGGCTGATGGCATGGTTATCATCAAAACCAAGCTGATGGGTGAGGTAGAGAATGAGTAAGGCACGCATGCCGTAAAAACTGAAGTACTCCCAGATTTGGATCGCCACGATATAGTATATCGCGCGCGGCTGTGAGGGTGTTTTCATGTGTTCTCCTTATGAGCAAAAAAGGGAAGTGGCAAGCCACTTCCCTTGTACGAGCTAATTATTTTTTGCTTTCTTCTTTCAATACCTTAACGGTATAGCGGCCATCAGCCTGACGGTATGCACCGTGAATATCGGTTTCAAAGCCCGGATAGTGAGCGCCGATTTCACACAGCATCTGCAGGAACTCCAGAACCGGACGGCTTTCTTCGGTGATCATTTCACCCGGCATTACCAGAGGAACTCCCGGCGGATATGGAAGGATCATATTGGCGTTAATACGACCTACCATTTCGTCGAGGTAAACTTCTTCGGTCATACCGTGCAGCTCTTTCTGGAAGGCAGCATACGGAGTCATTACCATCGTCGGCAGCACTTCAAATGCGCGATACATCAGATCCGGCAGATTGTGGTGAACAATCAGTTTGTGGATATTCTGAGCCAGTTCCTGAATACGCATGTTTTCATAGAATTCAGGATCTTCACGATACAGAGACGGCAGCATGTTTTTCACACGCAGGTTCAGGTCGAACGCACGTTTGAAGTCAGTCAGAGCACGCAGCAGGCTCAGTGCTTTGGTCTTATCGATACCGATGCTGAACAGGAACAGCAGGTTATACGGACCGGTTTTCTCAACAACGATGCCATGTTCGTCGAGGTATTTCGCCACGATGCTGGCCGGAATACCAAAGTCGCTCATGGTGCCGTCTTTTTCCATCCCCGGAGTCAGCAGGGTGACTTTGATCGGGTCAAGATACATGTGCTCGTTATCGATGTTTTTGAAGCCGTGCCAGGTGCTGTCAGAACGCAGCGGCCAGCATTCAGTGGTATCGATATGATCCGGCTGCCATACATCAAAGAACCAGCCATCAGATTCCGTTCTCAGACGTTTGATCTCTTTACGGAATTTGATCGCACGTTCAATGGAACCGTTGATCAGACGCTTACCTGCATTGCCTTTCATCATCGCCGCAGCGGTTTCAGTTGACGCCACGATACCGTAGTGCGGAGAGGTGGTGGTGTGCATCATGTAGGCTTCGTTAAAGGTTTCTTCGTTTACGTCACCTTTAACGTGGATCATGGAAGCCTGAGAGAACGCCGCCAGCAGTTTGTGAGTGGACTGGGTTTCGTAAATCACTTTCCCTTCTACACGGCCACCGCTCATACCGCATTTACCTTCGTAAATCGGTGAGAAGTTGGTGTAAGGCACCCACGCGGAGTCAAAATGGATGGATTTCACATCCAGTGTTTTCTTGATGAAGTCGGTGTTGTACAGCAGACCATCATAGGTAGAGTTAGTAATTACAGCATGTACCGGCCAGGTTGCGTTTGGTGTTTCCTTCACGCGCTTAGCAATGGTAGCGTGCTGGAATTCACTCTGTGGGATACCACCAAGAATACCGTAAGCGTTACGGGTCGGGCGGAAATAGATTGGCGTAACATCGCTCATCATCATCAGGTGGGTCAGCGATTTGTGGCAGTTACGGTCAATCAGAATGGTGCTGCCTGCTGGAGCAGAGTACATACCAACAATTTTGTTCGCAGTGGAAGTACCGTTGGTCACCATGTAGCTGCGGTCTGCGTTAAAGACGCGAGCGATATACTGTTCTGCTTCTTTGTGTGGACCACTGTGATCCAGCAGAGAACCCAGTTCAGATACTGAAATGGAAATGTCAGATTTCATGGTATTCGGACCAAAGAAATCATAGAACAGGCTACCTACCGGGCTTTTCTGGAATGCAGTACCGCCCATGTGACCAGGAGTACAGAAAGTATATTTACCTTCACGAACATATTTAAACAGTGCTTTAGTCAGCGGAGGCAGAATAGTGTTGATATATTCGTCAGTGGTCTGCTTGATCTTGTTAGCAATATCTTCAGCAGCACCCAGCGCATATTCAAAGAAGCTAATCTGTAAACGCAGGTCATTCAGGCTTACATCGAGAGTGGAATACGTATTAGCGAACGCGTACAACGGCAGGTTCTCGTTCATTTTGCTAATTTCTTCACACAGCTCGAGATTATATTTATCCCAGTCAAAAATAACGCCGCACAGACGCGCATTGTTTTCGATCAGTTTTAATAAGTCGTCACGGTCGTTCGGGTAAACAATCTGGAAGTTCAGACGTTCAAGCGCGCGATGAAGTTCACGGATGGGTTCTTCTTTAAAATAAACCCCCATGTGATTCAATATTGCAATAACGTTCATAGTCATATCTCCAGGTAAAAAAGGCCCCTCCCAACACATGGGACAAAATGAAAGGAGGAGCCTCGGAAAATACTTTTAATTAATGTGCGTTAGACGCGGTGTGGTTATCCATTGAGTGGCTCTGGCGCTCGTGCATTTTGCGAGCGTAGAACATCAGGATAATCAGGCTGACGATGAAGGTACCTGCCAGCTCGAAGGAGCTTGCGCCCATCAGCGCGATGAAGCAGAACACGCAACCCAGTACAGAGCAGATCAGGCTGACAAAGTTGCGGATGTTAACGCCTTCAAAACGAATCAGGTCAACGCAAGAGTAGAAGTACGGCAGCATAGTCAGCAGTACTGCGATACCGGTCAGTTCACCGAACAGGTCAGATGCTTTACCACCAGCAGAGTTCATCAGAGTGATGAGGATCATCAGGGCAGTCATTTTCACTGCAGCCAGCAGCAGACCTTTTTTCGGAATACCGTTGCTGTCGACTTCACCATAAACTTTCGGGAAGTTACCGTCGTTAGCGGCACGTACACCTGCCTGGCCTACCAACATCATCCAGGAGCCCAGAGAAGTCAGGCACGCAAAGGCGGTGAATGCAGAAACCAGCGGCGCAGCCCAGTTACCGAGGATAGTTGAAGCACTGATTGCAAACGGAGCACCGGAAGCCGCCATTACAGAAGACGGATACATACCGGAAAGCACCTGAGTCGCAGCGATGTAAACAATACCTGCTAAACCAGTACCCAGCATGGTTGCCAGCGGAACGGTACGTTTCGGGTTTTTAACCATACCAGTACTTACAGCTGCGGATTCAACACCCACGAAGGCCCACAGGCAGAGCAGAATACTTTTAATGATCGCATGACCATCAGTGGTATCCGCAGTATTCCAGTTAGCTGCATAAGTTGCCGCATCAAACCAATGCCAGCCAACAATAGCAGTCATCACCACAGGAATAAGAACCAGCACCAGACCAATAGTGGTTAAACGGCTTACCCAGGTACCGCCGAGCATATTTACAAAGGTAAATACCCAGACGATAGCAATACAGGCGATACCCGCCGGAACAGGATCATTTAATACTGGGAAGAAGGTGGAAAGATAAGATACAGCGGTAATACCAATCGCCAGGTTACCAATCCAGTTAGCATGGTAATAAAGAACACCTGTCTGAAAACCAAATGCAGGAGAAATTTCTCCGGCATAAGCAATTGGGCCACCTTGTTGCGGGTTTTTTGTTGCCAGTCGGGCATATACATACGCCAGCGACATTGCACCAATAATAGAGATAATCCAACCCCAGATAGCAATACCACCGATACTTGCTAGGTTCGCAGGTAATAATGCAATACCGCTCCCCATCATATTACCGGCAACAACACCGGTACAGGCAAATAGCCCGATCTTCTTGGCAGAACTCATGCTCTTCTCCTAATTTCATTTTTGAATTTGGAGTCCGGGTCATGATGTATAACTATTTCCTGACCAGACCAAACTGGCGCTAAGATTACTCACGAAAAAAGGATTAATCCTAAAGATTAGGTGAAATAACACAAAAGTTTCTGTAAGTGAGAACTTGAGGTTTTTTATTAACACATCAGGATCGCAAGTTGATATCATGAAAAGATAAACATTCAATGTTTACAATAGATTGCGTGACGTCTTCTGGTTAAATTTATGTAATAAAAATTATGCGGCAAATAAATTGCCGCAACATATTATACCAACAGGAACATACAAAAACTCAACAACAAATATTCCCAAGCATGAATCAACCCGGGGGTTACTTATTCTGAAGCGAGAAATTTGTCGAGATAAGGTACAACATAAGGAACAGAAGTCTGGAATATACCATTTTCAATCCAGTAAAGGGTGTTTGCCCCTGGGCGTAAATTAAAGGCGGTGAGATATGCATCAGCCGCTTCCCGGTTCATCCCCTTCATTTCATAAACCTTGCCAAGCAATACATAATTTAGCCAGGACATTTCAAGATCAATGCCAGTATTTATCGCCTGGTAAGACTCATCTGTTTTACCTTTTACCAGAGCACTGACCGCTTTTATTTGATATATAATGGACAGGTTATTCAATTCCGGTAGTGTAACAATGTTATCTATTTCTGTGTTCAGTGCTGCTAATTGTTTTTCATCTAAAGGATGTTGAGAATGGCGCACGATATCAACTAATGCTTTTTCTGCTCTCGCGTAGGTAAATTCTGGGGATGATTGAACAATCTCACCTAATAATTCACTGGCACGGTTCAATGATTTATCATCGCCATGCAGTAAATAATCATGTGCCTGATAAAAATTAGTTAATAACGCACCACGATGAGGCAAAATTTGCTGGAGCGTCTCCTGCATTCGTTGTGGCCACGGTTGGTTTAACGCTTTTGATAAACTCTCCAGTAAATCATTTTGAATCGCCAGCTGATTACCGTTAGTGATGACATAACGTTTATCCAGCATGGTTGAACCATCTGCATTGTCTACCAATTTTATCGACATAAAGCATTGTTGAGCACGGTATTGGCGCTGATTAACAAACGCAATAGATAATGTTTTACCGGAACTGCTCGGTTCATCAATGTTGTAGTTGATTTTGTCATGCACCATAAAGGTGGAGAAGGTGTTAAGTGATGTCGCCACCAAATCACCCACGCCTATCGCGTAAGAGAGCTGATACGGGGAACTCCAGCTATTACAACTTTTATTTACCATATTAATGTCAATATCGCGTGGATTGAGCAAAATACGCGATTTGCTCATCGGAAGACGTGTATCAAGACTTGAAAACGCTACCAGTGCTACACAGATACCTAAGGACAACAGGAAAAAAAACCATACCCAAAAGGTAGTGAATCGTTTGCTTTTAACTGGGGATTGTTCAGGTGGCGTTGCGGTGTTTTGAATGTTAAGACTGTGGGAGGGAGAATCTGTGGCAGGAACCGCCTCTGGTATAGGGGGAGGCGAAGATAGCATTATTTCCTCTCCCTCTTCTTCGCTGTACCAGATAACCGGCACCATTAATTTATAGCCGCGCTTTGGTACAGTAGCGATATAGACAGGACTATCTTCATCATTATCTTTTAATGACTTACGTAGTTCTGAGATACTCTGCGTCACAACATGATTGGTGACAATACTTCTCTTCCAGACATTATCGATAAGTTCATCCCTGCTAAGTACTTCGCCACTGTGTTGAGCAAAGAAAACCAGAAGGTCGATTAATCTCGGCTCAAGGGTAAGTTGACGCCCATTGCGGCTAATTTGGTTTATGGACGGAGTAACAAGCCATTCGCCAACGCGAACTACAGGTTGTTGCATAATAGAAACTCATTCGAAAAGGGAATGATGCAATGATAATTGCCACAACCTATTTTTACCATCTATAGATGGGTTTATTTACATATTATTGGTGAATGCAAGACGTTATTTTTACCAGCCATAAACTTCTTGATTACATGGTATTAAGAAAGGATTTTACTGAGAACCAGAAGTAATATTCCTTACCATCAAAATTCATCATCTTTGCCAAAGAAAAATGTTCAGAAAATAATCCATGGAAAATTGTCCGGAGCGCTTACTATTTTAATGGATTGTTAGTCTTTGCATGAGCAAGCGGACTGATACATTTCTCTTTGTTCTCATTCAGAAAATCTCATCAGTCGGCGTTCAGACCGGTGTTGTGCTTTATGGATGCGTTACGCTCCTGATGACGTCATTTGACGTTCAACAACATCACGGGGCCGCACGACATTTCACGTCAGTTAGTGCTATCGCTCAGGAACAAATTTTCCCGAATTGGGATATGCCCGCAAATTGCTGGTGATGTGGGGAGAATCTGGTTGAGTTCGGGAGAATTGATTTGGAGGCAGAACGCTTAAATCGTGGCGTCCTGAAACGAAAAACGGACCTCCGTGGAGGTCCGTTTATATGAATTTGGTGCCGGACTCGGAATCGAAAATTTCTTTTATCATATTGATATTAATATAATTTATTTGGTTTGATTAAAAATGTACCCTCAATTATACCCGCAGTCCCTTTTGATATCGAAAGGGAATCACACTCGGGATCAGGCTGAGAGCACAGAAGGAAAGTACCTGGCTATTATATCGTTAATTCTGTCAATCAGTTCCAGCCTTTTGAAAGTGATGTGTGCAGATCCCTTCTTAAAGTATTTAATGATGAACATCTCGTCTTCATAGCGCTCTTTACCCTGAACGGACTGGATGTGACCATCCAGACAAATAGTGATGTTTTCCCGGTTGTCGGGGATCGGTTTGCCGCTGAACAGGTGTAGCATTCTTTCCAGATCGGCAAGTCGATCGGCCTGTTGCCCGCTGTTCAGATGAAGCCCCCACCGGTCCCACCTCACCAGATTGTTGACGATAATTTTACTGCCAAATTTACAGGGTGAGTTGGTTTTGTAATCCCAGCTCAGTCCCCTGAAGACGTTGATCACCCCTCGCTCAAACACCTCATCCTTATTCTGGTGCAGTTGTTCGAATGTACTCAGGATATTCGCTTCACTGATTTCCGGAAAATTATCATATTCCAGTGATCGGTACCATGTGTCCCGGGCCTGCGCATCCATCAGACTCAGCATCCCGGAACGTTGCATCAGGTCACGCCAGATTTCTCGATCGAGATTGCGGGTGATGGCTTTCATTGCTGCTTCCGGTTTTTCCATCAGCCAGCAGCCACAGCGAAAATTCTGTTTCATCGCCCAGTCCAGGGCGGTTTTGCCGCCAATGCCTGCTGTCAGCACTGAGATTTCTGCCAGTTGCCGGATAAGCGTTTCGGTTTGTTGCAGTGCTGCATTCCGTACCGTCACAACGTGTTGGATACTGGTGGAGCAGATAACGTCCGTATGCCCGGTGACCACTTCCGGACGGGAGATTGTGATGTCTGACATTATCGGTTTTCCTTTTGGTTTATAAACGAAAACGCCAGCTGTATTCAGGCTGGCGTCAGGGGAATGAAGTATGGTGAGTGATATTCACCGGTTCTGGTGCAGAAGCTGCAGATGACGAAGAGCACGGACATCCTTCCGGGCCTGTTCGATGCAGGGCAACAGTGCTGCTGAATCCGTTCTATCCTCATCGTTGTCAAAGATAATTCCCGATTCGCAGTCGATATTGTCCTGCAGCCACGCAATCAGAATATCCAGTGCGGTTTCCGTGGTTAATGATTTCATGTTGTTCCTGGTTACCAATCGAAAGTGGGCTGGTCCGGCAGACATTCAGCGCTGGCATCCAGATGAATGAGACTGACGCCATAACGTTGGATGAGTGTGACAACCAGACGACGGAACGTTTTTGACAACCCCAGGCGTTTAAGCCGCAGAACCGGATATGACCACGCATCGGTACGTAACAGATATCCGCTACCTGTGAAATGAATCCATTCTGATTCACCGAAGTCACTGGTCTGGTGTGACAGCGAGTACAGCCAGGCGTTATCCTTTTCCGTGATATGTGCGGTACTGCAGCGTATGCCGGCAAGGGTTGCAAACGGTGGTAGTGTGCAGGTTGACTGTTGGTCGGATTCCTCCACCACGCGGAGTGAATAACCGTTTTCAGCGACCTTGTTAATCAGTTCAGTGAGATTAACACCATCGACATCAACGACAATTCGCCCCATGTTCAGTGCCTGCACATTAATGCTGTCGGCTTCCAACGTCAGGGCCAGTTTCATTGTTTCGCCTCCGGATGCTTCCCCTGGGTAATGTTATTTACCGTTCTGTAGTTATCGCGGGTCATCAGGCCGGTCGCCCTGCGAGCCCGGAGAATATCAATACTGTTTATTAACTGAGAGCGG
>OGQR01002817.1_pt1 | contig 10071 bp, 5 predicted proteins | sample 1553271 | NCBI WGS metagenome assembly OGQR01 (sample SAMEA2579970, study PRJEB22360) | human gut metagenome | biome: human gut; feature: human-associated habitat; material: faeces | place: Denmark | collected 2008/2010 | reverse complement strand
CCCCCGAACCGGACAGTCAATGTGCCGACTGTATCCCCGGCGGTCAGCGGCGCCTCCAACGAGCCACCGGTAAGAATCAGGGATTCAGTCAGATCAGCGGATGCCTCCGCGTCTTTAGGCAGGTAGACCGACAGTCCGTCGGGCAGAACCAGTTTAGCTCGGCTGGAGCTCAGTCCGGTCATGCCCACGGGGACGACCTTGTATACGGCGCCCGGCGCGTACAGCTGGCGGTAACCATAGTTCTGCCGCGCCCATGCGAGCAGGGCGTTGACACGCGTGTAGGCGGGGATTATTTCGCCGTTCGGCACGTCCGCGCCGCCCATGACCAGGCACAGGAGCGAGGAGCCGTCACGCTCGTATATCGTCACAACGCACCAGCCCCCCTCATCGGTCATGCCGGCGCTCATGCCGCGACAGTAGCCGTTCCGGTAATTCTGGCTGGAATCCGAAAGCAGCAGGTTTCGATTGTACACCGTCCGCTCCTCGGCGGACACGTTGGTGGCAGGGATGGTATAGGAAGTCGCAGAAACCGTTCGCATGAACAGGTCATTGCCCCACGCGGCGCGCGCGATGGCGGCTATATCACGGGCGGTCGTCACCATGCCGTCCTCATGCAATCCGGTCGGATTGGTGAAACGGGTGCCGTTTGCCCCCAGCCGCTCCGCTTCCCGGTTCATCAGCGAAACGAACTCTGCAACGGAGCCTGATGCCAGCACCGCCAGCGCGGCAGTCGCATCGTTGTATCCGCCGCACAGCGAAGCATACAGCAGATCACGTACGGTCAGCTCTTCTCCTGCAGCAAGGCGCAGACTCCGCCCCGAAACACCCGCCAGCATGGCATCGGTCAGCGTCACGGATTCCCCCAACCGATCCCCCAGCAGGCGGCAGGCAAGGTATCCGGTCATGATCTTGACAGTAGAGGCGGGGTAAAGTGTCAGGTCGGTGTTTTGTTCAAACAGCACCTGCCCGTTGTCCAGACAGGCAAGGTAGGCGGCACGCACATCAGAGGCATCCGGCTGGCTGACTGCCCCGGCTGGCTGCAAAAAAAGCCCGACGGAAACCGGCAGACAAAGGAGGACGCACAAAAGCACGCACAGCCACCGTCGCACAGGACCACCTCCGTCTCTTGAATCATGCAGGCAGCACCAGCTCCGCCGCCCGTTCCGCGTCCCGCGCGATGGCGGCACGCAATGCGTCCAGATCGGAAAATTTCTGCTCCGGTCGCAGATATTCCAGGAAATCAACCCGGATGCTCCGCCCGTACAGGTTGCCGGAAAAACCGATCACATAGGTCTCACAGTTGGGACGCGGGTGGGCAGAACCGTCCACCGTCGGTCGGACACCGACATTGGAAACGCCCGGAAAGACGCCGTCCGGCGTATATACGCGTGTGGCATACACGCCGTGTGCGGGTATCAGCCGCCCGGCAGGAAAATACAGATTGGCAGTCGGAAAGCCGAGGCGATGCCCAAGATGTCTGCCAGCCACTACGCAACCCTCCAGCGAGTAAGCGCGTCCGGACAGTGCGGCTGCAAGGCGGGGATTCCCCGACCGGAGCACCGCACGGATGCGTGAGGAGCTGACCGTCCCGTCTGCCAATCGCATTTCCGGCAGGACAACAGGCGGCACATCCGATGGACACGAGAAAGCGGCAGCAAGCATTGCGGCAGTTCCCGCCCCGCCTGCTCCATACCGGTAGTTAAAGCCGCAGACCACGCCCTGACAGCCACACCCGGTGCGCAGAAGTTCCGGGAAATCCCCCGCCGGAATATCCCGCACAGCGGAGAAGGAGCACAGCCACACAAAGTCTACCCCCTCTTCCGCAAATCTCGCCAGCTTTTCGGAAAGCGAGCACAGGTGCGTGCCGGATGCATATGCCGCTTCCGGTGCAGGAAGAGCCGGAAAATAATCCGACGAGGGGCGGTAAAAGCAAAAGACTCCGCACGGGCAACCGCCCGCACGTGCGGAGCGGACACCGGCGCGGAGAAGGGCGCGATGCGCCACATGAACGCCGTCAAAATTCCCGAGACACAGAACCGCCCGCTCCGGCGCCGCGATGGGGCGGGGCGGGCGATCCTGCAGGGAAAGAAATACCGCGTGAGAGCGTTCCATGCGGTCAGCTTCCTTCCGCGTCGGTATGTGCACGGAGATATACGGTAATCAGCAGTGCGAGCATCCGGTCGCGCCCCAGTTGGCGCGCCATAGCACGCACGACCGCGTCCTCCGGCAGATAGGTGGGATCCTCGGTGACGAGATACCCGGAAAGCGACGGGATCACGTCATATCGCTCTTGCTTCATCAGCCGGAGCAGCTCTGTCAGCGATGCCTCCGCATCCGGATCAAGATTCACTAACGAAGCCCATCCCTCCGGCACACAGACCGGCGCGGAATCCTCTCCGTCGACGGGCTTGTCCGTCTCGGGCGTTTCGACCGGCGCCTGTTCTTTTGCCTGTTCATCGGACACAGGCACTCCTGTCAATAGTACAGCCATTCCGACTTCTCCTTTCTGCGGCACCGCCCGGAACGGGAAAGTGCTTTTGAATTGTTAACCAATATTATTATACCCGCTTTTGCCCTTTTATGCAAGGGGCAATCCGCATTATTCACAAAAAAGTTGAATTTTCGCGCCTGCGGCAACGTCCGGCGACCACCGCACACACGCCGATCGAAAGAAGAAGTGCCGGTACGCACGCACCGATTGCCGACGAACATCCGGTGCCACCGGTCGGAGCAAGGGTGTGCGTCTCGGATGCGGCTGTTTCGTCCGTCGCGGCGGAGGGACGTGCAGTGTCGGTCTCCGGCACTGCTCCGGTCGTCGTATCGGTCGCCACGCCTGTTCCTGCATCGGGTTCCTGCGCCTTGTGCGATGCACGATGGTCTTCCACACCCTGCCGGAGGATCAATACCGCCTCGTAGGCGGGAACCGAAAGCGCAAGTCCGTCTCCCGCGGCAGTGACCTCGGCTCTGCCCGAAAGAGGATAGTAAACCGTGACCTCGCCTGCATACCCGTCGACGTAGCGCAATGTGACCTGCGCGGCATCGGTTGCGGTATTCGCCAGGTACGTGATGCCGCATCCAGCGCCCGCAAAGTCGCCGCTGATAACGGAGTCGGCACGGTCGAGCGTGACCGGGCGGCGGACGCTGTCCGCCAGCACCGCCGTCAGTCGGCTGTCGTTTTTGCTCAGAGAGGGGCTGTCGGCAAGCTGTGCCATCAGTCCGGCAATATCGGCGTCCTGTCCGGCTGCAAGCCCGTGAACAGGCTTGTCTCCGACAAAGATGACCGTGCCGCCTGCCTGACGGAACGCGACCAATCTGCTCAGCGCGTCCACCGAGATGTACTGCGCGAAGGGGACAACAACTGTTCGGTACGCACCTGCGCCGACGCACAGACAGCCGTCGTTTGCAACCGTCGCGCCGCAGAGGCTGTCATCATTCAGCACGGAGTAGAGATAGTCGTTTTGCAGCAGGGTGCGGCAGATCGCCTGGAATCCGGAGTCCAGCCTGTCCGAGGCAGAGCGTTTGTTTCCGGACTCGGAGCCGTGCGCACTATCGGCATCATGCAGTGCCTGCACGGTGGCGATGGGATAAAACACCGCAACCTGCCCCGCTTCGTCCATGTCTTCAAGCAGTGTATTGAGGCGTCCGACGTACAGATTCAGCTTTTCGGAATCGGCACGCGTCAGATCGTTCTGCGGATTGATGACATTGTAATCCGTCGTGCCGAGCAGGCGCGTCAGCGACACGCCGCCCACGCAGTCCAAGAGCGGATGCTCCGCCGACAGCGCGTTGGCGGCATTGGGGTTGAATTCCACCATCACGCGCCATTCACCCATGTTTTTTGCGGCAGAGACAACATAGCGGATGCCGACGGTACTGCCGATGTAGTTCTCACTCATCAGGTGCGCCGGATCGACCCACAGAAGATCCACGCCGGGAATTGTCATTCCGCCGATCACGCGCAAAAAGTCTCCGCCGTAGGTTTCGATGTGGTCGTTCATATTCTCCTCAAACAGCAGATGCCCGGAGGATTCTACGCCGTTTGCCCGGCACCAGGCGGAGATCTGCGCGGTGTAGCTTTCCCGGAACAGCTTTGCCACAAGGCGATAGTACTGCATCCGGCAGAGTCTGTCGGCATCGGTGTCGCCGGAGAACAGACTGGGCAGGTTCAGCTCATACCCGTACTCCGTCCGGAACTTATCCTCCAGTCCCGGCGTCCAGACAACGTACTTCCGCATTCCGCGGTTGCCGAGCTGCGGCTCGTCCGTGAAGAATGCATCCACGTTCCGGAACGCATCGCCCATCCTGTCGCGGTAACGTTCGTGCGTCAGCGTAATGAAGCGGGCGACAGCCTCCGGATTGAGGAGATCGACGTGTCGCAGGGTTGTGAAGTCCCCCGGATTTTCCGTACCGGAATACGTCTTTCGCAGAACGTATACATCCAGCCGCCATGCGCCGGAGGCGTCTGCCGTGACAGCGGTGCCGCCCGCCTCCAGCGAACGCGTGCCGGCGGCATCGGTCAGATCGGCACGCAGGATGGGCTTGCCCCGCGCAGACATAGCCGGCTGTGCCGCCGTTTCCGGTCAGGCGGTGATGCTCCACGCCGGTTGCCTCATACTCCCCGTGCCCCTCCAGCACCTGCCCGAATGCCTTGCCGCTCGGCCATTGGTACTCGTCGTAAATCCACGTTGTCATACCCAGACCGTTGGCGTAATCGTATACCTTGGCAAGAAGCTCAAATTCGCGGTCATCCCGCAGATAGGTAGGTGTGAAATTGACATTGGACACCACCCCGCCGTAGCCGGCGCTCAAAAAGCTGTCGATAGGCGCCGTGTTGGTGAATCCGTAGGTCAGCCAACGCATCCGCAGGCGCAGGGCGGGGGATGCGTAGGCTTCGCCGCGCCATATTGCGCTGTAATCCAGCGTCGGTCCCGACTCCGTTTCGGTTTCTGCTCCGGCTGCGTCCGGGAAATGCACGAAGGTCGCGGCATCCGCCGCGTTGTCATACAGGCCGTACGCGCGGATCTCATAAAGCGTGTCTGACGGGCAGTCATTATTGAACATATCCAGCCGGATATTGGTAAGCACTCCGGTTGCCGCCATCCCGGCGGAAGCATAGATCATGGTCGCCCGGTCGGTCAGATCCACCACGACCAGCTGCCAATCATCGGTTGCCTGATAGCGGAACGGCTGGCATGGGTAGTCGTTACCGGTGGTAGCGGTGCGGAAACGAAGCTCACCGCGCAGGTCATGCTTGTCCGTCCGCACCAACATAGCCATGTAGTGAAAAACAGTGCAGTCCACCCCCGCCGGCAGAGCCAGTGAAAGGTAGGGGTCATCGCATTTTCCGCCGCCGTTATCGTCAAACAGCAGGCGCATCGCGCCGTCCTGCGGGACAGCGGTCAGGTGATACGCGTCATAGCATTGACCAACGGCATCGGGGGAAGCAAAATCAACCACATAGCCAGGTGCGACATAGTCCGCTTCCCCCTCTGCGGCGAATACACCGATTGCAAACGGAACCATGCAGGCAAGGGCAAGCATCGCAAGCGCCAGTGAAAATGCCGTCCGGCGGCGGGACAGATCACGGTTCATGTGACAACCTCCTCAATACACAATAGTATTCGCGAAAAGCATCCTTCAGTCGGCATCGCCTGCCTGGTCGGCATACAGTCTGACCAGCTCCAGCAGAATGGCGGTCTCGGTGTCCATTCCCTCGACCGTGATATGCTCATAGGGACCGTGGAACGCATACCCGCCGGTTCCCAGGTTGGGGCACGGCAAGCCCATGAAGGAAAGCCGTGCGCCGTCCGTTCCGCCCCGGATGGGGTGCACGGCAGGCTCGGCACCGACCGAGCGCGCCGCCCGTTCGGCATTGCGGATCAAGTGCATATGCGGCTGAATCTTTTCCGCCATGTTCCGGTACTGCTCCCGGATCGTCAGTGTGACAGTGCCGTCCCCCAGTGAGGCGTTGATATCGTCCGCAATGCGGCGGAGCAGAGCCAACCGCGCATCAAAGCCTGCGGCGTCATGGTCGCGGATGATGTACTTCAGCTCGGCAGACTCCACATTTCCTTCCATGTCGGTCAGGTGGAAGAAGCCCTCGTAGCCGTCGGTACGGGCGGGAATGTCGGCGGCAGGCAGACGGCTGTTGATGTCCATAGCAACCAATGCCGCGTTGATCATGACATCCTTGGCAGAGCCGGGATGGACGTTGACGCCGCGAATGCGGAATACGGCGGCTGCGGCGTTGAAATTCTGATACTCAATGCTGCCCTCCACATCACCGTCCACCGTATAGGCGAAGTCCGCGCCGAAGCCGGGAACGTCAAAATCATCCGGTCCCCGTCCGATCTCCTCGTCCGGCGTGAATGCAATACAGACCTTTCCGTGCGGGATATCCTGCCGCAGCAGGCACTCCGCCATGGTCATGATTTCGGCGATGCCCGCCTTATCGTCCGCTCCCAGCAGAGTCGTTCCGTCCGTAACGATAAGCGTGCGCCCGGCAAGTCCCGGCAGATGCGGGAACACGGTCGGCGACAGGACGCGCCCGCTGTTGCCCAGTACTATTTCCCGACCGTCATACTGCGGGATCAGGCGGGGACGGACCCCTTCCCCGTTGAAGTCAGGGGCAGTGTCCATATGTGCAATAAAGCCCAGCGCCGGGCGATCCTCATACCCCGGTGTGGCAGGAATGATGCCGTACACGTAGCCGGTGTCGGAAAGGCGCACTGCCGAGATGCCGAGCTCTGTCATCTCATCGCGGAGAGCCTGTGCCAGTACCAGCTGGCGGGCGGCAGAGGGAACCGTTGCGGATTCCTCGTCGCTGGTTGTCCAAAATGTCACGTATTGCAGAAGGCGTTCATATGCTTTCACTTTCGTCTCGTCCTTTCCTTGCGGGGGCATCGTTCCCCGCTCTCGCCTCTATTATACCCCATGTTCACAAAAAAAGCAAGGCTTTTTTGCAGATCGCGGCGGCGTTGCCAAACCAGATTTCCGAACAGGAAGCCCCGGCAAGAGCAAAGGCAACATTGTTTCAGCAAGGAGTTTTTTCGAATCCCTTGCATTTTCCTTGCCGGTATGGTAGAATGGGAAGAAAGAACGGTTGCAACCGGGAGGAGGCACGATTATGACAGGTTTCGGAAAAATAAGAAGGAATGCCTTGCTTGGCGTATTGCTGTGCGCGACACTGTGTGCGGGATTCCCGTCCTGCTCAGGGCGCAGCGAGCAAGGCGGAGAAACTGCAACAACCACTGCGGCGACTACCCGGGAAACCGCCGGGGAGACAGCGGAGGAAACCACCGACAGCGCAGGCGGCACCGGGACGCTGTACGCGCACGTGCAGTTGGTCTACCCCGTACCGCTCAGTCTTACCATGCCGCAAGCGGATGCCGCAGGACGGGTTCCCGCCATTCCAGCCACACTTTCCGTAGGTGCCGGTGCCGCCGCATACGAGGAGCTTTTGCGCGAACGGGGGCTGTTGTCCGCGCAGACGGACGCACTTCCGCTGACTATTGTGCAGGGTGATCTTTCGGATCGCTTTCCGGGCGGGGCAGACGAGGGGTATTTGCTGAAGGTATCGCAAACGGGTGTGGAGATTACGGCAGGCAGTGATCGCGGCATTTACTACGCGCTGGTAACGCTGTCTGCACTGCGGGACGGAGATTTTCTCCCGTGCCTGGAAATCGCGGACGCCCCTGCCGTGGCAGAGCGCGGCGTGATTGAAGGATTCTACGGCACCGCATGGAGCGACAGCTTCCGCAAGGAGCTGCTTTCCTTCATGGGACAGCAAAAAATGAACACGTATATCTATGCGCCCAAAGATGACGAGAAGCACCGGAGCCGCTGGCGCGAGCTGTACACTTCAGCCGAGCTTGCGGCGCTCAAGGGGCTGGTCGATTGCGCGCGCGAAAACCGTGTCTCCTTTGTCTATGCCATTTCGCCGGGTATTGATATCAATTTAGGCAGCGGCTACGGAAAGGATTTTTCCAAGCTGACCGCCAAGTGCGAGCAGCTCTGGTCGATCGGCGTGCGGGATTTTGCTGTTCTCCTGGACGATATCCCAACGCTGAACGCGGAGGGGCACGCAAAGCTTTTGAACGATTTTCAGACGCAGTTTATCCGCACGCACGAGGGCGCTTCGGATCTTATCTGCATCACTACCGAATACACGGACCCCATGCTGACCGCCTACACGGATCGCATCGCCCCGCTGCTTGATCCCGCTCTGCGCCTGATGTGGACGGGGCCCGGCGTTGCGCCTGCGTCAATCAATGCATCCGATCTTACAGCCATCAACAGGAAATACGGGCGCAAGGTATACCTTTGGTGGAACTACCCGGTCAACGATGTGCTGGCGGATCACCTCAATATGGCACCGTGCCAGGGACTGGACAAAAAGCTGGCGGAGGCTGTTTCCGGCTTTGTCGCCAACCCCATGAATCAGGGGCACGCCTCCCTGTACCCGCTCTTTACGGTGGCGGACTACCTTTGGAACCCTACGGCATACGACGCAGACCGCTCCGCGCGTGCGGCTGCCTCGTACCTCGCCGGGGATGCCGCCGATGCGGCGATGACTTTTATCGACCTTGTCGGCGCCTGCCCGCAGAACGGGAACGTCTCGACCGTACCGCTCGGAAAGCTGATCGCCGCATGGCGCGACGGATCCGGCCAGATCGCGCCGATCCTGACGCTTTTGCGCAAAACGGCAGATGATCTGCGCCTTCTGTGCCAAGCAGACCCCGCGCTTGACGCCGAAGCCGGGGCTTGGTTCGACAAATCTGTGGCAATGTGCAATATGGCGATCGCATATTTCGAGGCAGAGGAAGCGCACGCGGCAGGCAACAGCGCGGTCGTCTATGCGAAAGCGGATGCTTTCCGCTTAGCGATGGAGTCTGTAGCCGGAAACAGCCGGGTAGTATCTCCCAACGTGCTGGCACCGTTGCTTTCCGGTGTGACGCATCGCCTCAACGTGCTGGCAGGCTTTGCCGAGCCGGCTATGTCGCAGAAAGCAACGGGCATTACAAATGCCAGCCATTATGAAAATTACACGGTTGACCGCATCTGTGACGGGGATGATTCTACCTACTTCTGGTCACACGGTGCCATGTGGCAGGCGGCAAGCGGGACGACCGGCTACGTCGGTCTGGACTTCGGCGAGATCGTCCGTGTCCGCAACCTCTATATTGCTACGGGCGAGGAGGGCACGGACGTCTTTACCAACGCCGCCATTGAGTATTCCGCTGACCGGCAGAGCTGGACGGAACTATGCGCCGGGCAGTTCGGCGAGGAGATCTTCCTGGAAGGATTGGATTTTGATGCACGGTATGTGCGTATGCGCAATACCGATACGCAAAGCAATGCATGGGTAAAGGTGCGCGTTTTCGAGGCAAACACCAATCGCCGCGCTACCCCAATTTCCGGCAAACCGGGCTTGTCCACCTCGTTCAACACGTATCAGGATTACGCACCCGACCGCATCACAGACGGCAAAGCGGACACCTTTTTCTGGGCGGGACGCGCCGTGGAGGCGGGGGACTATGTCATGATTGATCTCGGCGCGCCCTGCCATGTGACCGCAATCGGGCTTGAGACCGGAGTCGGCGGACACACGGCGGACTATATGCACAGCGCACAGGTGCAGTATTCCGCCGACGGATATGTCTGGCACGTACTTGGTAACCCGGGTCAGGGAAAGGTAACCTATGACGGGCTTGACCTAACCGCGCGCTATGTGCGTCTGATCGCCACAGCGGGACAGACCAACTGGTTTACCATGTCCATGTTTACGGTCGTGCACGATGACTATCGGCACCCCACGCTGTCGAGCGACCTGACGGATCTTGCACCGACGCAGTTTGGCATGCTGACCGACCGCAATGTACTGACCGCGCTCAGTATCCCTTCCGGCAATGCGGGCAAGACTCTGACGATTTTGCTTGGAGAGAACAGGCGTGTTACGGCGTTCTTTACGGCGGAGGACGCCACGGGATACACCATAGCTTTTTATGACGGGAATGGGCAGAAACTCTCGGAAGAGGCACTGCAAAGCGGCAGGTGCACGGAAAACCACGC
>OGQR01002813.1_pt1 | contig 10079 bp, 8 predicted proteins | sample 1553271 | NCBI WGS metagenome assembly OGQR01 (sample SAMEA2579970, study PRJEB22360) | human gut metagenome | biome: human gut; feature: human-associated habitat; material: faeces | place: Denmark | collected 2008/2010 | reverse complement strand
GCTCCTGGAATTAATGATAGGGCTTCAGACGTAAGACAACTTGGTAAATGGTTTAGAGGAAAAAATGTACTGATTAATCTTTTACAATATAATGAAACTGCCTGTAAGAGAATCAAACGTCCTAACAAGCAACAATTGGTTGCATTTAAGATTAGACTAGAGGAGGCTGGCTTGGAAGTAAAACTTCGGGAATCAAGAGGTAATAGAATAAAAGCTGCCTGTGGTCAATTAGTAAGTGATTATAATAAAGGGAACGACGCTCCTACGTCTGATTCACCTGAAAAGATGTCGCCTGTGATACACAAGCTTTCTGACAATAAAGCTGATACAACAAGAGGGATAAGAAAAGAAAAACGTCACCCTTTTGCAAAACATAAAGCCAAAAGGAAACGTAAGAAAAACTAATGATGAATTATCCCTCTAACCATTGTTGACTATTCTTTTAATGGTTATCGTTTGCGCTCACCATAATACTATGACGCACGGACGCACCTATGTATGCGCCCGTGCTAACCATAACATGAAAGGTGGGTGTACTGTCTTTCCTTTGCACGGCAGTAGGTGTGTCTCTACAATGACAATATAATGCAATTATTTTTGTGTATAAAAGGAATAACCATATTATTTTATGTGGAGGGATAATATGAGGCTGGCAGATATGCATATTCATACTACTTTTTCGCCCGACGGAAAGTCATCTATGGAAGAGCAGTGTATAAAAGCCATAGAGATTGGGATTCCAATTATTTGTTTTACGGATCATGTAGATTTCAATTCTTCTGAAATAAATGTGGGAAGAATAATTAATAAAGCTTCTACAAATTTTGATGTGTCAGAATATTTCTATGAAGTGAATAGGCTAAGACGTATTTATAACTCCATTCAGATTTTGATTGGGATTGAATTCTCCGAGCCACATCTATTCCCTACTGAATTCGAGGATTACAGTTCTATGCCTTTTGATTATATTCTAGGAAGCATTCATCATTGCTATGGCTCTGTTTTTCCAGGTGCAAAAAACATAGAGGAATCAAAAGCGATTGATGAATACTATAATCTTATGTTAAAATCAATTCAGACCTGCGAGTTCCAGGCGATGGCACATATAGATTTTCCCAGACGTTATTTTGATAATTGGAACGTCAGTGATACTATCATGGATGAAATATTAAATGCTATGATTAAAAAAGACATTATTCTTGAAGTTAATACGTCTTCCATCATGAATGCTTCTGACGAACCGCTGCCTCGATACAGTATCATTGATCGATATGTTCAGCTTGGAGGACGTAGGGTTGTATTAGGATCCGATGCACATATTAGTGTTAAACTTGGAAATGCATTTAGTAGTGTTGTTAGAAAACTACCGAATACTTGCGTTATAGGGTATTTTAAGAACAGGGTGTTTTATGAACTGTAATATAATAAAAGCAGGATAAAAACGCAACGCATTTCTTCCCGAGAGATGCCAGAGCTGGTAGGTAGCCCAGCCGTCTGCACCGCACGGTGTAGGTAAGTAACCTTCCCCTCCGGGTTGTCCGTTCCTGTAAGGATTTATTTCAGGAGGGTTTCGTTATGGACATTGATTCTACAAAGCTGACTGTATTTTTTGAGGCTCCATTCTGGATCGGAGTATTTGAACGTATTGAGAGAAGAAAGCTTTCAGTGTGTAAAGTCGTGTTTGGTGCAGAACCAAAGGACTATGAAGTCTGGGAGTATCTGCTCAAGAATTACAGTCGGCTGCGCTTCAGTCCATCTGTTGAGACAGTTGTAAAGAAAGAGTCTGTGAACCCAAAGCGATTACAACGGCAAATCCGAAAGGAAACAGTTGCCACAGGAATCAGTACAAAGTCACAGCAGGCGTTGCAAATGCAGCGAGAAGAAAACAAGCTGGTGCGAAAAGCACTTAGCCGTAAACAACGCGAAGCAGAAAAGCAGCGTCAGTTTGAACTGAAACAGCAGAAGCAAAAGGAAAAGCATCGGGACAGATAATGCCCCTTTGCTTTTATCTGGCAGGATTTGGGGCAGGCACGCCCCAACAAGAAGCTGTCCCAAAGGGGCAAGAATTTTCAAGAATTGAAAATTTGTGGCCACGGGACGGTTCTTGCCTTCCAGAGTTACGTGTTTTCTCAATATTTCTATTACTAAAGTGGAAACTTATTTCCAAAAAATAAAAGGTGAACATAATATGGAATTCAAATTAAACGAGTATCATAGAAATATCTCAGATGAAGAATTTGTTCGAGATATAAAGGAAACCGCAATTAAACTAAAAAAAGAAACTCTAACCGGAGTTGAGTACAGCCAGAATGGGAAATACCATGCGTCAACTATAATACATCGATTCGGTTCGTGGAAAAAAGCACTAGAATTGGCTGAGTTAAACACGAAGGGTAGAAGCAATCGTTTTACAATGTCGAGGGATGATGTAATTGAAGATGTAAAGCGAGTAGCCGCTCTATATAACAAGCCTACAATAACTGCTCGCGAGTATACAAAATATGGAAAGTACTCTAGCTCGGCAGTAGTTCGACATATTGGAAGTTGGAATGAAATTTTATTGCAAGCTGAAATGCCTATAAATGAAAATCGAAACTTCACAGATGAAGAACTTTTTGAAGAAATTGAAAGAATTTGGATAATGCTTGGGCGGCAGCCAACAACAACTGATATTAAAAAAGGCATTTCAAGATATTCTCTTCAAAGTTATGCACGAAGATTTGGCGGGTGGCGTGGAGCTTTACAGGCATTTGTAAATTATATTAATGATGATACTAGTGATAGAACCATCAAGGGGCAATCAGAAACTGTTGCTGAACATATTGCAACTGCGTTGCCTAAAACATCAAAACATCGTACGCCCCGAGAAATAAATTTGAGATTACGATTCAAGGTACTCCAGCGCGATAACTTCAAATGTTGTGTTTGTGGCGCATCGCCAGCCAGGGATTCCGCTGTTATTCTGCATGTAGACCACATCCGTCCATGGTCGAAAGGTGGTGAAACCACAATTGATAACTTACAAACGCTTTGTTCAAAATGCAATTTAGGAAAAAGCGACTTATACGATGAGATAAAATAGCTGGGTCGTGCTCAATTTCAACTTCACGGACGACGCCAAAACGGTCACCCGTGAAGATGTTTTAGGTTCGAGTGCTGTGGACAATGCTCCACTCAAAAATCCGTTGTCATATGACAACGGATTTTTTTGTTTATCTGCATCTTGCCTCCCGGCAGAAAAGACGGTACAATAAAATAAAGCACAGCAGGGGGCGGGCGAGATGGAGAAACTGGAAGCGAAGCTGAAAGCAGTGGACTGGGCCGTGCGGGATGTACTCGTCGGCACCATGCGCAGCCTGCAGCAGCTGGATATTTGCCGGAAGGACTGCTTTTATTACATCCCGGCAGAGCGCCTGCAAGACAGTGATTTCCCTATCCGCTATGTGGCCCTTTACCAGTCGCAGTATGTGTTCGGCGCACAGGCAGGTGTCCGGTACTACGGCGAAGTCACGAAATGCAGCGCCGTCCGCCGGAGCGCTATCACAGAGGTCAGCCCCCGGAGAGGGACGGAAGGAAACTTTTATTACCGCTTCGACATCCGGGAATGGAAGCAGCTGAATCGGCCCATCGAGGCAAAAGAAACGGGCTTTGTAAGGGATTTTACCAACCTGTTCCTGCTGGAGCACAGTGTCCAGACGCCGGAACTCTGGCTCCGCACGGAAGAGGAATACCGCCTTTGTTCGGCCCTGAAGCGGGCCGTCTGGGGCGACACCATCAATGAACCGGACAACGGCCTTGCATTTGAATTCCGGGGCTTCACCGTGAGCTTTGCGGAGGGGAAAATTTTCGTTTCAGACGAAGGCCGCGCTTTTGCGCAGTATGAGCTCTCGCATTTTTTGCAGGATCCCGGTGCTGTGGTCCGGGGCATCCGAAGAGAATGCCTCCGGAGGGATTCCATGAGGGAACTCTCGAAGATTTGAATCGTTCCTATTATTTACTTCTGCACGCCTGCGGCACACTGCTCGATGAACTGCTTGGCGACGCGGGGGCTGCGGCCTCCGGCACGGATGGCGAAGGCTTCGGCCTTGGTCAGAAGCTCGTCGTGGGGCATCTCGATGCCGTGCTGTTTGGCAAGCTCGGTGAGGATGACCTCGAACCGGGCTTTCTCAGGCCGCTGGAAGGTGACGGTGAGGCCGAACCGGGCCGAAAGGCTCATCAGCTCCTGACGGGTGTCGGCCTCGTGGATGTCGTCGCCGGTGCGGTCGGAGAGGGTCTCCTTGATGAGGTGGCGGCGGTTGGAGGTAGCGTAAACGGCGATGTTCCGGGCTCTGCCGCCCACGCTGCCCTCGAGGATGGCTTTCAGGGCCGCAAAGTTGTCGTCATTGGCCGTGAAGCTCAAATCGTCGATGAAGAGGATGAACTTCAGTGGGTTCGCGGCCAGCTTGTCCATCAAATCGGGGATCTGATAGAGCTGGTTCTTCTTGACTTCCACGAGGCGCAGGCCGTCGGCGGCGAACTCGTTGGCGATGGCCTTGACGGTGCTGGACTTGCCCGTACCGGCGTCGCCGTAGAGCAGAACATTGTTGGCGGGCATCCCGGCCAGCAGGGCGCGGGTGTTGGCGATGACCTTCTCCCGCTCCTGCTCATAGCCCGGCAGCTCGTCGAGGCGCTGGGGGTCGGGGTAGCGCACCGGCACCAGCTGGCCGTTCTCGACCGTGAAGACGTGGTGCTTGGCGAACATTCCGTAGCCCTTTTTGCCCACCTCGCTCATCCGCTGGGCGTAGGCGGCGTGGAGGTCGATGGCCTTTGTCTCCCACCGGGGCAGGAAAGGCAGCTTGTCGGCGGCACCGGCGGCGTCCAGAAGCTCGTCCTCACCGACCGACGAGCTGCCCGGGCGCCCCCCCTGCCGCAGGAAGTCCAGCTCATTGTCCAGTGCAGTCTGCAAAACGGGCGGCACTTCGCTGACAGCCGCCTGCCGGACACAGACCGTCTCGGCTTCGAGGACGGCAGCGGAAAGGTATTCGCCGAAATTGGTGGTGTGCTCGAAGAGGGCTGCTTCGAAAGAAGCGGCAGCGTCGCACACGGCTCCCGTGCTCTGGGGGGCAGCGGCCATCCGGTCGGTGAGGTCAACAAATTTTGCAATGACGTCATCGTCCAGCAGGGCGCGGAAGATGACCAGCCCGTGGAGCCGGGCGTTCCATTCTGTGAGGTTCATAATATCCCTTTCTATTATATAATTGGCTCTCCCTTTGGGAGAGCTGGCGCGGGAGCGCCTGAGAGGGCAAGCTCTGTGCGATAAAGTCCACCGCACAGCGATAGGCAGGCTCTTTGTCAGAGTGATACGATCGCTGAGCTTGTGTGGCTTTGCCAGCGGCCCTGCCCTCTCCGTCATCGCAAGCGATGACACTTCTCCCAAAGGGAGAGGCTATGCTTTAAGTAAAGTCGGTTACCCAGAATTATACAGCGATGTAAGGCCCTGCGCAAGATGGTGTTTAATTATCTTCATGTTTGCCATGATTCACGTTACAAATCGTCGATTGACAACGGCCCGATTTATAGTATAATTGACCCAACAAATGCACAGATGGGAAAAAGTAACGCAGGATACCCGCTTTTCAGAGAGCTGCCGGACGATGCAAGGCAGCAGGCGGCCCGGCGCGGAATCCTCCCGGAGCAGCCTGCTGAAGGACGATATATGGGACGTCTGCTAAGCAGAGCCGGTGGCGGCCGTTAGAGCGCAGGGCTTTGTTGGAAGCCCGTGAGAGGGCGCGGAAAGCGTCAACGAGAGTGGTACCGCAGAGAGTTTTGGATTGATTCCAGGTCTTTGTCTCTTGGATAAGGGGACAGAGACCTTTTGTTTATCAGGCGCTGCTCCCTGAGAGTGTTGGGAAAAAAGTGTATAAAGTGGAAAATGGAAACGGAAACAGGAGAAACTCACCATGCAGTTGAACGGTTCTCAAATCTTTGTGGAGGTGCTCTGTGAGCAGGGGGTGGACACCCTCTTCGGCTACCCCGGCGGCGCAGTGCTGAACCTCTACGACGAGCTGTACAAAAACGCCGACCGCATCACCCATGTGCTGACCGCCCACGAGCAGGGCGCATCCCACGCGGCGGACGGCTACGCCCGTGCAACGGGCCGCACCGGCGTGGTGCTGGCCACCAGCGGCCCGGGCGCAACGAACCTCGTCACCGGCATCGCCACCGCCTATATGGACTCTGTGCCGATGGTGGCTTTCACCGGCAATGTGACCACGGAGGGCCTGGGCAAGGACGGCTTCCAGGAAGCCTACATCGAGGGCATCACGATGCCCATCACCAAGCACAACTTCACGGTGCGCCGAGTCGAAGACCTGGCCGACACCATGCGTGCGGCTTTCCGCATCGCCCAGAGCGGCCGCAAAGGCCCGGTGCTGGTGGACATCCCGAAGGATGTCACCGCTGCGGTGTGTGAGTTCACCCCGAAAAAGCCGGAGCCCATCCGCACCGTGACCACCTTCAACGAAGAGCAGGTCAAGTGGGCGGCAGAGATCATCAACGGCGCACAGCGCCCGCTGGTCTACTTTGGCGGCGGCGTCCGCTCGGCGGCCAGCTGCCAGCCCCTGCGTGACCTTCTGAAAAAGGCTGAGATCCCGGCCACCTATACTCTGATGGCCGCAGGCGTCGTGCCTTACGGCGACCCGATGAACATCGGCATGGTGGGTATGCACGGCTGCTACACCTCGAACCGGGCGGTGGCCGACTGCGATGTCCTTATCGCGGTGGGCGCCCGCTTCTCCGACCGCGTGGCCCTGAACCCCAAGACCTTCGCCAAGAATGCGACCATCATCCAGATCGACATCGACGCCAGCGAGCTGGGCAAGAACGTGGATGTTGACCTTGCCATCGTGGGTGACGCCGCCTATGTGTTGAACGCCATGCTCCCGATGATCGAGGACAAGAAGCATCCCGACTGGATGAAGATGATCCACGAGTGGCAGGCACAGGATTACCACCCGGTATCCGACGCCTCCCGCCTGATGCCCCATCAGGTCATCGGCGAGGTCTGCAACCAGTGTGGCCCCAAGGCGGTCTACGTCACCGATGTGGGCCAGCACCAGATGTGGGCGGCACAGTACATCCGCCACGCCAAGAGCCGCGGCTTCATTACCAGCGGCGGCCTCGGCACCATGGGCTTCGGCTACGGCGCAGCCATCGGCGCACAGATGGCGCTGGGCCGCGACCAGCGGGTGGTCATGTTCACCGGCGACGGCTCCTTCCACATGAACCTCAACGAAGCCTGCACTGCTGTCAGCTACGAGCTGCCCATCATCACCGTCATCTTCAACAATCAGGTGCTTGGCATGGTGCGCCAGTGGCAGACCGCTTTCTATGGCAAGCGCTTCTCCCAGACCGACCCCCACCGCAAGACCAACTTCGTCAAGCTGGCCGAGGGCTTCGGCCTCAAGGGCTACCACTGCGAGAACCTTGCTCAGTTCCAGGAGGCATTCGCCGACGCTCTGAAGCAGAAAGGCCCCACCTGGATCGAGTGCATGATCGACAAGGACGAAAAGGTCCTGCCCATGATTCCCGGCGGCGGCGACATCAACGACATCATCATGAAATAAGGAGGACACAGCGACATGGAATCCAATCAGCGCAGGGTCATCAGCCTGCTGGTGGACAACCAGAGCGGCGTTCTGGCCCGGGTGTCCAACCTGTTCTGCCGCAGAGGCTTCAATATCGACAGCCTGACCGTTTCGGCCACCAACGACCCCACAGTCAGCCGCATCACCGTTTCCGTCTCGGGTACCGAAAAGGAGCTCCAGCAGCTCATCCTCCAGACCGAGCGTCTGGAAGTCACCCGTCAGGTCTTCGTACTCAACGAGTCCACCGCTCTCGAGCGGGAGCTGCTCCTGCTCAAGGTGATGGCAAATGTCACCAACCGCGCAGAGCTGCGGGAGATCGCCGGGATCTACAAGGCAAAGATCATCGACCTGTCGCCCGACAGCATGGTCTTTGAGCTGACGGGCCGTCCCGAGAAGATCGACGCCTTCTTGAAGCTCATGTCAGACTACCAGATCCTGGAGCAGTGCCGCACCGGCGTCACCGCCCTCGAGCGCGGCGGGATGCATCAGCATATGCAGAAGCCCGCGCAGGAGGTAAGAGAGGCACAGTTCCCGCTGCCCGGCACACGGTGCCGCTAAGTTACTTTTCCGCTCCCCAGTGAGCGAAAAATATACGATGCTTATCATTCATCCGATACTGAAATAAGTAGAAAACAAAAGGAGAACAACTACCATGGCGATCAAGAAATACTACGATTCCGACTGCAACCTCGGCGTGCTGGACGGCAAGACCGTCGCTGTCATCGGCTTCGGCAGCCAGGGCCACGCACATTCCGAGAACCTCGCTGAGAGCGGCGTCAATGTCGTCGTCGGCCTGCGCAAGGGTTCTGCTCACTGGGAAAAGGCTTCTGAGTTCGCTGCAACTCATCCCAACTTCAAGGTCATGGAGGTCGAGGAGGCTGCCAAGGCCGGCGACGTCGTCATGATGCTGGTCCCCGATGAGCTGTGCGCTGACATCTACAACAAGCAGGTCGCTCCCTACATGACCGAGGGCAAGGCTCTGGCTTTCGCACACGGCTTCAACATCCACTTCAAGACCATCACCGCTCCCAAGAATGTTGACGTTATCATGATCGCTCCCAAGGGTCCCGGCCACATCGTCCGCCGCCTGTACACCGAGGGCGAGGGCTGCCCCTCTCTGATCTGTGTCGAGCAGGACTTCACCGGCAAGGCTAAGGACATCGCTCTGGCATACGCTTCCGGCATCGGTGCCGGCCGTGCCGGCATCCTCGAGACCACCTTCAAGGAGGAGACCGAGACCGACCTGTTCGGCGAGCAGGCTGTCCTGTGCGGCGGCGTCTGCGAGCTCATCCACGCTGGTTTCGACACTCTGGTCGAGGCTGGCTACGAGCCCGAGATGGCCTACTTCGAGACCTGCCACGAGATGAAGCTCATCGTTGACCTCATCAACGAGGGCGGCTTCTCCAAGATGCGTTACTCCATCTCCAACACCGCTGAGTACGGCGACTACCGCACCGGCAAGCGCCTGATCACCGAGGAAACCCGCAAGGAGATGAAGAAGGTCCTGACCGAGATCCAGGATGGCACCTTCGCTTCCGAGTTCCTGACCGAGATGAGCCCCAACGGCGGCCGCAAGGTCCACTTCCTCGCTCAGCGCCGCATGGAGGCCGAGCACCCCATCGAGAAGGTGGGCGCAGAGCTGCGCAGCATGATGAGCTGGCTGAAGAAGTAAGAAAATCAGAAAAACCTCTCCGTCAGCGCTGACGCGCTGCCACCTCCCCTAACGAGGGGAGGCCTTGGCATATCGTAAAGCCTCGTCTCTTCGCCAGAGGCTCCCCTCGGTAGGGGAGCTGTCTGCGAAGCAGACTGAGAGGTTGAATCCCAGAGCGTCGGTTTTAGCAGAAAAACTGCTGATTCTGGCGCTTTTTTGCATCAGGAGGATAAAATGAGAAGTGACAATGTGACCAAAGGCTCGGAGCGCGCGCCCAACCGAAGCCTGTTTTACGCCCTGGGCTACACCCCGGAAGAGCTGGACCGCCCCCTCATCGGTGTGGTGAGTGCCTACAGTGAGATCGTCCCCGGCCATATGAATCTGGATAAGATCGCCGACGCCGTCAAGGCAGGCGTCCAGATGGCAGGCGGCACCCCCATCCTCATCCCGGCCATCGGCGTCTGCGACGGCATCGCCATGGGCCATGTGGGCATGAAGTACAGCCTCGCTTCCCGCGAGCTCATCTGCGACAGCGTGGAGACCATGCTGATGGCTCATCAGCTGGACGGTCTGGTGCTGGTGCCTAACTGCGATAAGATCGTTCCCGGCATGGTCATGGCCGCTGTCCGCATGGATGTGCCTGCCGTGGTCTGCTCCGGCGGCCCCATGCTGGCCGGCACCTACGGCGGCGAGGAAGTCAGCCTTTCCAAGATGTTCGAGGCCGTGGGCGCTTATAAGGCCGGTATGATCACCGACGAGCAGCTGGAAGACTGCACCTGCAACTGCTGCCCCAGCTGCGGCAG
>OGQR01002801.1_pt1 | contig 10112 bp, 9 predicted proteins | sample 1553271 | NCBI WGS metagenome assembly OGQR01 (sample SAMEA2579970, study PRJEB22360) | human gut metagenome | biome: human gut; feature: human-associated habitat; material: faeces | place: Denmark | collected 2008/2010 | reverse complement strand
AGCACCGCCGTTATTGTAAATGATGGAAAATTAGGATAATAAGCGGCCATTCATCGAGCGTCTAGAGTTTTATACTTGGTCACCAGTTTCGAGTTTTCCACTTTCGAGCGCATATTGCAGACACGAAGATACTCCATGTAAGCTATTGCCTATCAGAATCAATCGGTATTTAGCACGGGATGATGCCAAATATAATTGGTTAAAAGCAATGTACTTAATGTAATTTGCGGAAATATCACTAACTCCTGTATTTTGAGGAAGACGCCCTTCATCAACGCCAAATAGAATCACACATTTAAACTCCAATCCATTTACATTATAGGGATCAGATAGAATAATTGGATCGTCAGTTTTGATACTACGACTAAGGGAAGATGTTTGTCTGTTTTTTAAGACATACATTTTTTTGCCCAGTAAAGACGATAGCTTCTCAACATTTTGAGGAATCAATAAAGTGTCTTCAAAAGAGATTAGCGCAATATCATAATTTTTACATTGAGTTTCTTGCTTAAACCTGTCAACATGCCCCTTAAGAGATTCAATCATTTCCTCTTCATTGCTATACATATAAAGGCGAGGAATATCACATACGGCTTCCTCCTGTTGAGTAAATCCACTTGCGGCAATATCATAAGGATCTCTATAGTCATTTTGGAACATGAGTGCACCGGAAGCAGATATTGCTGCACAAAAATCTGTAATTTGTTGTGAGCATCTGAATACGGTTTTATAATCATTGCGCTCAACTTCACCAAATGCCGTTTCGATATAATCACGATTTGTATTTCCTCTATCACCAATCGCTTGACCATAGTCCAAGGCAAAACAAATGGGAATCTGTTTTTGTTCAGCACTTTTGGTAAGATAATGAAATACATGCTGTTCATTAATATTGAAAAGATGCATTTCATCCACAAAAATATAATCAAAGCCCGAATCCCGGCGTTCTCTACGCCATATCGGTGCGTTCCACTGCGCTAATGCTTGAACAGTAATATCATCGATATCATAAACAGATGATATTCTGAGCATATTTTGGTATTCCAAGAAAATTGAAAAAACAAACTCTTTGTCTTTTTGCGTTTCCACCGGGAGTGCATTGCTAATGCGTGGAATTTGATAATACTCTTCAATTGTGCAGTCTGTTCTTCCTTTGATTTGTATACTAAATTCATGTTGCAACATCGAAATCATAACACCCTTGGGTGTCACTTGAGTATCAAAAACTTTGCATAGTTCCCCAGACAATAGCGGTTTAAATGTTCTGAATTTTTCTTTATATACTTTGTCAAAGGCCTCTTCAATTAAGATTCTTTGAGACTGTTTAGCGTCATTCGCATCATGCTCAATGACCTGCGAAGAATTAACCCTTATTGTTTTTATGCAGTACGCGAACAATGTAGTAAACATGATATGTTGCGAAGACTTCTCTGATAAGAAAGAATCTGCGTTTTCAAGGAGAGAAAAAGCACTTTCAATTTCGCATTTTGTGGATTCACTATGGGCAAAAAATACAATACTAAATGGCTCTGCCTTTGCTCGTGCGTTTTTCAAGAGGAAATATGCACGAAGTATCATAGATGCTGTTTTTCCAGTACCGGCAGGGCCGTCGATTCTAATTGGCGATACAACATTTGTGTTTTCTACAACAGACCGCTGCTTTAATGTCAGTTTAGAGAGTTGCTGCTCATAGTTTAAATACATAAAACCCCCGTCTGATACATGCTTATTCACAGTTGTATGCAGAAGAGGTTTGTCTATAGGTTGGAAATCAGACTGACGGCTATCTAAGTCTTGGAAAAAACGCTGGAATATGGGAATCTGCGACAAATATGTTTCGCCACCGTCTCGCAATACTGATGTATCGGCGATTTCTTCTCCCCTAGGCGCATCTTCTGTACCATATTTATAGACTAAAAGTGGCCGATCTATTCCCCTTCTAGTAAGACGCTCACATTTGGGGGCGCGTTCAATAACAACACGACGATGGTCAGTAAATACAAAAGGAAATACTATGGACTTAGTCCCATGAACACGCTCTGAAGATGTAAATGGCTGATGATTCCAAATTCTTATCGCTGTACGGAAAACTTTTTGAAGAATTAGCAACAAGCTTTCAGGAGATTCCCCTAAAATATTGCACTGTGTCAAATCAAAAAGAAGGAATGTCTTTTCACATGACTTTCCAACAAAGAGAATACCTTTTCCTGGTTCATTTTTAATGCAGAGATTGTCCAATTGATTACCCTGCTTATTACCACATACATAATCAATTAGGTCCTTTCCCAACGAAAACTCTATGCTTTGGAAACCCGTTTTACTTACTAAAGATTCAATTGCACTTTTTTCAAACAGTAAATACTTGCTCATGGGGACACCTCCGTATCTTGTTTGCTAACCCTGCTCACCATGGATTGAACGTCCTCTTTTTGTGGCCCATCAACACCAATTCTAATAAATGCGTTAGAAAAGCGTTGCATTATGTACTCTGTCCACGGTGATGCAATATCGTATTCGGCCATTGCATAGCCTGGCCAATCCATCAAGAAAAAGCAATTATTATAACGCTGTTTATCAACTTCAGACAAATCTTTGCTCTGTATGTCTATTTCACAATTTACAAGCCTTTCGGCGTCCCTAATAGAAATATACTCTAACTCCTGCAAATCGATAATCAATCCTCTATCGATGCTGCCATCTTTGATATATGCATTTTCAGGAATATAATGCATCATTTGCCCGTTTGCTATTTTAAGTAGGCTTGATGCGACACTCTTGCTTTCATTTTGAAGAATAGCCTTCTTATCTCCTAGTTCCAAATATTTACTAGTATAATTCTTGAATGTCCGAAAAACTTCAAGCACTTTATCTGTATCCTTTTTTAAGCCGACTTCTTGATCATGAATAACAGTAGAGAACTCTTCGACTGAAAAGGATTTGAGCGTTGACCAATCGAGACCACTTCCGCCCAGTTTTGTTTGTAGTTTATCTTCTAAATCGTTTTGTCGCTGAGACAACACAATGTTAAATCCTTCATCTGATAAAAGCCAGTCATCAGAAGGAACTGCAATCAAGTAATATATTTTTGATATTTTGCAATTTGCCAAATCGCACCTTGCTGAAATTACGACTCCATTGCATCTGATGTTGGAGTATTTATCTGATCGTACCCCTGTGATTATTGTCCCCTGCGTTAAAGAATACATTTTCTCTGTCTCCCAAAACAGTTCTGATTGAAGTGTTGTGCAATTACTCAAAAAGGATTGCCGAAATATTGTGATAAAAACACAGGCGTTTCAAAAGAATGTGAGCGAAATATACTCTTCACTAATAATCGCCTGCCGACAATAATTGCATCTGTCTGTGCAACTATTTATCAAATATTTTATCTTTACTGATTTAATTTGCGTAAAAATTATACTTCCAAATACAACCGCTGTAAATATAAGTGAAACGCTTAAATGCAAAAATGCTCCTATGGTTCTAGCCTATAAGCCCAGTGACCATTCTTACGACATTGAATAAGCTTGCCTTCTGTGGACAGCCCGGCAAGAATGCGATTTGCCGTCGCTGCCGATACCCCACACAGTGCTCGGACATCTGCATTCATGATATACGGATGAGTTTCAAGGAACTTCTCGATCTGCTTCCACCGCATCGTTGCCTTATCCATCTGTCCATCGCTCATTTCATCACTCGCATTGATTGCATCCATGAGCGATGCTTTGATAGCTGAGAGCATAAACTCAATAAACACTGTAGACTCTCCGGCATCGTTGCTGGCGTTGATAGCTGCATAATACTCCTGCTGGCGGTCGTGGATAATGGATTCCACCGGCAGCCAGGCAAAGGCAAGATTCCATCTGGAGAGCAACAGCGTATGCCACAGGCGTCCAACACGGCCGTTTCCATCGGCAAAGGGGTGAATCAGTTCAAACTCATAATGGAACACACAGCTGCAGATCAGCATATGCACATCGTTGTTTTTCGTCCAGCCCAGCAGCTCCATGACCAAATCCGGGACATACTGCGGCAAAGTGCCGAAATGTAGGATATGCCCTTCCTGATCTACAACGCCAACGGGCTTGGAACGGAACACACCGGACTCATCCACCAGGCCACGTGTCATGATGCTATGGGCGGTCAGCAGGTCATCCACAGAAAAGGGATTAAGCTCGTCCAATCGCTCATAGATTTCGTAAGCGTTCTTGACCTCTGCAATATCTTTAGGCGGAGCCAGAACCTGCTTGCCATTGAGAACAGCCGTGACCTGTTCCAGTGTCAGCGTGTTCTGCTCGATGGCCAATGAGCCATGAATTGTCCGGATGCGATTGGTGCGCCGCAAAGTAGGGTTGGCTGAAAGCTGATTCGTAGAGGTCAGCCGCCCAACCAGCTCTGCAATCTCAGCAACATGGTCGATCATCGCATTTGTGATTTCAAAAGGAGGTTTTTTGTTCCGCATCCTGACACCTCATGTAAAAACTTGTCTATATTATTATATCAAACATCACTCATTTCATCAATCATGATTTACCGTGATTTGAGTGATGTTATTCTTATTTCGCATACCAAAAACAAAGGAGGAATCACTTTGGCATCAATTGTTCAGCGAGGCGGCAGTTACAGCGTGGTTTACTACACAAAGGAAAACGGTATCCGAAAACAGAAGTGGGAGAGTTTTCACACGGAAAAAGATGCGCTGCACCGGAAATATATGGTCGAGCAGTACCAGCAGGTAAAGAAGAAACTGACACATCGCCCGCAGACAGTAGGACAGCTCATTCAGGAATATGTCTGGTTATATGGCAGAGCAAAATGGTCACTGTCCATGTACACATCCACCCAGGGATTGATTCGGAATTATATCAATCCCTACTTTGGCAGCATTCGCCTAGAGGAGCTGACACCACGACTGGTATCCAAACTTTATATGGAATTTCAAAACGAACCACGATACTGCGGGGCATATCACAAATATGAGGGGCAGTCTGTCTCGGCCAGTACATTGAAAAGCGTACATAAATTGCTACATAGCGCTTTTGAACAAGCTGTCCTGTGGGAATATGTGGGTCGCAACCCATTTCACAAGGCGGTACTTCCCAAAGCCAAAGCAACATCATCGGTATTCCTATCCCCGGAGCAGATCCAACTCCTTTTGCGTCATTGCAGCGTGTCGTGGCTGCGGTTAGCGATTGAACTGTCTTTCGTGTGCACACTTCGCAGAGGTGAATTATTGGCGTTGACATGGGACGATATTAACTGGGAACAGAATTCATTGCAGATCAGCAAGACATTGTGTCGGGTCAGCAAGGATGCGATGTTGATGTTAGAAGATCGAGATGTTTTGCACATATTCCCAACGGAGGCGCACAGCAAAACGGTTCTCGTTCTAAAATCACCCAAGACAGAAGCAAGCAATCGCATCGTCTATCTTCCACCATCGTTAAAGCGCTCCCTGTTTGAATGGCAAAATGAGCAGAAAAAATCAGCCATCGGTGAATTGCCAAGGTTGATTTTCACTTATGAAGATAACCGGCCACTGCAAGGCGGTGTTCTTACGAATCATTTTCAAAAACTTCTGGCGAAGTGCAATCTCCCGAAAGTGACCTTCCACAGTTTACGCCACAGCAGTATCACCTATAAGCTGGTTCTGACAGGCGGGGACATTAAAGCAGTCCGGGGTGATTCAGGCCACTCTCAAGCAGATATGATAACGGAGATCTATGGTCACATACTGGATGCAAATCGCCGTAAGAATACAGAACGGTTTGAGGGAGAATTCTATCAAAATTATGGCATCATTTCGTGTAATCGAACCTAAGAGCATCCGCTTAGGAGGCGGAAGCTCGATAGATACAACCAGCAGGTGGCAAAATCCCGTTGGGAAATAGCGATACATGCATTATCTGAGTCATTCTAATCAACAAGTAGAAATCAATAAGGGATTACTCCCTTTTTATAATAGAAAGTTAAATACGCAAAGGAGAAAGAGAATAATATGAATAACAGATTTACCCCATCAATCAACGACTTGTCTGGTGCGTTGACACTTCCATTGATCAGCAGGCTATTTGCAGAGTATCAAAGCATTGAAAAGATGGATGTCCTGCTGCAGATGTTGACAGTATTATTTCGCTGCGGCCATACCGCTCAAGCATTTGATATAATCTGCGCGCTCTTTCAAACATCTGGATTAACTCTGCCGCAAGAGTTTTACAGCGGCATAAAGACTGACCTGGATAAGCATAAGTTTGTGGGAGAGTTTCTAACCGATTTTCAAGAGATACTGGATGAACTGCATATTTGATTTTTAGAAATGCGACTTTCTGAAAAAATGCAACAGTCCAATATCGCGCATATTCGCTCGCCGTATATGGCATGATAATGATTTGAGAGAGGGTGAAGTGAAATGAAAGCAGCAGTACTATTTTGCCACACAGATGAACAGGAACCCAATGCAGCAGTCGAACGAGAATTGGGCAGGCAATACACACAATTATCTCAATACGCGAATGCGTATGGTTTTGAACTGGAGCAAGTCTTTTTCCACGTTGGACGATTGGATTATGAACATCCCGATGATGTACTTTTGCGATTTTTGCGTGGATTGCAAAATAGCAGATCGAACATTGTTATCGCAGAAACGCGAGACTACTTCCCAGAGGGTCAAATGAGGTTTATCCCTCCGATACATGCGTGTTTTTTGAAGGAACATATTCAACAAATGAAGATAGGCAGCAGACAGCACCCGCTGCCTGCTGAAAAGAAAACTTTATCCGGAAAACCATATCTATACAACAAAGAGAAAAACCGTTGAAATTTGATGAGTCTTGACGGATAATGAAGGCATCCCATAAAAGGATGTGACAGCTATGGTTGCGAAAGTAACACAATATCTTCAGGATGTTCTGGCACCGACATTGGACCATTTTCATGTTCCGGCAGCATATGCGAGACAGATTATAGATACAGTTGAGCTGCAAATGATATCATTTTTGCGACATTGGGATGATCTTGCCTTTCGGAGAACATTATTGCTGTTAGGCTCAGAAGAAGGCCCTTTTTATGAGCCTGCCGGAAAAGCTGATGTGAAATGTTTTATAGTTGTAACGCTCCGAAATAGCCCGATTGAAACAATCCAGAGCGACAATTATGCTTGTGCGGGAATGCAGGACAGCCTCTCCAGTCAGGATGTGAAGGAAATTACCAGCGGAGCGATCCGCTTTTTCAATCCCCTGGATTTTTCCTCCATGTGCTTACAGGCGAAGAACTGTTCGGGATATGATTACTATCAAGAAATCGTGGAACGCCATCCTGCCGCATGGGCGGCTCTGCGGGCATTAGGGACAACTTCGGCTAAAATTATTGATTATCCAAAAGTTCAATATGATACTCCTTTTTCAATCGAAGCCTGCGATGAGATTCAAACCGACTGTGCGGGTGAACTTCAACAAAAGAGGCTTATCCCCAAAGTAGTATTCGACGGATACTCTGCGATGTGGGACCCCCAACTGCTTGAGGTATTGCGAAGCCTTTCCCCTTCGTCCAGAAGTATTTTTGCCGTAGAATCCTTAAAGTCTGCCACCAGAAATTTTGAGAAGCTGATGGATATTCTGGAATTCTTACTGACGCATGACCTGAAATTCGCTTCAACGAATTTTTACATAGAAAATGGACATGTTGAACGCAGAATAAAACCCTTGCGTGCTGGACATACATCGAAAGAGATCCAGAAAAATCTTTCTCAGACGGCAGGGTTAGGATACCGACATGCTGCTGCATTGAATCAACTCTGAGCTAAATTGATAGGAAAAGCACAGCCGCTTCGCAAACTCAACGAGGTGGCTGTGCTTTTTCATCAGGCAATTACATAGCTTTTGACAAGGGAGGTGTGCCATGAAAGCACAGGAACTGGTAATCAGCTGTTTTTACGATAATGATGGGGAGTCCATACGGAACTTGCTATATTCATCCTTCGCTACCTTCCTCAAGCGGGAGCTTGGAAAATTTGCGCCCGCACAGGAGCATCCTGTATGATAGACGGGATGAATGGCCGCTTATCTCAGGAGGTTAGAGTATGTATCAAGAGATAAGCAACCCTATGGATTATCATGTGGCATTATACATCAGACTATCAAAGGAGGATGAGAGCGAAGGACCATCGCAGAGCGTGACCAATCAGAAGTCCCTTTTAGATGAATTTGTCCAAAAGCACCGTTTACAAGTTTATGACACCTACATTGACGATGGCTGGAGCGGCACCAACTTTGACCGCCCGGATTTTCAGCGAATGATCGGCGATATTGAGGCCAAAAAGGTCAACATGGTCATTACCAAGGACTTGAGCCGTCTGGGACGTGACTACATCATGACCGGTCACTACATGGAGCGGTACTTCCCGGAGCATCGGGTGCGCTACATTTCCCTCTTGGACGGTATTGACACCGGCGTGGAGTCCAGCGCCAATGACATTACGCCCTTCCGCGCCATTATGAACGACATGTATGCCAAGGACATTTCCAAGAAGATCAAGTCCGTCAAGCGGGATAAGCAGCGAAAGGGGCAGTTCATCGGTGGCAAACCAGTATATGGCTACAAAATGCACCCGACCGAAAAGAACAAGATCGTCATTGATGAGGAGGTTGCGCCCATAGTGCGGCGGATCTTTGCCATGGCGCTGGACGGCATCAGCTGCCGCCAAATTGCCGCTACGCTGAACGAGGAGGGCGTCCCTACACCGGCCACCTACTGTGGCTGGAACATGGGCCGCAAAGGACCCTATGCGGGGCTGTGGAGCAGCGAGCGTATTTCCGATATGCTGCAAAATGAGACCTACATCGGCAATATGGTACAGGGGCGGCAAGTGAAGATCAGCTACAAGTCTAAGAAGTGTTTGCATCAGGATCGTAATAATTGGGTTGTGGTTGAAGATACCCATGAGCCGCTGATTGACGCTGAGAGTTTCCGCAAGGTGCGGATGCTGGTGAACAGCCGCAAACGCACCCGAAGCCGTACCTACGATTTTCTGTTGAAGGGCTTGATTTTCTGCCACGAATGCGGTTATCCCTTGGGCGTGCTGAATCGCCCCAACGCCAAGGGAGAAGAAACACTGTATTTCGTCTGCCGTACCTATCAGCGTTTTACCAAGAACAGTGCCTGCACCACACATTATATCAAGGAAAGAACGGTAACGGACGCAGTGATTGCCAAGGTTCGAGAGGTCTGCGAAGACTATTTGACCGCGGAAGCATTGCTTCCCGCTGCGGAAAAGGCGGTGAAGGAGGCGTCGCAGGAGAGCAAGACGGCGGCGGAGATCAGCGCTCTGCAAAATAAGAGTGCCAACCTTACAGAGCACCTTGACCGAATGTACACCGACCGTCTTTCCGGTTTGTTGCCGGAGGAGGACTTTCAGCGTATCTTCACCCGCATCAAGGACGAACGGGCACAGCTGGAGGAACGAATCAAGGAGCTTCAACAGCAGCAAAAGAACCCTATCAGCCAAACAGAGCGAGCAAAAGATTTGGTACAAAGATACCTTGATACGGCATATGCCAACCGGGAATTGCTGGTGAGCCTGATCGAGCGGATCGAGCTGACGGCGGACAGGGAGATCATTGTCAAGTTTCGATTTGCAGAGCTTCAGCAGGCGGGATAAATCTAGCCATATCAGTGGTTTGCGCCGTTATGAGCGGCGCGATTTTCAAGACGAAATCACTTACAATAGTTCCCGCGCTATGTATCCCGCATCGAAAAGCGGGCGCTGGAAAAGCTCGAAGAAGCCATCGGCGAGCGCGGCTGACCCCTTGCAATTCCGCGCCGCAGCGGGTATAATACGACTGAAAATTTTGCCGGTGGGGAGGACTGTTCCATGTACTATATCGGCATTGACCTCGGCGGAACAAACATCAAGGGCGCGCTTGTGAGCGAGACGGGCGAGATCGCGCGGGAGGTGAGCCGTCCCACGCGCGTCGAGCTGGGCGCGGAGGCGGTCTGCGACGGCATCGCCGCGGTCATCACAGAGCTTTCGTCCGGCGTGGACCGGACCTCGCTCGGCGGTGTCGGGCTCGGCTGGCCCGGGACCGGGGGCGACCGGGCCCGGGCGGCCGGTGTAG
>OGQR01002799.1_pt1 | contig 10119 bp, 5 predicted proteins | sample 1553271 | NCBI WGS metagenome assembly OGQR01 (sample SAMEA2579970, study PRJEB22360) | human gut metagenome | biome: human gut; feature: human-associated habitat; material: faeces | place: Denmark | collected 2008/2010 | reverse complement strand
TAACAATTGTTATTGTTAATGCAACAAACAGTAAAACACCAAAATTAAGTAATGGTGAGGAAAGTTATTTACAATTTGGCAATTTAAATGTAACAAAGCAAACGATATATGATGCTTTAAAAAAAGATTATGGAGTAGTTGAATTAACTCGTTTAATTGACACCTATCTTTACAAAGATGAAATCGCAAAGGTAAAAGATGAAGATTTAATTCCTTATATTGAAAATGATATCTTTGGTGAAGATTTTAAAGGTGATAAACAAAAAGAATGGGATGATGTCATTGAATCCTTAATCATAACTGGTGTCATAACCAAAGCGGATGCTGATGAAAATAGTGCATACGATGCCTATACGAGCAAAGTATGGACAAAGGTAAAAGATTATTATCGTTTACAATATGCAAAAGAAGTTTGGGCCAAAGCCGAGTATCTAAAAAGATATGAACAAGATCGCATAGATAATGGTAAAACTGGCTTATTCGATGATGAGGATATTGAAGAATACTTTGAAGATAATTTTGGAAAAACAACAACTGGCTTGTTTATTCCTTTTACTAGCAAAGCTGCTGCTGATGCAATGATGAAAAAGTATGGCATTAATCCTGATGCCTCTAAATCCACCTCATCTACTAATCAACTTGCTGGATGGGTAAAATCAACCTATGATCCTGAAGTAAAAGAATATCCTACTCTTCACGATTACTTAACACCAGATGAAGTGATTGCAGCATTTATTGGTATGTACAACGAAGTTTGGGCTTATACCAATAATGGTGAGGCAATTATTACAAGCGATTATTATACAACATCAGTCAGTGAAGCAAGAACTTTACAATTAGTAAAGGTTGCTTTAGATGAGCAAATGAAAAAATATGCCACAATTAAAGGCGATTTAAATTTACCACTAGAAGTTGTAATTAATGGCAGTGATAAAAATGCTACAATTGAGTGGGAAGCCGTTGACGAAGAAAACTTTAAATTAAATAGTGAAACTGGTATCATAACAGTTACTCGTACTTCTTCTAAACTTTCACAAACAATCAAAGGTATTATAAAATTTGGTGAAACAACTCTTGAAGTAACTTATAAAATTGAAGTTACCGCAACCAGTTCTGATGATTCTGAAAAAGAAGAAACCAAAACTGTTGTGGTTGATGCCTTAGATGTAGTTTTAGACTACAACTTTACTTTAAATAATGATATTTCTAAATATTCTCAGTTTATTTGGGAAGTAACAGACGATAGTGATTATGCTGCATATCTAACTTCTACTTCTACGAAATTAACTTATTCTGATGATGCGGCAGAATTCTATAAATCTTATTCCGTAAAACTTGAAAGTGTTGGCGATTATTATTGTTTATTTATCAAACTTGGCGAAGGTGAAGAACCAACATTAGAAAATTCTCGTGATGAAGTAATTCAACAAATGACAGAAGATTTATATAAAGTTGGCGAAAATGAAAAAGCTAATATTGAAAGAATGTATTATGTTAGACGTCAAGAAAGTGGTCTAAAAATTTATGATAAATTTATTGAGGCTATCTATGAATATAACTATAATACTTTCTATAGTACAACTCTAAGTGAAACAGATTTCGATGAATATAAAACTAGTCGTAAGAACAAGAAAAAAATAGTTGCGGTAGTAGATGGTTTAGAAATCACACCTGATCAATTATTTGCTGAAATGGAAGCAAAATATGGTGCAACTTATGTTAAATCTTATGTTGATCAATATTATATTATTAATAGTGATTTTAATACATCTCTTAACCCTTGGAAAGATATTGAAGATAAAGACTATATTAAATCTTTATTAAAATCCGATATTTCTTCTTTTAAACAAAATTTTGAACTTGATTATTTTACGTATGCATATCTTGCATATTATGGATATATCCCTAATTTCCCTGCATCATATGGATGGAAAAACTTTATTCATGATTATTTTGGTGCCAATTCTGAAAAAGAACTATTAATTAATCGAAATTATGGTGGTAAAATTTACATTGATGTTTTAGAAAAATATACTGAATCACTGTATAATTTTGAAAGAATTAAAGAAGCAATGGAAAAAGCGCAAGATGAAGTTTATAAAGTTGATGTAATGAATCTAATCATTTCTGTTGATTATGATTATGATGGCACTCCAGATACCAAAATTGTTGAAAGCAATAAAGATGATGTAACTGAAGAAAATTGGACTCCTGAACAAATTGAACTTGCAGAAGAACTTGCAACATTAATCATGACAAGATATGATGAAGTTTTAGCAACTGGTACAATTTCAGATAAACTTACAGAAGTAGTTACTGTTTACAAAGATGCTAAATATGAAGTGGTAAATAATCCAACTACTTTAGAAGAAGCCTTTGGTAAATATAAAGTTGCTGGTTTACAAATTAAATTTGAAAAATCTGCTAATTATGATCACACATCTTCTTTAGTTGAAGAATTCAAAGATGTAATGCTTGAAATGTGGAATTATGCTAATGATAATGGTCTTGTTTATGACTCAAAAGCTGCTGAAGATGATACTAATTATACTAATCCAATTGTTGAGGCTTTAAAATATAATATCGTAAATACAGATCAAAATTATGCTTTTGCTACTTCTTATGGTTTCCATGCTGTAGCTGTTGAAAAAGCGTATGACTTTGTTGATCAACCTACTGAAGATGAAATCAAATTATATGAAGCATCAACTAAACTTACTGAAACTCAATCTAGTTTAACAACAGCTAAAAAGAATTTAGAAAGTGCATCTGGTAATGAAACTGCAGTAACTTCTTATAAAGAACAAATTAAACAATTAGAAGTTAAAGTTGATGAATATGCTAAAGAAGTAAAAGAATTAATGGAAAAATTAGGTTTAGATTTAGAAGACTTTGATGATGAAAATAAGACTTATACATTAGATGAAGATATAAGTGCAAAATGTACAGCTTGGTATGATAGTGCTAAAACAGAAGTTGAAACCTACATTGTCGAAAAAGAACTTGCCAATAAATTAAAAGCAGATCTTGATTCTATGACATTTGCAGAAGGTTTCAATAAGGATCAATTATTATTCTACATTGATTATCTACTTGAAAGCTATGCAGAAGAGAAATAGGATGGTACTTAAAATGAAAAACTTTAAAAGATTTATTGTTATTATATTAGCAATTTGTGCTGTAATGGTTTGTGCAAGTTGTAAAAAATGTTCCAAAGATAAAAATCGTCTTATTCCAACACTTTCTGATCCAACAGGAACGTACTTAAAAATTGGTAATTATACAATTACAAAAAAAGATGTTTATTATCAATTACTAAATTCTTATGGAACTGAAGTTTTGTTAAATATGGTTGATGATGCACTTCTTCCAGCTTTAAGTGATGAAGAAGGATTCCAAGAATATTTAGATGAAATCATTTATGGTGATGAAGAAAAAACGGATGAAGTAAAACAAAAATTTCTTGATGAATTAATCTTATCGGGATTAAGCAAAAACCCTGAAGATGATAATTATTATGAAACATATTATCGTTTAGTATATCGTAGATTAGAATATGGTAAAAAATACTTTAAAGATCATATGGAAGAAGATTATTTTAAAGATGAAGATATCGAAAAAGCGTTTGAAAACACTTATCGTAAAACTAATGATTTGATTATTATTAGATTTGATTCTCGTAATGAAGCTAATTATTTTATGACAAGTAATAATATTGACTTAAATTATTTAAATACTGGTTGGCAAAAAACTGATGGTACTAAATATACCAAAGATGAGATTTTAGCCATCTTTGAAAACATTTATAAAGATATCAATAATGTAAACGAAAGTGGTTTAAAAACTTATACTTATGAAGATTTAACAACTATCAATTCCTCTTTAGCAAATGCGGTCTATAATTGGAAAGATGGCGATTATTCAAAAGCTCCTACTATTTATGGCAGTGATTTATACTTAATATACAAGAGTACTGAATCAGGAAATTTAGATGAAGATGGAAATGTTGTTACACTTGAAAGTGAAAAAGATAAAGTCATTGAAGATTTAATTGAGTCAGAAGTTTCTAGTGCTTATGCAACAATGGCTTCACAAGAAAATGAACTTGCTCATAACCTTAAAATTTATGATGCTGGACTTGAAAATTTTTATAAAATTACCTATGATAGTATTTTCAAAAATTTAGGTTATTCAACAGATGATTATCCTGCTTTTGTTTATACTAAAGAAGAAAGTAATGTTAATGTATTTAGTTATGAATTAAATGGAAAAACCATATACGTAACTGCAGATCAATTTTATGATAAACTTATAAGTAATTATGGTGTATATATTGCTGCATTATATTTAAAACAATATATTGTACTAAAAGATAATGGCGTATATGATCTTGCTACTGGTACTATCTTAGATCAAGAAAAATACGATGATTATTATGAAGCAGAAATTGCTGAATATAAAGAAGCATTTGAAAATGGCGATTATGCATCTTTAGGTTTTGATAAAAATTATGGTTGGGATAACTTTGTTAGAGACTATCTTGGCCTTCTATCTGAAGAAAAAATTATTATTAACCTTGATTCAAGTTTATACGAAGAATCGTTAGATGAGTTTAAAGAATCTTTATATTTAGTTGAAGAAGTAAAAGATGAAAGTGGTGAAGTTACTACTCCTATTGATGCTTTAGTACAAGAAAAAATGGAAGAAATCTATAACAATTATTTCAATGCTACTGCAGTTGGTTTAAAAGTTTATTATGATAAAAATTTAGATAATAAAGCTGATGAAGTAACAGAAGGTAGCCCTGAGGCTTTACTTGCAACTCAATTGCTTCAAACAATTTATGCTGAAGCAGTGAAGAAAAAAGAAACAATTACTACTGCTTTAAATGATGTCATTCTTGAATACAATCTTACCAATAAAAATCAAAATGGTATTTGGAAAGAATTTAAAACTGCTGGTTTAAAAGTTAAATTAATTTCTAGTGCCAGTTATAATGCATCTAGCAGTAATGATGAAAAAATAATAGAACAAATTCGAACTCAATATGCAAGATTATTAGCATACAATGATACTGACAGCGAAAAAGGTACAGATCTTTCAGGTCAAGATTTAAGCAAATCTTATACTTATACTAAAAATGATGTAACTTATACAGTTAGAGCAACTGATTTTGTAAATGTATCCGATACTGAAAATGATTTTGTTCTTTGTGAAAATACAACTTATTTATATTTTGTAACTAAGATTGTAAAACCATATTACATTACATCTTCAACAAAGTCATATAAACCTACTCGTTTACAATATGAAAATTATCTGAAAAATCCATCAAATACTACTACTGCTGTTAAAAATTGTATAACTACATACTATATTCCGGCAATAAATGCTTTGGCTGATAGTGATACTGTTAACAATGCTTTAATGGATGAATCATTAGAATTATTAACAACGATTACTTTTGATAACAAAGAATTACTAAGAGAATATATTAATGCATGTAAAGTTGTTGAGGAAGATGTTGAAGAATAAAAAGTTTCTTATGAAATTTTCTCATTAAATAAAAAACTTAACTTTGAATTATATATCAAAGTTAAGTTTTTTTTATTTCAAATTAGGTACATAAATACTTTTTCGATTTAAACTTGTAATTGGTGAGGAATAAGCACCCTTTTGAGTCTTCAAAATTTCAGCACTAATTGGTGCCATTTTAGAATCTGCTAAATCAATAAAGTGCAAAGCAAATGCTTCCATAATGGCAGGTTCTTTTGGCGAACCAAACTCTAATTCACCATGATGAGAGGCCACTAAATGACTTAACGTTTTATATTCTTCTGTGTCATCAACATGTTGTTCCGCTGCTTCAATTGCAAGCATCTGAAGACCAATTACAATATGTCCAAGAAGATTTCCCTCCTCTGTATAAAGAGGTGATCTAGGCCCTGTTAATTCTTTAGTTTTACCTATATCATGTAACAATACGCCAGCATATAATAAATCCGCATTCATTCCTTCATAAACTTCTAAAAATTTATCAGCTAACATCAACATTGAATAGGTATGGTAAGCAAGCCCATTAAAATAGTTGTGATGCATAGACATAGCAGCAGGAAAAACAAAATAATCATCAGGAACTTTAGAAATCAAACCAACCACTAAATTTTTTAAAATTTTGTTGGATATTTTATGAATATAGTTTTTTATCTTAGTTCTAAGTTCCTCTTCTGAAAGAGGGGCAGAGCGATAAAACTTTTTATCCTTAATTTCTTCTTCGCTAACTAATCTAATTCCACTTATCACAAACTGAGATTTTCCTGCATATTCATTAATATGAGCACTAAAAAAGCATACCATTCCTGGATTCACTTCATTTTTTTCAATCAAATTTACATCCCAAACTCTAGCATCAATATTAGAATCACCATCTGATAATGTTATACTATAATAAGAACTTTTATTAGGTGTATACCGTTTTTGGGTTGACTCTACTAAAGCATAAAACTCAACATCTTCTCCTATTTTCATATCAATAAACTTTTTCATTAAACTAGACCTCTTTCATTTAATACGCGATATTTGGTATTATTTCTTAATAAAAACTCTTTAACTTGTTGTTTAATTTCTTCACTCTTGATTTTTTGTTCTCTTTCTGATAACTCATAATAATTTTTAACACCCTTTACATATATTTTATAAAGTTGCATAAAATCTTCTTTATATTCATCTTTTATCATTTTTAATTCCTCATCAGAAATATCAACTAGTTTATTATTTGAAGATAAACCACCTAATTGCTCATAGTAATCAATATCAACAGGTACTTGGTCCCAAGCATCAAAATTATTCTCTAAAGTTTCTGAATAATCATCATAAACTTTTTGATATAATTTTTCTTCTTCTTTAGCATCATCAAAATATTTATCTTCTTTTTCTCTTTTATTGGCAAAAATAGGATTAAATATTTTTTTATCTGTATCTGGTGCCTTAGTTATCATTGCTTGTTTATTTAGCGTTGATTTGCTCATTAATTTCATAACTTCATTTCTAAGAAGTAAATTCTTATTCGGCACTTCACCATTAATAACCATTGATAATAACTCCGATCTAATCATTGAGATTTTAGGATCATCAGAACCAACTATACTGATTAATTCACGGTTGCTAAAATCTAATTCTTTTTCATGATGAATTGGCAAATGTTTATGAATACTTTTAATTTTACGTTTTTGACTATGATATTTATGATTATACGCTTTAGAAATGCGATCAGCAGCTAATAAATCCTCAACTTTAATTTTAAAAACCATCATTGCGTTCACTTTATTTACTGATAAATGTTGTGAAAGTTCTAATAATTTTTTTATTTCGACCAATTCTTCATGGGTATGACCAGTATTATCAGGTATTTGTCCCATTATTCGATAAAGAAGGGTGATCTTTTCAATTGTTCCTAACTTTTTATAACTTTTTATGAGTAATCTTACCCAATAAGAATAGTTCGGTAAAAATTTGAATAAATTATTATCATCTATAGCTTTTAATGCTTTTAAACCAAACTTTTCATTTAAAATTTTATATAATAAGGTTATCATTTTTTGATCACTTAGTTCTTTTAAATATTGTTTGCTTTTGCGCATGCCTTTTTCAGTATTACTTTCAATATCAAAACCAAATTTAGCTACCAAATGAAGACCTCTTAAAATCCTTGTAGGATCATCTTTAAAGCGTCTTTTACCACTACCAATGATTCTCACAATGCCATTTTCTAAATCCTTTTGACCTTCAACCAAATCGACAACTGTCAAATTAGGGGTTAAGGCTAAGGCATTGATGGTATAATCCCTCCTAATAATATCTTCTACTAATTTTTTAGAATAATGAACATCTTTGATTTTAAATTTTACATATTCTTCGGTCCTAAAGGTCGTTATTTCATATCTAAAACCAGCCTCTTTAATAACAATTGTTCCTAAAGATTCATAATAATCATCAATATTGCAACTAGAAAAAATATCTTTAATCGCAGCAGGTGTGGCACTAGTAGCGATATCAATATCATTAAAATCAACATTTAAAACGAAATCACGGACAACGCCACCAACAATATATGCCTCATAGGTCTTTTCCTTTAAAGTAGCAATCATATCTAAACCTCTTTTAAAGTATTTATACATATCATAATTGCGATGTTTTAACGATTCTAAATATAAATTTTTTTCATCCATGATTTCACCTCACTTTATTCTTTTTTTTGTAAAATTTATATTTTTATACATTAAATCTAAAAAGCATAATGTCGCCATCTCTTACAACATAATCTTTTCCTTCTAGACGCACTTTTCCAGCCTCTTTTACTTTAAGAGGCGTTCCATATTCAACTAGATCTTCATAAGAATACGTTTCAGCTCTAATAAATCCTCTTTCAAAATCACTATGAATAACACCAGCACACTGAGGAGCAAGCATTCCTTTTCTAAAAGTCCAAGCTCTACATTCTTTTTCACCTGCTGTAAAGAAAGTACAAAGACCAAGCAAAGCATAAGCTTCTTTGACAAGTCTATCTAATCCACTTTCTTCTAACCCCAGATCGTCTAAAAACATTTGCCGATCTTCATCATCTAACATACTTAATTCTTCTTCTATTTTTGCGGAAATCATTACAACTTTTGATTCTTCCTTTTTAGCATATTCTTCTACTAATTCAACATATTGATTCCCCTTTACAATATCGTTTTCACCAACATTGGCAACATACAATATTGGTTTCATTGTCAAAAACTGATAGTTTTTCACATACAGTTTTTCTTCTGTTGTTAAGGGGATTAAGCGAGCAGGAATATTGTTCAAAAAACCATCATGCAGTTTTTTTAAAATTTGATATTCAAAAACTGCATCATTATCAACTTTAAGTTGAGCTTTTTTTTCTATTTTTGGTAATCTTTTTTCAACAACTTCTAAATCTGCTAAAATCAATTCTAAATTAATTACTTCAATATCACTGATTGGATCTACTTTTCCTTCTACATGAATAATATTGGGATCTTCAAAGCATCTAACAACCTCACAAATAGCATCAACATCACGAATATGTGATAAAAATTGATTGCCTAGACCTTCACCTTTACTTGCACCTTTAACAAGTCCTGCAATATCGGTAAAAGAAAATGAAGTAGGAACTATACTTCGTGGTTTGACTATCTCAACAATTTTATCTAACCGTTTATCTTTTACTTCAACTACTCCAACATTAGGTTCAATTGTCGCAAAAGGAAAATTAGCGGCTAGTGCTCCTGATTTTGTAATGGCATTAAATAATGTTGATTTACCAACATTAGGTAAACCAACAATTCCTGCTGTTAAACTCATAATTCACCTCTATAAAAATATAATCAAAACAATTAACACAATCAAAATTCGCATTATGATATTCACCAAAAGATTTCGATTGGTATACATATAAATACCCGTGGCTACTAAATTAAAAACTATACTCACAATCGCAATTTCTAACGACATAATCCAAGCTATTTCAAAAAGTGCAACAACAATACTAGTAACAAAATAGATAGCCTGATCTGAAAGCATGGTTTCATCAAGAGCATCAACTAGATACTTTCTACCAAGTATTTCTAAACAAATACTAGATAAAAGTGTCCCCACAACAATCTTAAAAATACACTCACCTTTAAAATCAAAAAAGACAGCACTACCTTCTTCTAAATATTTTGTAATATATTTAGGAAAAATTAAAGTGAAATTAGATAAATAATTAAGGGCTGCGCGGAGGCTGCCTTTTCCAGCAGCAGCATCGTCTCCGGCCCCGCCGAGAGCGTATCCACGACGCGGATGCGGCGGGAGGGGTCGCGTTCCTCGCAGCTCTGCTTTGCCACGCACGCGGCGCCGTAGCTGCCGGAGAGGCTGCTCGTGATCGTAAAGGCGAGAACATCCCCGCTCTCGCCGAAGGCTTTTTCCCAGTCGGCAACATTTGGGCAAGCACTGTAGGAGCGCCCCTTGGTCGCGCGGAGCGTCGAGACCATCGCGTCGACATCGAGCCGGGCGTCATCGCGAAATTCCTCCGTCTCAGTGCGAAGGGTGAGCGGAACGCTGACAAAATCA
>OGQR01002797.1_pt1 | contig 10125 bp, 7 predicted proteins | sample 1553271 | NCBI WGS metagenome assembly OGQR01 (sample SAMEA2579970, study PRJEB22360) | human gut metagenome | biome: human gut; feature: human-associated habitat; material: faeces | place: Denmark | collected 2008/2010 | reverse complement strand
AAAAACTGGATCGCGGCTGGTTTACAGGACCTGCCGGACAGGCGCTTTTGATTCACAGCCGCACATTCGGCGATTATGCGGCGGGAAAGCGGGAAGAGGTAATCGGCAGGGATGGCGCGGTTGTCTGCCACAATGTCACCGCTTCGTATACAAAGACACGCAAGCTCCGGATTCAGGTGCGAAAACAGGACAACACCCCGGCAGCGCACGCACAAGTTTCGGTGGAAATTCTGAACATGGCGGAATATTTTCCGGCAGCAGTGCTGGAAACCGACGAACAGGGCGAGACTTCGATCAGGCTTGGGCTGGGCGATATCCGGCTGCAGGTGCGGTCAGAGGGAAAGTTTGTGGAGCGTTATTGTAATCTGGCAGAGGACGGCGTCGGGGCGGCAGATGCGGATTGCGCTGTTACGCTTGTGCTGAAGGATTCGGAAGCGGGAATGAAAGATGCGCTTTCTGGCGTCTCTGCCTGCGAATGGCATTTGGCGAAGCTCTGCGCTCCGAAAGAAGTCGTTGTCCGGGAAAGTGTATTGAGTGAGGAAGAAGTGTCGCGCGGCACGCGGAGACTGGCAGATGCAGTGAAGCTGCGGGAAGAACGCTTCGATCAGCTGACCCGGCACGCGATTGCAGTGCATCCGGAGGAGGAAGAGAGGATGCGCGTTGCGGGAGAGAATGCAGAGGAGCTGACAGCTTTTCTGGAAAAGGATGATAACCCGGATCGCAAAAAGCTGCTGGACAGTCTGACGAAAAAAGATAATAAAGATCTGCGGGCAGAAGTGCTGGAAGACCACTTGTCAGCAAAGCGCGGCAGCTGGTCGGAAGATATACATGTACAGGATCTGCTGTGTCCCAGAATCTGGCTGGAAGAAATCGGCGCTTACAGAAGTTACATTTGCAGTGTGCTGACTGCTCAGGAGCAGGAAACATTTGCCTCCAATCCAGAGCTGATATGGAATTATGTAAACCAAAACATTACCTATATCCCGGAAGAAGAATATGATACCCTTTGCGCGTCGCCGATCGGCTGTCTGAAGCTGAAAATGGGCAGTGCAGTTTCCAGGACGATTTTGTTTATTGCGATTTGCAGAAGCCTGAATATTCCGGCGAGACTGGATAAAAGCCTGATGCTTCCGGAATATTGGGCGGACGGCGCATTCCGTGTACCGGTCAGCAGGGCGCAGGCCTCGAAAGGAACGCTTCTGCTGCGAAATATTTCGGGAAAAGGATGGATTTATGCACAGCACTGGACGCTGGGGCGTCTGGAAAAGGATCATTTCGTGACAATGAATCATGCCGGACTGGTATTTGAAAAGGAAACGTTAGAGCTTTTCCTTCCGGTGGGAATTTATCGCCTGATTGCAGTAAAACGGCTATTGAACGGGGATCAGGAGGCAGCAGAGCTTTTGTTTGCGATCGAAAAGGAGAAACAGACCGAGCTTTATATGCCGGATTTTGAAAAAACGGATGGTGTGATGCCGTGGGAAAAAAACAGTGTACCGGATGAAAACCAGAGCTGCCGGAAGCTGCAAAACAAAAACAACAGTCTCCGGGAGGGAATACAAAGCTGCCTGCTTCGGGATATCGTCTTGCAGAGAACAGATGGAACGCTTTCCAGCCTGGAAAAACTGGTAAGCGGAAAACGCAGTATTCTGGCATTTCTGGAAATTGGGGCAGAGCCGACAGAGCATGTGCTGAATGAGGTTCTGGCACTGGAAAAGAGCGCAAAAGGAAATTCCAAAGGAATTGGCTGTCAGCTGCTTTTCGTTCTGCGGCAGGAAAAAGACCTGCAGCATAAAACGCTGCAGGAAGTGCTGGCGCTGGATGCGGGATCTGAGATAGAAATTTTATACGATATATCTGGCGGCGCTTCGGATGCCAATGCCGCACCGCGCACCGCGACTGGTGACACAGCGTCCGGTACCCTCTGTGGCTGGCAGGAAACTGCGAAGAGAATGAGGCTTGCCGAAAAGCTCCCGGTTCTGACAGTTGTCAGACCGGATGGCACTGGCATTTACGGAAGCTGCGGATACCACGTCGGAAGTGTAGAGCTGATGGTGCGGATTCTGAAGGAAGCAGTCCGGACAGAAGCAGATTGATAAAAAACAATAGAATGCACGCTCTGCGAGCATTCTATTGTCATGAATCAGGGGCAGCGTCCGGGAAAATCCCCAGGCGCTGCCCCCTTTTGGAAATGGAATTACATCATGCCTTCTTTGAGAATATTATGGTCGCGCAGAAGCTTTTCGATTACTGTGCCGGAAATTGCTTTTAACAAAGGCTTCTTGAGCTTATTGAGCGGTCCGGGAAGTTCGATTTCCAGCGGAGATACGCCATCCATCAGCTTTACGGAGCTGTCGAGAAGTTCACGGATATCATAAACGCTGCCCCATACCTCCGGAACACCACGGTCTACGCCAAGCAGTCCGTAAACGGCTTCCATAGCAGTACGAACAGAATATTCTGTCGTGAAGATAGTGTCTCTGGGGGTTTCCGCAAACTGACCCAGGAATGCGAAGTTTACGCAGCCGTCCGGGATAACGTCAGGGCGGTCACCCTTTGCTCTGGGCATGAAGAATGCGGTAATATAAGGCATCATGGTAGGAACGCAGACTGCACTGTGCTCTGCCAGCTCCGAAATTTCGTCTACCGGAACACCGAGATGATACAGCCATTCTTCTGTAATTTCCTTACCGGTGCATTCTTTCATGGGCTTCTTGATATAATCGCCGGGAACGTCGGTGAACAGGCTGTATACCCATACACAAACCTGCTTCTTATCCTGTTCTTTGAACTGACCCTGACGGTTGATGGTCCAGCTTAACAGCCAGCTGGAATCCTGACAGCTTACGATACCGCCGGTAACGACTTTGCCGCTTCTGGGATCTCTCTGGCAGATTTTCTCAATATAAGGAATGATTTTATCATCCAGAGTGGTAACAGTTGCAGATTCCCAGTTGGTCTTTTCAATATCGGAGCAGAACTTCTCGGGATGACCAAAGGAAGGATCCTGACGGGCGATATTTTTCCACAGATCCCATACGCCGCTGTTGCGAACCTCTGCATCGCCCACCGGAGCGTGATTCTGATCTCCGTAGATCGTTCCCTCTGTGCAGCTGCCGTTTGTTACGAATACCAGATCGTTTTCGGTTAAGGCAATCTTCTGCTCTTTCCCCTTTACCTTGCATTCGATGGTCTTTGCAACCTTTTTGCCGTCATGGAAATCAAAGATAACGTTGGTAACCTCGGTATTGAACTGGAACTGTACGCCTGCGTCCTCCAGGTATTTCTTCATCGGAAGGATCAGGGATTCATACTGATTGTATTTGGTGAATTTCAGTGCGCTGAAATCCGGGAGTCCGCCGATATGGTGGATGAAACGCTGGAAGTACAGCTTCATTTCCAGTGCGCTGTGCCAGTTCTCGAAAGCAAACATGGTGCGCCAGTATAACCAGAAGGTGGAGTTGAATACCTCGTCATCGAATACGTCTTCGATGGTCTTGTCGTACAGGTCTTCATCTTTTGTCAGGAACAGCTTCATGATTTCCATGCAGCCCTTCTGGCTTAAATTGAACTTGCCGTCCGTGTGTGCGTCTTCACCGCGGTTTACGGTTGCACGGCACAGGGAGTAGTTGGGATCGTGCTTATTTAACCAGTAATACTCGTCCAGTACGGATGCACCGGGCTTTTCCAGGGAAGGAATGCTGTGGAACAGATCCCACAGGCACTCGAAATGATTTTCCATCTCACGTCCACCGCGCATTACATAGCCTCTGGAGGGATCGAAGATACCGTCACATGCGCCGCCTGCAACGTCCATTGCTTCCAGAATGTGGATGTGGGAGCCGGGCATCTGACCGTCTCTTACAAGGAAGCACGCTGCTGCGAGAGAAGCCAGTCCGCTACCCACCAGATATGCATTTTTGTTGTCAACGCCTTCCGGTTTTTCGGGACGGGCGAATGCTTCGTAGTTACCGTTGGTGTAGTAAATGCCCTTGCTGTTTTTCTCATATTTGCCCCGCTCTGTGTTGCGGTAGCTCGGGTCAGGAGCAGGCATTTTGATGGTTTTTTCTGCGGCCTTTGCGACTGCTTCTTTAATCTCACCGGATAAGGTCTGACCTTCCTCTGCAAGATGGTCTGTATGTTTTTTGGCTGCAAATGCCGCTGCGCCGACGCCTGCTGCGAGGACGGCTGCCTTTGAAAGAACCGAATGTTTCTTTGCCATGATAAAATCCTCCATTTTCGATTTTCAATACAAATTTGTCAGTAAAAGGATGCCCGAATTTTCGGGAAACAATGAGAAATTTTTTCCTCTGTTTGTTTTGTAGCTGTATCATATCGCAGGAAATGGGGTTCCTCAATTCACAGAATCGAAAGAGTGTAGCAAAATTTCCCAGTTTTTGAAATGTGTCTAAGAAATAGGAGAAAACAGACGGACGGGTTGGCTTTCTATCCCGGACCTGGAGCTTTACATAAGATTGACACGGCGATAGATTTCGTTAAAATAGAAAGAAAGAGACAAAAAACAGAGGCAGTAGAGTATGGAATATTTGGATATCGTAGATGAAAATGGAGTACCGACCGGGAAAATAGCAGAACGGACAGCTGCACATAAGCAGGGACTGCGGCACCGTACCTCCCATGTCTGGATCCTGCGGGAACGGGCAGGAAAAGTCGAGGTACTGCTGCAGAAAAGAAGTCAGAATAAAGATTCCTTTCCGGGCTGTTACGATATTTCCAGCGCCGGACATATCCCTGCAGGGGTAGATTTCATTCCGTCTGCGCTGCGGGAGTTAAAGGAAGAACTGGGCTGCAGTGTTTCGGAAAATGAGTTGATTTATTGCGGACAGCGCAGATTTTCCTATGACGGCGTTTTTCATGGAAAGGAATTTCATGACAGGCAGGTCAGCAACGTTTATGCGCTATGGCTGGATCGAAGGCCGGAGGATTTTGTCCTGCAGAAAGAAGAACTGGAGGAAGTGCGCTGGTTTGAATTTGAAAGCTGTCTGAGACTGGTTGAGAAGAACGAAATTCCTCATTGCATTTATTTGGAAGAGCTGCAGATGCTGCTTCCAGAGGTGCGGAAGCGGGAAAGACTCTGTATTCTGGTCACGCCGCCAGTGACGGAGGAAGAAAAGCAACAGCTTTTGCAGGCTGCGCCGGGACAGAAGTTTTTCTTTACGGAAAAGCCGGAGGTGACAGAAGAACAGCTGCGGCGCGCGGACATTATCCTTGGCAATTTGCAGAGTCCTTTGCAGTTAAAAAAATGTGAAAACCTCAAATGGATTCAGTTGAATAATGCCGGGACGGAAGGCTATTGTGAACCGGGGCTTCTGCCGGAGGGTGCACAGCTTGCGAATGCGACGGGGGCTTATGGAATGGCGATTTCGGAGCATATGATCGGTTGTCTGTTTGCCTTGCGGAAAAAATTGCTGCTGTATTGGGACAACCAGAAAGTACATTGCTGGCATTCGGAAGGGCATGTAAAAGTAATCGAAAGGTCGAATGTACTGGTGATCGGCTGCGGTGATATCGGAATGACGTTCGGCAGAAAGATGAATGCACTTGGCTGTCGGGTGAGCGGAATCCGCAGAAGAGTTTCTAAAAAGAGCGACTGCCCGGAATGGATGGAGGGTATGTACGGCATGGACAGTCTGGAAGAACTGCTTCCAAAGGCGGATATCGTGGCGATGAGCCTGCCGGGCAATGCATCGACGTATCATGTGCTGAGCCGGGAGCGGATTGCGTTGTTGTCGGACAATGCAGTTGTTTTAAACGTCGGACGCGGAACGGCGATCGATACGGATGCCCTTGCGGATGCGCTGTATACGGGAAAAATCGCGGGGGCCGCGCTGGACGTCACAGATCCGGAGCCGCTTCCGGCAGACCATCGGCTCTGGAATGCGCCGAATCTCTTGATTACGCCGCATGTTTCCGGAGGTTTTTCCCTCCCGGAGACGCTGGAAAAGATCGTCGGACTGTTTGCAGACAATCTGGAACGGTATTTTGCAGGGCAGCCGATTGAAAATCTTGTGAATCTGCAGACGGGGTATCGGGAGTAAAGTGCTTGTAAAGCAACTGTGGATTGCTGGCAGTTATGTACCGCAGGCGTGCGGAGTCCCAGTGAATTGTGCGGGATTTTTAGCGTAAAGCGCCTGCAAAATGGAGATTAGTATGGAAAAAGCATATAAACTGGAATTTGGGGGACAGCCCGGCGGAGAGCTTTTCATGACTTGCTGCGGGTGCTCCCGGACAGAACCCCTGCACTGCTTCGGACCGGCGATGAAGCCGCATTATCTGATTCATTATGTACTAAACGGCAGGGGGATTTTCAAAATGGAGGGCGAGGAATATCCGCTGGAAGCAGGCTGCGGATTTTTGATCGAGCCGGGGCAGATGAGCTTTTATCAGGCGGATGAAAAAGATCCGTGGATGTACATCTGGGTCGGCTTTGCGGGCGAGCGCGCGGAAGAATATGTCAAAAGCATGGGGATTTCCCCGCGGCACCCGGTGTTTCATTCGGAGCAGTCGGATGAGCTTTACAGTATTGTCCGGGACATGATGGATCATAATACGGTCGGTGTTGCAAACGAGCTGCGCCGAAACGGTCTGCTGCATATTTTTCTGTCGGTTGTGGCGCAGAGTATGCCGGAGGAAAGGCGGGAGGAAACGGATCGGGCGAACCAGTATGTCCGCCGGGCAGTGGAATTTATTCAGCGTAACTACTGCAACCCGATCCGGGTGACGGACGTGGCGGATTATGTCTGTGTCAACCGCAGTTATCTATATACTCTGTTTCAGAAATCTCTCGGTATGTCCCCGCAGCAGTTTTTGGCGGCGTACCGGCTGACAAAGGCTGCGGAAATGCTGATGGTGCCGCATCTGCCGGTGGAAAGCATCGCATTGTCCTGCGGATATCAGGATCCGCTTGTGTTCAGCAAGGCGTTTCGGCAGATGAAGGGGGTTTCCCCGACGATGTATCGGAAGCAGATTCAGCAGGACGAAAACCGCGTCAACCGGGAGCACTTAAAACAGGTAGAGGAGTTTATCTCCAGAGTCGGCAGGCTCGAGCTGGGCGGGGAGCCGTGACGGCAGTCGGGCATGATAAAACGTAGGATGTTGCGGACACGCAGACAGATCGCGCAGCACCGTGACACGCGGCACGGCATACCTCGTTGACTTTACTTCCGAATTCCGGCGAGCACCTCGTTAGGAATAACAAATTCCGGGCAACCCATGGACATCGGTGCAACATCGCCTTCGTTGAAGCAAACCACAACCTCGTTGTTCTGATTCAAGTAGAAGGAAGTGTTGTCTGTGATGGAGGTAAAATCCCATTCCGGCATATCGGAATCGAGCCAGTAGATTTTATTTTCATCTGCCGCCATCTGTTCTTTCATCTGCTGTTTGATATTGTCGCTGATAGTGGTTAAATAATCACTGCCCTCCTGGAAAAGATCTGCAAGCTGCAGGCGTTTTCCGGTGGAAAGGTCAATGGTGTAGTAGTAGTTCCATTCTGCACCGCTTCCGGCAGACTGGAAGCAGATCAGTTTCAGGGTGAAATACTGATCGGTGGTCGCCAGAATTTCGGATTTGACGGTCATATTCTGGTAGCCTTCTTCGTTTTTCTTGCTTTCTTCGAATTCTGCGATCAGGCGGTCTGTGATGGTCTGAATCTCTGTATTGATTTCCTCTGCTGTTTTCTTCGTCTGTTCGGAAACGGCGGAGGATTTTTGTGTATCCGCGTCAGTGTCCGGTGCGACAGTTACCTCCGGAACCTGAATGTCTGCGCTGTTTCGGTCATCTTCGTAGTGATAGTCCCGGAAGGTAACGACTTCAACAAGCCTGGAGAGCACAGGAACCTGGCTCATTGCGTAGGCAACGGAAGCGGAGGTGTTCGGTAAGATGACCAGAGCTGCAGCAGCTGCAGCGGCGGCGATCCCGCAGCGGCGTGTGACAGAGCGTCTGTGGGAGACAGAGCTGTGGGCAGCATTGGAACCCTGCTGGCTGTTCTCCTGCTTTGCCTGAGAGATCTTTTGTTTCATTTGTAAAAGCTGTTCTTCGGACATGTGGATGTCCTGATATTCTTTTTTCAATTCCTGTAACTGTTTTTCATGATTTTCCATAATAAAAATCCTTTCTGAGAGTGATGGCGGGGCTGAGCCACCGCTTGAATGGTGTTGAACTTGCTGCACGCTGATGGGTCTCGAATGTGGTCGGCAGCTGTGTCGGGCGGTCAGTCCAGCGACAACCGGAGTTTTTTGAGACTGCGGTATAGTCTGCTTTTGATGGTATTTGTGTTTTCTTCCATGATGGCTGCAATGTCTTCCAGCTTCATATCTTCAAAATATTTCAGCTCTACGATCATGCGGTCGCGGGGCGGCAGCAGCTCCAGCGCATGTTTCAGATCGAGATTCTCGTAAGCGTCTTCGTAGTGTAGCTCGTCGTTTCCTTCTTCCAACGGCTCCGTTTTTTTCTGCTTACAGAAAGAAAAAATCTCGTTGAGCATGATTCGATACAGCCAGGTGGCTGCATAACGGACCTCTTTTAAGTCAGAGCTGCTTCGGATAGCTTTATATGCGCCGTTCTGGACGATATCTCCTGCGTCTGCTTCGTTGTGGACGTAGCTGTAAGCGAGCCGGTAATATTGATCGTAATTTTGCAAAAGCAGATCTTCTACCGCTTTTTCTTTTGTTTTTCTGGATAATGATATCACGAAGAAATTCGCCTCCTTCTTTTGTTGTTCTGAGGATTAGACGTTGTAGGCGGGAAAAAAGTTTCAGGGAGTTTTAAATTTACTCTACCATACCATTATTTTTAACAAATTTGGTTGAAAAATTTTCGAAAATAGAACTATAGGTTCTTGAGTAGAACTAAAGGCTCGTGGAGCGGAACAGATAGGAAACCTATACTTTACCCATACTATCAGTACGAGACTATAACGATAAGGGGAAGGGAAAAGTATATGCTTGGGGAGCAGATTAAACGGTGCAGAGAGAAGCGTGGATTTACACAGGAGCAGCTTGCGGAAAAAATCGGAGTCAGCATAGAGACGATTTCCAGTATTGAACGGGGCATCAAAATGCCCAGACTGCAGAATTTTGTGGCGATCGCAAATCAGCTTGGCGTTTCAGCAGATGAACTTCTGCAGGACGAACTGGATTTCGGCTTTATCGCGGAAGCGAACGCTCTTTCCAAAAAGCTGGAGGAGTTGTCGATCGGAAGCGGATTTTAGAGACCATGAACTTTCTGATTGTACAGGCTGGCGGAAAGTCGGAATAAGAGTTTCGTTTTTCAATGGAAAAGAAAAACTGCATCGGACTGGAGAAACGACAGAAACAGGCAGGAGCTGACGGGTATCTGAATCGGACGGAATAGGATAGGAAGCGTCGGCTCCGCTTGACCCTGAGAAAAGGAGAGGTGATGTGCTTTTATAATTATCAATAATGATAGTGTATTATATGGTAGTAATAAGGATTGATAAAGCAAGGGTTCTGTGGTAGTGTGGAACACATATTTTATATGTAAATGGCGAATACCGCGGCGATTCGGATTTGGGCAAGCTGATGCACGATTTTAATTGTACGGATGCGGAAGATATGTATTTTGACCTATTGGCGGAAAAGACGCGGTATCTGAAAGAGAATCCGAAAGGAGGAAACTTTAAGTAATCGAAATCATTGTTAATAGTGATTAAATGTGTTAAAATATACTCATGGAGGGCATTGTTATGAACACATCTAATATCACTAATTACAAACCAAAAGATTTTGCTGAATTATTGGGTGTCTCTGTCAAAACGTTACAACGCTGGGATAGAGAGGGGATTCTAAAAGCAAATCGAACTCCAACTGATAGGCGTTATTATACTTATGACCAATATCTTCAGTTTAAGGGCATAAATTCTGAAAACGATAATCGTCAGACTGTTATTTATGCCAGAGTATCTACAAGAAACCAAAAAGATGATTTACAAAATCAAGTAACTTTTTTACGTCAGTTTTGCAATGCTAAAGGTATCATTGTAGATCAAATCTGAATGTGGAATCTGATATTTACTGGTATCTGATGGAACTTGTAAATGGTGAAAGTTATTCCTGTAAGAATGTTAGTGATTGTCTGGAAGAA
>OGQR01002788.1_pt1 | contig 10142 bp, 7 predicted proteins | sample 1553271 | NCBI WGS metagenome assembly OGQR01 (sample SAMEA2579970, study PRJEB22360) | human gut metagenome | biome: human gut; feature: human-associated habitat; material: faeces | place: Denmark | collected 2008/2010 | reverse complement strand
CGAATGTACCAGACGTAACCCATTATCAAGAATATGCCTGTTGATTTTCATATATTTCAGTCAAGTATTGTCACCTTTGTTATTTTTACATCTTCTTCGGGACGATCGCTACGGTCGGTTTTCACCTGCTGGATTTTATCCACAATATCCAAACCTTTCACTACTTCGCCGAACACAGTATATTCGCCATCCAGATGCGGAGTTCCTCCCACCGTTGTATAGGCTTCAATCTGTTCCGGAGTGAAATGAAATTCCGGTTGTTTAGCTGCCATTTCCTGTGCCTCTGCAAACAACTTTTCCTGCAAATCATAAAGACCGTTTTCGTCATTTGCTTTTCGCATCTTATAAATTTCCTTCATGTGTTTCTGTGCCAGCGTATTGAAAATAACATTAATCTTATTCTCATTCATCTGGCTTTCCATACCCAGCAAGGTAGAGTCATTGAACACCTTACCTGTCACGATATAGAACTGACAACCGGAAGATTCTTTCTTCGGGTTCACATTATCTCCCTGACGGGCAGCGGACAGGGCACCTTTCTTATGGAAATATTTAGGATATACAAATTCAGCGGGAACAGTATAACCTACATCTCCCGTACCCAGCATTTTTCCTTTCGGTGCATTCTTTGAGTCCGGGTCACCAGCCTGAATCATAAAATCTTTGATAACACGATGAAACAGTGTGCCTTCATAAACACCGTCCTTCACCAGTTTGATAAAATTATCACGATGTTTCGGTGTCTCATTATATAGTTTCACCTCGATATCTCCTACAGTTGTCTCAATCTTTACCAACGTTTCTTTATCCATGTCTCCTCCTTTTTTTGTTCCGGTTTTGCAGGCAGTAAGTCCGCAAAACGATATGGTTAATAGTAAGTATGCAATCTTTTTCATAACACTTTTATTTAATTTAAGTTTGCAAATATACTACTTTCGCCCAAATCCTCTTACCTTTGCAGCATTAAAAAGAGGCAAAAGAGAGTATGATGAAATCCATATTAATTATTGAAGACGATATCACTTTCGGAATGATGCTGAAAACCTGGCTAGGAAAAAAAGGGTTTGAAGTATCGTCAGTGAGTAACATTGCCCGTGCCCAGAAGCACATTGAAGGACAAGGAGCAGACTTGATCCTGTCCGATTTGCGTTTACCCGATCACGATGGTATCGATCTTCTGAAGTGGATGAACGAAAAGGGAATCGATATACCTTTGATTATTATGACCGGCTATGCCGATATCCAATCGGCAGTGCAGGTTATGAAACTGGGAGCACGTGACTACGTTGCCAAACCGGTGAACCCGGAAGAATTGCTGAAAAAAATGTCGGAAGCTTTGCAAGCGAAAGAAACCTCAGCCGTTCATAACACTGCCAAAGCCCCTGCAAAAAAAAGTTCTTCTGCCGCATCCTCCAATAATGCCGAGACTCATCATGCTTATCTGGAAGGAGAAAGTGATGCCGCCAAGCAACTCTATAATTATGTAGGTCTGGTTGCTCCAACTAATATGTCCGTACTGATCAACGGCTCCAGCGGAACGGGAAAAGAGTATGTGGCACACCGTATCCATCAACTGAGTAAACGAAACGATAAACCGTTTATCGCGGTAGATTCCCAAAGAATTAGCCGCATCCGAATTCTTCGGCCACGTGAAAGGTTCTTTTACAGGAGCACTGACGGACAAAACAGGAGCGTTTGTTGCAGCCAATGGCGGTACTATCTTTTTGGATGAGATAGGCAATCTCGGCTATGAGGTGCAGATACAACTTCTCCGTGCCCTGCAAGAGAGAAAGATCCGTCCGGTCGGTTCCACACAGGAAGTAGCGGTTGATATCCGTCTGGTTTCTGCTACCAACGAGAATCTGGAACAGGCCATCGAAAAGGGAACTTTCCGTGAAGACCTTTTCCACCGTATCAACGAATTTACCCTGCGGATGCCCGACCTGAAAGAACGAAAAGAAGACATACTGCTGTTTGCCAATTTCTTCCTCGACCAGGCAAACAAGGAGCTTGACAAACACCTGATCGGTTTCGACTCGAAAGCATCACAAGCTTTGCTCAACTATCACTGGCCGGGCAACTTACGCCAGATGAAGAATATCGTTAAAAGAGCTACTTTACTGGCACAAGGCAGTTTCATCACTCTTCTTGAATTAGGAACCGAATTGCTGGAGACGACTACTGCTTGTCCGGCAAGTATGGCGCTACGCAATGAAGAGACGGAGAAAGAACACATTCTGGAAGCATTGCGCCAGACCGGGAATAATAAAAGTAAGGCAGCACAATTGCTCAATATCGACCGGAAGACATTATATAATAAACTGAAACTATATAATATCAACCTATAGAATATAAATCAGCGCTATTTATATATTTAGAGGGGGATACGCCAAACTGTTCCATAAAGTGCTTACGCAAAGTACGGGTGTCGGAATACCCAACCATTTCCGAGATTTCCTGAATTGAATAGTGGTTCTCCAGAATTAATGTTGCCGCCTTGCTTATACGTATACTGCGGATCATATCAATAACCGACAATTCACTGCGCTGTTTCACCTTCCGGTATAAGGTTGGCTGACTCATGTTCAATTGCTCCGCCAACATCTTTACATTAAAGTCTACATTAGAAAGATTGGCTTCTATTATAGAGATAAGCCGCTGCAAAAAGGCATCTTCTTTCTCTCCTTCTTCTGACTTCCGTTTCAGCATCAGAGCTTTTGTATAAATCCGTTTCAATCGCTCACGCTGCAAAATCAAGTTATCCACTTTTGTTTTTAATACCTCCGGATTAAACGGTTTCATCATATAATCATCCGCTCCGCTATTGCAGCCCTGCATGATATCAATATCCTCCGCTTTAGCGGTCAACATCAGAATAGGAATAGGAGCAGTCTCCTGCTGCCTACGAATTTCCCGACAGCAAGTAAAACCGTCTTTTACGGGCATCATCACATCCGAGATTATAAGGTCGGGCAACTGTTCTTTTGCCACCCGCACTCCTTCCTCCCCATCCCCGGCTTCATAGACAGTATATCTGGAAGCAAATAAGCTCCGGATATATTCACGGACATCTTCATTATCTTCTATTATCAGCAGACTCTTTTTAACTCCCGCCTCCTGCACATTATTTTCCGACGCCGGAGAAAACGACTCTGGTTCCAAATCCTCATCCTTTATTTTTTCCTGCTGAGCGTCTACAAGCTCATAAGTATCTTTTGCAAAATGCGCTTTTCCTTCGGGAATATAAAGGGCAAAGGTACTCCCTTCATCAGACACGCTCTTTAAAGTAACCAATCCATGATGCAAGTCCATCGTAGTCTTCACAATATGTAGTCCCACTCCTGCCTTTGTTGACATTTCCGGTCTATTATCGCCTGTTATGAACGATTCAAAAATATGTTTCTGCAACTCTTCCGGAATCCCCGCACCCGTATCCGAAACCGTTATCCGGCAATAGCCTTGACCGTTTCTCATGGCAGGAGATACGGAGAGCAGAACATGTCCTCCCGGAGGCGTATACTTAAAGGCATTAGAAAGAAGATTCTGCACAGCCGAAGTAATCTTTCCCTCATCTACCCAATATAAAAGCCTCTCATCGGGTAAATCAACATCAAAGTGCAGTTGTCTGATTTCGGACATCTGCCGGAACGGTTCCGATACATTACAGTCTCTGACAATTGAAGCCTGACCATTCCAGCCTCTATCTTTTGTATATAAAGCAACTGATCGACTAAAGTATGCAGTGAAGTCGCATTCTTATATATGAGTTGCAATTTCTTATAAAAGTCCTCCGACGGACTATACCGTTTCATCAGTTCCTGCACCGGAGCAAGAATCAGAGTCAGCGGTGTACGCAGTTCATGGGCAACTCCCGTAAAAAAGTTCTCACGTTCCACACGTATCTGATGTTCTTTCTCACGCTCCAGGCTGACCGTCAGCAGTTCATGCTTCATCTGCATTTCGTGTTCCATTCGTTTTTGGCGAAGTTTTATCAACCGCATTCCATAAGCTACTCCTCCCAACAATAACAGAGAAACGAAAAGCCGAAAAACAAAAGTCTGGCTCCAATGAGGGAGAATAACAATCTTCAATGAAGTTACCTCCCCAGTCTCACCATTCGGATAAATATTCCTCACTTCAAACACATAATCTCCGGCAGGGAGATTGGTATACGAAGCTCTCTCTCCCTCATCAGAGATCAGCCAATTCCCCTGATAAGGTAAAAGCCGGTAGTTATATTTCTGTCGTTCATCCGAATAGGACAAGTTATTGAAACTCAAGGAGAAGTCCCTATTATCATTATCCAGTACAATCCGCTCTGCAGAAGAGATTATTTGATTGAGTATAATCTGATTATTTACCTTTTCCCCTATCCCAACAGGACGGTTATCAACTTCCAAACCAGTTATCAATACACGCTCATTCGTTGGATAAGCATTTATTTCCTCCGGATTGAAATAAGTCAGGCTCTGATTATTCCCGAAGAATAAAGTCTTATCACTGAATATAGCAGAACGGTTACTACCCGCTATGTAGTAGTTATAGAAAAGATGCTGGCGACGGCCATAACGCGATATGCCGGAGTTACTTCCCAGCCAGACATGCCCCTCGTTGTCTTCTGCCATACAGCCGATAAAGTTACTGCACAATCCGTTATTCGTTGTATAATGCGCGCTGATTGAATTCTCTCGGGGAGACAGGACAGCAAAGCCATCCGTATAACCTATATATAAATTTCCATCCGAAGATGCCAGTAATGAGCGTACCGAACGATATTCCATATTCATTCTTCCCTCATATCCGTTTTCTACGGATATATCTCCGGAAGCAGATTCAACCAATCTGCAAACTCCCATATTACTTGTCCCCAGCCATATTGTCCCATCCTTGGTCTGAACAATCGCACGGATAAAGGGTTGTCTTTTCTCATTCAAATACCGTTCAGCAGATAACTTGACGCATGTACTCTCCTGATGATTATACAACAGCAGCCCATCGCCCGTACCTACGTAGAGCCTGTTCTTATTATCCATATATAAAGCCCATACCGAAGCCCTGTTGGCAACACCATCCACCAACAATGAATGAACAACAAAACGACCGGTCCGGATGTGGCAGACAGTCAAAGTGCCGTCTATATTGCCAAACCACAGATTTCCGTCTGCGGCTTCCAGAGCACATAACATCGTTTCTTCGGATTTTCCACTTCCTGTATCTACTTTAGAAAAACTAAGTTTTTTCCCTTGTACGTATGGCATGTCACTTCGCATGATTCCTTTATGATAGGTCGCTAACCACACTCGATGATTATCATCCAGAAGGATACTGCATATTTCGTTATGTCTGTCCTGATAATAACGGTCATAGAACTGTGACCTCAAATCCGAATACATCACCCCTCCCCCATTAGTTCCAATCCAAAGAAGGCCATTCGGATCATAATAAGCAGAAATCATACGCGTTTCCAGATTCCGGTAAATCTGCGTATGTGTATTGCTATAAATCTCTGATGTCAATTCTTCCGGCTGCTTTTCATCCGGCATCAATAGTGTATAGCCACCCCATGTCACTGCCAGATATCGATTGTTACCAACAAATACAATCTGATAAACATCTGTATGGGAAAGGAGATTCTCCTTTCCTGTTCCACCAAACGAAATTCGGTCAATATGTCCCGACTTCGTATGATAGCGTACAATACCTTTGGCAATGGTTGAAATCCAGACGATACCGTCTTTATTTAAAATGGAAGTAACTTGTAACGGTTTTCCGTCTGCCAACGATATCTTTTGATACGATTCCGGAGTATCCGGATGAAACAGAATCAGATTCCCCCGATTAGTAGTCAGCCATATCCCGTTCTTATCTTCTTCACGATAACAGATAGAAGAAAAGAGCTCCGTTTTTTCCTCTAATAACTGAAACTCCTTTTGTATGTTTACCCGAACAGCATATTCTCCCTCTTCCTCACCTTGTTCTATCTCCCATTGATAAAGTATCAGCCTGCTTCCTGATATTCCCCAATAGGAAGAATCATCAGCAACTAAGACATGAGTAACACCTGTCGAAATAGCAGAATCAACGCATTTCGGAAGAAAAGTTTCCAGCTTTCGGTTGAAGTAATAAAGAAATCCATCAGATACGACACCTAAAAGATCATCTGACAACCTCACAATACCGGAAACTGAGACATAAGCCTCAGCAGGCTTAAAGTTCTGAATCGTTTTTCCATCATAACGGCTTAATCCGTTATCCGTACCAAACCACATAAATCCGTCTTCATCCTTATATATGCAAGGAATCGTGTTATCTGCCAATCCATCCCTCATCGTCAGCAATTGAATATCTTTATCAAAAAAAGCATAAGCAGGATGCAGCGGATAACAGATCAGAATCAGAAGTGTCAGAATTAGATTTAAGTGCTTCATTCTATTAATCAATTTATAGCAAATAAACGAAATTAAGTCAAAACATACAAAAAATAGAATGAAGAAATGGACTTCTGAATTAAACATGTATGTTGAATGAAAGAAACAGGTATACTCGGAACCACATTGTTTGCATACATTTGCAACCGTATAACAATTTCATGTACACCTTTAAATAATACATACGATGACCTTAGTTGATCTTAACTTGTCAGACACAAAAAAACTATTTTTATGATAATGCACATACCAAAGACTAAATATTATCATAAATGGTTGATCGGAGCTACATTCGTCGTTCCGATTCTTCCGCTTGCCGCCCAGACACCTCCGAATCTTGTCTTCATCATGGCAGACCAATATCGGGGTGACGCACTAGGCTGCCTGGGCAGAGAACCTGTAAAGACCCCTTGCCTGGATAATCTGGCTTCCGAAGGAGTGCTATTCACCAATGCTGTCAGCAGTTATCCTGTTTCATCGCCTGCCCGGGCCATGCTGATGACAGGCATGTATCCTCTCCATAACAAAGTGGTAGGAAACTGTAACTCACAAACAGCACCTTACGGAGTAGAACTTCCGCAGGAGGCACGCTGCTGGAGTGATGTACTAAAAGACATGGACTACCGTACAGGATATATAGGAAAATGGCATCTGGATTCTCCTTATAAACCCTATGTAGATACCTACAACAATCATGGTAAAGTAGCATGGAACGAATGGTGTCCTCCCGAACGCCGTCATGGATTCGAACACTGGATAGCATACGGAACCTACGATTATCATCTGAAACCAATGTACTGGAACGCCACTGCCCCACGTGACAGTTTCTATTATGTCAACCAATGGGGACCTGCTTATGAAGCAGACAGAGCCATCGAATACATTCAGGCACAAAAAGAGAGTAAACAGCCTTTCGCATTGGTCGTTTCAATGAACCCTCCACATACCGGTTACGAACTGGTTCCTGACAGATACAAAGCCTTATATAAGGATATGGATGTGGAAGCTCTCTGTGCCAATCGACCGGACATACCCGCCAAAGGTACCGAAATGGGAAACTATTTCAGAAATAATATACGCAACTATTACGCCTGTATCACAGGAGTAGACGAGAACGTAGGACGTATCATCGAAACGCTCAAAAGCAATGGACTTTTTGAGAATACCATCGTTGTATTTACGTCCGATCATGGTATCTGCATGGGAGCTCACAATGCTGCCGGAAAGGATATCTTTTACGAAGAATCCATGCGTATCCCCATGATTATCTCTTGGCCGGCAAAGATAAAGCCGCGCAAAGACGACCGTTTAATGATTGCTTTTGCCGACTTGTATCCTTCTCTCTTATCCTTGATGGGATTTCGAAAGGAAATACCCGAAACCGTACAAACTTTCGACTTATCCCGTCAGATTCTGGGAAAGAGTAAAAAAGAGGTTGTGCAACCTTATTATTATGTACAGTTTGACAATCACGCTACCGGATATCGCGGCCTACGTACGGCAACCCACACATTCGCAGTTCACGCAACCAATGGAAAAATAGACGAAACAGTTCTTTTCGACCGAACCAAAGACCCATATCAAATGGATAATATTGCCGGACAATCCCCCCATCTGGTCCGGCAATTCAACAAACAACTCAAGGCATGGCTACTCCATACCAATGATTCATTTGCCCATTATCTGAAACCATAACTAAAGAAACACCATGAAAAAACTTTGCTATCTCTCCCTCTTTATCTTATGCTCAGCTTACAGCTTCGCCCAACAGCAGGACATACCCACCCCCAAGCCTCATCAACTCAAATGGCATGAAGCTGAAATGGGTGCTGTCTTCCATTATGACCTGCATGTGTTCGACGGCATCCGCTACGGGCAAGGCAACAACCGTATCAATCCTATCGAAGATTATAATATCTTCAACCCGACAGAACTGAACACCGACCAATGGGTACAGGCCGCCAAAGCTGCCGGATGTAAATTTGCCGTACTGACAGCCACCCACGAGACAGGTTTCGGACTCTGGCAAAGCGATGTCAACCCTTATTGCCTGAAAGCTGTGAAATGGAGAGACGGAAAAGGAGATATTGTCCGCGACTTCGTAAATTCCTGTCGCAAATACGGGCTGCAACCGGGCATCTACATCGGCATCCGCTGGAACTCACTGCTAGGTATTCATAACTTCAAAGCCGAAGGAGAAGGAGAATTCGCCCGCAACCGCCAGTCATGGTACAAGCGTCTGTGCGAGAAGATGGTTACAGAACTCTGTACCCGCTACGGAGATTTATATATGATATGGTTTGACGGCGGAGCCGATGATCCACGTGGCGACGGTCCGGACGTAGAACCGATTGTTAATAAGTATCAGCCCAACTGTCTTTTCTATCATAACATCGACCGTGCCGACTTCCGATGGGGAGGTTCGGAAACAGGTACAGTAGAATATCCTTGCTGGTCTACCTTTCCCGTTCCCTGTTCACATCATAAACGCATTGAAAGTAACATCGATCAGATCGAACTCTTAAAGCACGGTGACAAGAACGGCAAATACTGGGTACCTGCAATGGCAGACACTCCGCTACGAGGAGCAAACGGTCGCCATGAATGGTTTTGGGAACCGGATGACGAAAATAATATCTATCCGCTAAACACTCTGATGAACAAATATGAAAAGTCAGTAGGAAGAAACGCTACCCTCATTCTCGGATTAACTCCTGACCCGACCGGGTTAATCCCTGTCGGAGATGTACAGCGCCTGAAAGAAATGGGAGACGAAATCAATCGTCGATTTTCCTCTCCGATAGCCCGCATTTCGGGACAAAAGAAAAGCCTGACACTGAAATTTGAAAAGAAGCAACCGGTCAATTATTGTATTATCCAGGAAAACATTAAAAACGGAGAACGCATCCGACAATATCAAATAGAAGCCAAAGTGGACGGAAAATGGCAAACCGTCTGCACAGGAGAATCGGTAGGACACAAACGGATCGAAAAGTTTGAACCGGTAGAAGCCACTGCATTAAAACTGACTGTAACCGAATCGATCGCATTGCCGGATATTATTAATTTCAGCGCATATTCTGTAAAATAGACAAGAGGCATGAGAAGATTTATCCACATCTGTTTATGGACATTGACGGGCATCTTTGCTACAGCATCGCTGTCTGCCCAGAACCCGTTTACCTACCATAAAGGAAAAACATACAAAGATGTTGCAGCTTACCGGATGGAAAAAAATATCGACCTGAATACCTATACTCCATCTACCCCCATAATATACGAACAGCAAGTACCGGAACATCAGGGTACACTTTCGTATAAAGTTGCACTTCCTTTGTATGTTCGTGGAATATTCTTCAGTCGTGATTCCCGTCCCGACGACTATCAATGGCCGAATAACACGAACCGGTTACTTCCTTGGGTATTCAGCCGCCTGGAAGACCTTACACGAAGCGATTATGAAGGTATCCCTTCCAATGCTCTACCGTCCGTATCGGGTGATGCACTACTCTTTGAACTCTCTGATGGAGAGTACTTATTCGCCAAGGCCATTGCTGGCGACAACAGCCTCAGCTGGTTTCAAGTTAATCAGGACGGGACAATCACGCTGTATATCTCCACGTTGGGAGAAGACGCACTAAACGGACAACTCCCTCTCCTTCTTATCCGGAAATCTTCATCTGTATATCATGTATTCAGCGATGCCTACCATTC
>OGQR01002778.1_pt1 | contig 10167 bp, 9 predicted proteins | sample 1553271 | NCBI WGS metagenome assembly OGQR01 (sample SAMEA2579970, study PRJEB22360) | human gut metagenome | biome: human gut; feature: human-associated habitat; material: faeces | place: Denmark | collected 2008/2010 | reverse complement strand
ACGAATTATTTTGATTTGAAAGAATCGTTCCTCCCTAAATTGACCTTTCAATTCAATTAAAGCGGCATATTGCCACCGCCGGTAACGCAACTTACGCAATCCGCCAACCATCAGAACGGCAAATTTGAAGCGGGTCACACCCGCAAGCGACACATTGTCGCATATTCCGAATAACGAGCCGACAGTTAAAATGCTGTCGGCTTTCGTTGATATTCAGAAAGGATTAAAATGAACAATAAGGCAGTAATCGCAATGAGCGGCGGCGTTGATTCAAGCGTGGCGGCTTATCTTATGAAACAACGTGGATTTGATTGCATCGGCGTTACGATGAAATTATTTGCAAACGAGGATATAGGCATTTCAAGAGAGCATAGCTGTTGTTCGCTTGACGATGTAGAGGACGCAAGGAGCGTTGCTTACTCGCTTGATATACCGTATTACGTTTTCAATTTCTCCGACAGATTTGAAACCGATGTGATTGACCGCTTTATACACGCATATGAGAACGGCATAACTCCGAACCCTTGCATAGACTGCAACAGGTATCTCAAGTTCGACAAGCTGTATATGAGAGCAAAAGAGCTTGACCGTGACTATGTGGTAACAGGTCACTATGCAAGGGTAGAAAAGGACGGAAACGGCAGATTTCTGCTGAAAAAAGCGCTTGATGATACCAAAGATCAGAGCTATGTTCTCTACTGTCTTACACAGGAACAATTAAGCCACACGATATTTCCGCTCGGCGAGATGAGAAAATCGCAGGCGAGAGAGATTGCCGAATCGCAGGGATTTATAAATGCCCGTAAAGCCGACAGCCAGGATATATGCTTTGTACAAAACGGCAGCTATGCCGACTTTATAGAGCAGTACACAGGCAAGAATTACCCGGACGGCGATTTTCTCGATACAAACGGCAACGTTATCGGCAGGCACAAGGGCGTTATCCGCTATACCGTGGGTCAGCGTAAGGGTCTTGGCATTTCCGCTCCCGAACCGCTTTATGTAAAGGCAGTGAACCCTTTAAGCAACACCGTAACCCTGTCATATAACAACGGGCTGTACAGCAGTGTCGTTAAAGCCGGGGACATAAATCTTATCTCCGTACCCGAAATAAAGGGCGAGATGCGTGTTAAAGCCAAGGTGCGCTACCGCCACACAGAGCAGTGGGCGACCGTAACGCAAAACGGCGAAACTCTCACGGCGGTTTTCGATGAGCCGCAGAGAGCGGTCACCTGCGGTCAGGCACTGGTGCTGTATGACGGGGATACTGTGGTTGGCGGAGGAACTATAATTGAGGTGGAATAATATTCGGAGTTTTCATAAAGGCGAAAAACGGTCTGAGAACCTTTACCTCTCAGACCGTTTAATGTTTCATATAAAAAATAAATCTGCATTGACGTAAATAAGGTGTTCCGCAAAGAACCCGCCGGTAACGTAAGTTATGCATATCACTAACAATCAGAACGGCGAATTGGGAGCGGCTCACAGCCGCAAAAAAGGATACCGCAAACCTCAACAGTTTGCAGTATCCTTTTAATTATGCCTGAATATAAAACAACGTCAATAGGGTGCGCTGCAAGCGCCCGCCGGTAACGTAACCTTCGCAAATCACTAACCGTCAGAACGGCGAACTGTCAGTGGCGACCCGCCACCCGCCGCTCCATCTGTGTTTCACGGACGAACATTCCCATCTTTTCGTAAAAATGACGTGCGCTGTCGTTGCCCTCCCAGACGTTCAGAGTAACTGTGTAACAACCTGTCTGCTTTGCAAAATCCATTACATAGTCAAAAAGCGTAGTTCCTATATGCCGACCTCTTGCGTTGCTGTCAACACATAAGTCATCTATATACAGCGTTTTTATATCTGTCATATTTGTTACAAAAGCAGGCTCTTTGAGTATACAGAACGCATATCCCTGCACCGTGTCGCTGTCATCAACAGCCACAAATACAGGTGTCTTTTCATCAGCGAATATATCCGACAGCTGATTTTCCGTGTACTTTACCGTACCGTGTATGAACAAATCGGGACGCAGATCGGCGTGAAGCTCCAGCACCTGAGCAAGCAGCTCCGTAACACGCTTAATATCCTTGTCCTGCGCTCTTCTTACTCTTATCATCTTATGCCTTTACTATCTTGCAGTAGCTCTTTTTACCCTTCTTGATTATGGCAAATTCGCCTATCTCTATCATAGCCGCAGGGTCGGTCACCTTTTCATCGTTTACGCTGATACCGCCGCCTGTTACGTTTGTTCTTGCCTCTCTCTTTGACGGGCAGAGCTTTGATGCAACAAGAGCGTCAAGAATACCGATCTTACCATCGTTTACAAGCTCGGCAGGCATAACCGCAGTAGGCATATCGCCGCTTACGCCCTTACCGCCGAACAGTTCCTTTGCGGCGGCTAAAGCCTTTTCAGCTTCTTCCTCACCGTGTACGAGCTTGGTAAGTTCGTAAGCGAGTATTTCCTTAGCCTTGTTGAGCTGTGCGCCCTCCCAGCTTTCCATCTCTCTTATCTGTTCAAGCGGCAGGAATGTAAGCATCTTTATGCACTTCATAACATCTGCGTCAGCAACGTTTCTCCAGTACTGGAAGAATTCAAACGGGCTTGTCTTTTCAGGGTCGAGCCATACAGCACCCTTTTCGGTCTTGCCCATCTTCTTGCCCTCTGAATTTAAGAGCAGGGTAATGGTCATTGCGTGTGCGTCCTTGCCGAGCTTCTTTCTGATAAGCTCCGTACCGCCGAGCATATTGCTCCACTGATCGTCACCGCCGAACTGCATATTACAGCCGTAATCCTTATACAGCTTGTAGAAGTCGTAGCTCTGCATTATCATATAGTTGAATTCGAGGAACGAAAGACCTCTTTCCATTCTCTGCTTGTAGCACTCAGCACTCAGCATCTTGTTTACCGAGAAGCAAGCGCCCACCTCACGCAGTACGTCTACATAATTAAGGCTCAGCAGCCAGTCTGCATTGTTTACAAGCAGTGCCTTGCCGTCCGAGAAATCTATAAAACGGCTCATCTGCTTTTTGAAGCAGGCAATATTATGCTCAATATCTTCCTTTGTGAGCATCTTTCTCATATCCGTCTTGCCCGAGGGGTCGCCTATCATACCCGTACCGCCGCCGAGAAGCGCAATAGGCTTGTTGCCTGCCATCTGCAGACGCTTCATAAGGCAAAGCGCCATAAAGTGACCGACGTGCAGAGAATCGGCTGTCGGGTCAAAGCCGATATAGAACGTAGCCTTGCCCTCATTTATCATCTTGCTTATCTCTTCCTCATTTGTAACCTGAGCGATAAGCCCTCTTTCAATAAGTTCTTCGTAAAGTGTCATTTTCTTCTTCCTTTCGGTTTATTTTATTATTTTCAAGACAAACGTCTGTGTGTCCGTTTGCAATATCATGCTGTCATCTGATAGGAGCATTGTTTACCCATTTGCACTAATTCTCGGCTCACTTGCCAAAGGTGAGCTTCTGTTGCTGAGTCAAGCTCAGCCAACTATTGAGGAATCGTTTGCACCGAACCTTTCCGCTTTTACTAACACCTCCGCTGACAATCCCTCAGTCACAGTGACGAAAAACTCAGTTCTACAACAAAGCATCGTTAACCTGATATATAAAGCAACATTGAAAATGTTATACCGCACTGTGCCAGCTCCCTTTACACAAGGGAGCTAAATGTGATAGTTCTTCGCCCAAATTTTCAACAAACCTCAAATCAATCACGCACTATCATCAAACCCCGACCGTTCCGCTATCCTGCAAAAATCCGCAACATTATCAAAGGTCGGAACAGTCAGCGGCGACCCGCCACAAAATCTGCATTGCACCATCGTTAAACCCCGACCGTTTCACTATCCTACGAAAATCCGCAACATTATCAAAGGTCGGAATTTGCTGCGCCCCACGGGCGCTTAGAGTTGGTCGGCTAAGCTGTAGATGAGCTTTTCTGTCTTTTCCCAGCCAAGACACGGGTCGGTTATTGACTTGCCGTAAACCGCATCGTCTGTGCTTTGGCTTCCGTCCTCAATGTAGCTCTCTATCATAAGTCCCTTGACAAATCCTTCAAGATCCTTGCTGTGACGGCGGCTGTGCAGAATCTCGTTTGCGATTCTTACCTGCTCAAGATACTTCTTACCCGAATTTGAGTGGTTGGTATCAACTATAACCGCCTTGTTCTGAAGGTCCTGCTTGCAGTAAAGCTCATAGAGCAGTGACAGATCCTCGTAGTGATAATTCGGTATGGTTTCACCGTGCTTGTTTACAGCACCACGCAGGATAGCGTGTGCAAGCGGATTTCCGCTTGTGTGCGTTTCCCAGCCTCTGTATATAAAAGTATGGCTTGCCTGCGCCGCACGGATAGAATTGAGCATTACCGACATAGTTCCGCTCGTGGGATTTTTCATTCCTACAGGAATATCAAGTCCGCTTGCGGTAAGCCTGTGCTGCTGATCCTCTACAGAGCGAGCGCCGACCGCAACATAAGACAGGAGATCGGACAGATAGCGGTCATTTTCGGGGTACAGCATTTCGTCAGCACAGGTAAAGCCTGTCTGCTCTATGGCGTGAAGATGAAGCTGTCTTACCTTGATAAGTCCCTCGAGCATATCCTCGTGCTTTGTGGGGTCGGGCTGATGTATCATACCCTTGTATCCCTCGCCTGTGGTACGGGGCTTGTTCGTGTAAATTCTCGGTATAATCAGTATCTTGTCCTTTACCTGCTCCTGAACGGGTACAAGCCTTGAAATATAATCAATAACCGGCTCTTCCTTATCAGCGGAGCAAGGTCCTATTATCAGCAGGAACTTATTGCTCTTTCCCGTGAATACATCGGCTATTTCCTTATCCCTCTGCACCTTTATTTTCTTTACCTTTTCGCTTGCAGGGTACTTTTTCTTGATCTCCTCAGGATCGGGCAGACGTACCAGTAAATCCATGCTCATTGTCTTTCGACCTCCAAAAAATAAATTTTGGTCTTGTATCTTCTGGTGGAAAATTAAAAAGCCCTCCGTGCAAAAATGCACAGAGGGCGAATTATCGCGGTACCACCTCAGTTTATCCGTGCGTTTAGACCATTTCACACGAACCTCAAAAGCTATAACGTAGCTACCGTTCCCGAAGGACAGCTCAGGGGTGTATCTTCACATTAAAACGTCTGCCGTTTCACACCGACCAACGACTCTCTGAAAGCACGTTTCACGCTACTTTTTCCCTTCAAAGCCTTTAATATATCGCTTTAAACCGATTGTAGCATATCCTTGCTGTTTTGTCAAGAGAAAATTTTGTTTTATCAGCAGACAACGATAGCACTATAACAAATTTTTAGTTTACCCTGATAATTTTTCCGATTCCACAAAATATGTAAAGTAGGTATCCTGTGTGCCTGTACGGTATCTCGTTTGCAATATCACATAAAATTTTCCGTGTTGTAGAAATATTTGTAGGGGAGGGCATACAAATATTCATACTCAAAAGCGTTCAATAAGCAACAAGATTGTACTAAAAATCCGCTGTTTTTTTGCAAACAACGGATTCTGTGATATTAAAAATAAATTAACGTCAATAGGGTGTGACCTCAGTCACCCGCCGGTAACGTAACCTCCGCCATTTGCCAACAATCAGAACGGCGAATTGTCAGCGGCGACCCGCCGCTAGTTCATGTATTCGCCGTTGTATTCGAGAAGCGTTACACTGTCAACACCGTCGATAGCCTTGAATCTTGAAAGCTGTGTTGTGTCATTATTTGCAGTCTTTATCTCGATAGTCAGCTCAATGCGGTCGTTTATCTGCGTCTTGTTCTTCAGCTTGTACTTGAGCGTTCCGAGAAGTGCGTTAACATTGCTATCAGCGTCCGTACCGTAACGTACAACAAGAAGATAGCAACGGCGTTCCTTCTTCACCATAGTAAGAATTATGTACAGTGCCGCAACAAAAACAGTACCTATGATTGCAACAAAGTAAAGTCCTGCGCCTGCCGTGATACCTGCGCCTACTCCCCAGAATAAGAAGCCCACATCGAGCGGATCCTTTATTGCCGAGCGGAATCGCACGATAGACAACGCACCGACCATACCGAGCGACAGTACAAGGTTTGCACTGATAGTCATTATGATAAACGCCGTAACCACCGTAATAAGCAGTACAAGTATGTTGAAATTGTCGCTGTAGACAACTCCTCTGTAGAACATACGGTAAACAAGATAAATTATAGCTCCGCACAGTGTAGCTGTGAGCAGTGCGAGCAGTATTCTCGGCAGTGACAGGCTCTCAAGCTGTGCCGTAATATCAAAGCTCTGTCCTATAAGGGATAATAAGTCGTCCCCCGTGCTTTCCGCAAGTGCGGTCAGATGTTGTAACATTTTTAATTTTCCTCCGATCAGTTTTCCATGTTGCTGTTTATGTCCGCATATTAAGGCTTGTCAGCTTGTCATGGCACAATATAAATTTAGATACCGAGTCCTGCCTCAGTTCGATACCGCCGAGCAGATCCATTAGATAAGACGGCAGATAATCGTCATACTTTATCTCTATAACCGCCGTGAAATCCTCAACAGGCAGGTATCTGACGCTTTGCGACAGCATATCATCCGAAAAAGCTCCCGCTTTGAATCCGCTGTCAATGGTGAATCGCACATTGCCCTCGGGATTTATAAACGCCTGCCTCTTATAATCCACTATAACAGACGGGCGGAGCAGAGCCAGCGAATTGCTGTAAGATGCGTCCTCAAGGATAGTGCCCTCATATTCACCGCTCCATACAAAAGAATAATCTCCTCTTAATATAGAGTAATACTGCTCCGGGCTTATCCATATCCCACGCTTTGACGTCATATCCCTGTCCTTGTACTTGCATTCAAAATGCAGCAGCTTGTCCGACAGGTCATAGGTTCTTATACGGTATTTCTTACGGGTATCCGCACCTATCAGCTTATCGTTATAAGCCGTCCGGTACACATCGTCGAGATATACGCTCGTTATGCGATAACAACCGTTCTCTCCGTGTGCGTCAGGCGCCATAACCGCAGAGAAACGCTCCCTCAGTATTTCGCACTGTGCCGCTGTCGCAGGAAACTTGTATTCGTGCCGCAATGCACGCTCTCTGTATATCATTACGTCCCTCCCCGCAATCAAAATCGTATAATCGCATTCATCTTAAATAAACGCAGTATCAGTATAGCATATCCGCCCGTAAATTTCAACATATTTTTCGCATATTCAGCCTTATTTTTTGTTGTAATTTTATGTAATGTAAAATCTGCTGCCGGGTTTTCATAAAATCGCTTTACCTGTTGAAATGGTAATTGCAAAATTTCATTCGGAGTTTTTCACCGCCTGTTAAAAATAGTTTTTCTTCTTATTAACACCCGTACAAGCTCATTTTAAGCGGAGTTATTCACATATTCAACGGAGTTTTCAACTAAAAAAACAAAAAACTGACCAAAGAGCAGTTGAAAACGTATATCTTTCAACATTTTCAACCGTCACACCTGTTGAAAAGTGGGTAAATCGGTTCATTATACCCTTTGTAAACAGCTTACAGCTTATGTAAACTTGTTACAATATACATACTGACAACATGATAACTCTCTGTTTTTTCGAAAATAAAAACAATTATCGTTTATTTTCCTTTTTATGCCACCATATAACATTATTTGTAAATCACGTTTTTCAATTTCAACCGCTCACGGAAAAATCGTATTTTTAGTTTTTATCGGAAGTTTAAACAGTTTCAACGGAGTTTTCAACAGTTTCTGACCGATTTTCACCAAGACAAGTTGAAAACACGGTAGTTTTCCACACTTTTCTGTTGAAAACTAATATCCGTAGCGTATAATTTAACATATTTTTCCTATAATACATTTTGTAATCTCGAAATGTTGAAAAAAGGAGCGTATATAATTGGTAAAAGCGGTTAACAAACTGGTGCTTGAAATAAACAACACCGAAAACGAGTATTTTGAAAAGGCAATTTTCTACATCCGCCCCGAAATGTCGTGCAACAGCAAGCTGAGAAGCCAGGCACAGCTTTACCTTAACAAAATAAGCCTTGAAAAACCGGGGAAATTCCGCAGTAACGGCAAGCTCCCCTATATAATAGGTATAGCTGCCGGCATTTCGGCGGCGCTCATAATTACCGCCGCACTGCTTTTTGCAGGCATTATATGACAGCCTCCCGTGCTGATATTTCTTATGTAAAGTTATTGTAAAATCTGTCACCGGATTCTTTTTTCTGTTGACTTGCAAAGTAAAAAAATGTTATACTGATTATGACCGTTTTTAATATACAGACGGTATGAAAAATGTATTGACAGCTTTAACGGAAGAAAGGATATTTATGAAAAAGACAAAGATAGTATGCACCTTAGGCCCTGCAACAGATGACGACAACGTTCTGCGTGAACTTATAAAAAGCGGTATGGACTGCGCACGTTTCAACTTCTCACACGGTACCCACGAGGACCACAAAAAGCGTTACGAGCAGGTTGAAAGAATAAGAAAGGAACTCAGACTTCCTATACCGGCTATTCTTGACACAAAAGGTCCCGAGGTAAGAATAAAGAGCTTCAAGGACGATAAGCCCGTAGAACTTAAGACGGGCAGTGAATATACCCTCACGACAGAAGATGTTATCGGTGACGAAAAGAGAGCCGCCATAAACTATCCCAATCTTGCAAGCGACATTGAAACAGGTGTTACTATCCTTATAGACGACGGCCTGCTTGAACTCAAGGTAACAGAGATTGACCGCAAGGAGAGCGGCGACGATATTCGCTGTAAGGTTATCCACGGCGGTATTTTAAAACCCAACAAAAGCTGTAACTTCCCCGGCATACATCTTTCAATGCCCTATCTCAGCGAGCGTGACAAGAGCGATCTGCTTTTCGGCATAAAGACAGGCTTTGATATAGTTGCGGCAAGCTTTGTGACCCGTGACGAAGATATAATACAGATAAGAAAGCTGCTTGACGAGAACGGCGGCAAGGATATAAGCATAATCGCAAAGATTGAAAATCAGGACGGTGTTGACAATATCGACGATATTCTCCGTGTTGCAGACGGTATAATGGTGGCAAGAGGAGATATGGGCGTAGAGATTCCGTTTGTTGAGATACCCAGAATCCAGAAAGAGCTTATTCACAAGGGTTACAACGCAGGCAAGCAGGTAATAACCGCTACCCAGATGCTTGACTCGATGATAAAGAATCCCCGCCCGACAAGAGCGGAAACAACAGATGTTGCAAATGCCATCTATGACGGCACAAGCGCAATTATGCTTTCGGGCGAAACCGCCGCAGGCGCATATCCCATTGATGCGGTAAAAACAATGAAAGCTATCGCTGTAAAGACAGAGCAGGATATAGACTACCGCAAGCGTTTCTTCTCAAGAGAAAACGAGGGCGTACCGAACGTTACAAACGCAATAGCGCACGCAACGGTAACAACCTCGATTGACCTCGGCGCAACCGCTATACTTACTGTAACAAAGGGCGGACGCACAGCAAGAACATTATCAAAGTTCCGTCCCACTTGTCCTATAATTGCGGCTACCACAAGTGAAAGAGCACAGCGCCAGCTTAATCTTTCGTGGGGAGTTATCCCGATAAAGTCGGAAGAAATGAGCGACAGCGACTCGCTTTTTGACCACGCTGTAACAAGAGCTATGGAAGAGGGACTTTTAAAGGACGGAGATCTTATAGTTATCACCGCAGGACTTCCGCTCGGAGTTTCCGGCACAACGAATATGATGAAGGTGCATATTGTCGGAGATGTTCTGCTTAAAGGCAAGGGTGCGACCGCAAAAGCAGTGACCGCCCCCGTCTGCGTATGCAAGAACGAGGAGGACGCAATAAAGCTCTGCCATTCCGGCGATATTCTTGTTATCCCCAAGACAAGCAATAATATAATGTCTGTTCTCAAGAGTGCCGCAGGAATTGTAGTAGAGGATACAAACCCCGACTGCCATGCGGCTGTTGTAGGTCAGGCTCTTGATATTCCCGTGATTTACGGCGCAGAAAATGCCTCAAACGTTTTAAAGAGCGGTGTCACAGTTACAATTGATGCCGAAAAAGGCCTGATCCGCTCCTCCAACAACTAGCGGCAGGCGGCGAGTCGCCGCTGACAATTCCGCCTTTGAAATTGTCTGAGCTATCCGCAGGATAGCGAAA
>OGQR01002770.1_pt1 | contig 10180 bp, 10 predicted proteins | sample 1553271 | NCBI WGS metagenome assembly OGQR01 (sample SAMEA2579970, study PRJEB22360) | human gut metagenome | biome: human gut; feature: human-associated habitat; material: faeces | place: Denmark | collected 2008/2010 | reverse complement strand
ACAGCAAACACCTGGTCAGGTGGAAAACCGCGCCTTATATCCCCGCCCTGAAGGATGGGGTTTTACGGCGCACCGGATAAAAAGCGCCATCTAACGATGGCGCGTCTGGAACTACTTTTTGTTAACGTCAAACATGGTGGCATCGGTCGCCATGTCATCAATAACTTGTTTAATATTTTCGAAAGCCATTGGCGTACTTTCGTTATTCAGGTCTTTACCTTCGCCCTGACGAACGACTTTGATAACCGGTTTATTAGTCGCTGCATCAATCAGCTCACCTTCAAAATAGAGGCGAGTATCCATGGTACGGTGGCCTGTAGCCATTTGCGTCCCCGCAACCACTAATGCAACAGGAACCACTTCATAGAATTGCAGCCCTTCTTTGCTGGTATCTACACCGGTAATGGCCCCACGGAAAATCAGACTACGCGGCCCAGCGGTGGTAACCAGTGGTTTACGCTGCGCTATCGCTTCTTTCATTTCGGTGTTGGTATAGTTCAAAATTTTATCCAGAACTTTCTGCCCTACCTGGGTCGACGGTTTCGGTACCGGATAATAAGTGATTGGGTTCCAGACGATGCTGTCATATTTGCTTTGATCAAAACTCGGGTCTACCCAACGTAAAACAGGTTTACCTGTAGCCGAGGTTGTTTCTTTTAAATCAGAGTAATTGTTTAAAAAACCAGAATATTTATCTGGCTGGGTGATTTTAGAGGCACAACCAGACAGAGCCAATAAGCCGCATAAAGCTGCAACTTTCGCAAATGATGTGGTACGCATGAATAGTTTCCTGAGATGATTATATTACTTTCTAAGTTATAGCAAAAAGCGCCGCTTCGTGTTGTGGCAAAAAAAGTGTTGGTGAAAATAAATTTTTCAGCCCCTTTTCAGACGACATAGTCAATGCCGAAAAAGGGGCTAAGTCAATCATCAGTACTTAAATTTCAGTAAGTTAAGCTGCTAAAAACTTCGACTACTGTGATTAATTTCACATCCCTTCGATAAAAAATATGCTTACCGAAAAGAAGAACAGTAAATCATCTCAGCGTGGGGAATTTTCACGCGTTTTGTGCTTACCGGGTCATTTTTTACGTGCCAGCATCGTGGCGAAACGCAGTTTAATACGATTACCGTTGGCGTCGGTGCGGTGCAGCTCGCCGACGTCTTCATTGTATTTCACCCTCTCCCAGCCTTCGTAATATCGACGTAATTCTCCCTCTTTGAAGGCAAACGGGAAGCCGACGGTACATGGATAATCAGCGGTATCCATCGCCGCCACAATCAGGTTGTAACCACCAGGTTTAGTGCAACGTTGCATATTGGCAATCAACCCGGGGATGGTTTTAGCCTCAAGGAACATCAGCACCACAGTCGAAAGAATAAAATCGTACTGTCTATCAAATGTGAGGTTATTCAGATCAACGACTCGGGTGTGTAAATTATCCAGATTTTCAATGGATTTAATGCGCTCGACGTTGGCGATACTCATGGCATTTTTATCCCATGCGTCAACATCATAACCATTGGCTGCCAGGTAAAGACTGTTACGACCATTGCCACAGCCCAGATCCAGCGTTTTACCCGGTTTAACCACTTTCACCGCTTCCAGTACTTCAGAGTGTGTGCGGGTTAATTCATATTTATCAGTAAAATAGTTTTCGTCACGAATGATCATTCTTTGTCCTCTGCTTTCATTAAAACGGCGCGCTCGGTTCTGACTAACAATTTTCCCTGCATCAGAAGCGCAAAAGTACGGATGAGCAGTATTGCAATAATAAAATTGGTAAAGATAAACAGCGGCACCGCCAGCGTATGGAAAAATCCATTATCGCTGCCACTCCCCAGATGCAAACCGGTGGTTGCCAGTGCAGATACGCCGAACGAGAAACTCCAGAATGAAGCATTAAATGGCTGGGAGAGATACCATGGCATCAGACGTAGCATAAACAGCAGTTGCAGCAGTCCATAACCGAAAAGCATTTTCGCCAGCGTGTCACCCTCGCCGCCGTTGACGCTCAGCCAGGCACTACAAGCCACCAGCGCAGGAGCGAGCTGAATGCCGAGTGATGTCCGCAGTGCCGTGGGTAATTCTCCCGAACTGCGCAGACGCTGCAAGATCACCGGTTCAAGGCTTAGCCATGAGAAAACGCCTGCGCCTAAAAACACCAGACCGGCGTCGGTGTAGCCCAACGCACCACAGGCCATTGCGCTGATAAAGTTGTTGGCAACTGTCGGCAGATACAGTCCAGGCGTGGTAGCTTCTTCAGGGTGAGATCCGCGCCATAATCCCGCAGTTTGCCAGGCGGCATAAGCCAACTGAACCACGACACCAAAACTGAACAGGCACACCGCCAGTGGGCGAAACCACGGAACAAAACCAATCGCCACCAGCATCGTCGTTGCCGGAAACAAACTCACAAAACTGCTCAGCACTGGATGGCGAACTTCCGCCAGCACGCTATGCGGAAAGCGTATGAGTCGGGCAATAAATGCGCTAGTCAATAATCCCCAGATGATCATCGCCAGAATCACCAGCCCATCCCCTAACCAGTGGCTGACCTGCCAAACCTGGCTGGCATAGCGCCAGGCAAATCCCATCCCTATCGTCCCCAACACAATACCAAAGTAGCCTGCCGGCAAATTGAGCACTTTATCGCTCTGCATCTTCTTACTCATTTTGTTTAATTTATAAAGTATATTTGAAATGCATTTTATGGAATTTTCTCGAGCATAGCCAGAGCCGCAGAATTTGCTACGGTTATAGTAAGTCACCTGTGGGAAAACGCTATGCGCAAATATCGTCTAAGTGAAGAACAGCGAGCCTTTAGTTATCAGGAAGATGGCACTAAAAAAAATGTGTTATTACGGCAGATTATCGCCATTAGCGATTTTAACGATGTGATAGCAGGAACCGCTGGCGGCTGGATCGATCGCGAAACGGTGTTAGCACAAGAAGGAAATTGCTGGATTTACGACCAGAATGCTATTGCGTTCGGCGGAGCGGTGATTTCCGGTAATACGCGTATCACCGGCACCAGCGTGCTGTGGGGAGAGGTTTACGCAACGGATAACGTCTGGATCGATAATAGTGAAATCAGCCAGGGTGCATATATAAGTGACAGCGTCACCATTCATGACTCATTAGTTTACGGGCAATGTAGAATATTTGGTCACGCCTTAATTGATCAACATTCTATGATCGTCGCCGCACAAGGCTTAACGCCCGACCATCAACTCCTGCTCCAAATTTATGATCGCGCAAGGGTTAGCGCCTCGCGTATTGTCCACCAGGCACAAATTTATGGCGATGCCGTCGTCCGGTATGCTTTTATTGAACATCGCGCCGAAGTTTTTGATTTTGCCAGTATTGAAGGTAATGAAGAGAACAATGTCTGGCTATGCGATTGCGCTAAAGTCTACGGTCACGCGCAGGTGAAAGCTGGCATAGAAGAAGATGCCATTCCGACGATTCATTACAGTTCGCAGGTGGCGGAATATGCCATTGTGGAAGGTAATTGTGTGTTAAAACATCATGTCTTGGTTGGCGGAAATGCCGTGGTACGTGGCGGACCGATTCTGCTCGACGAGCACGTTGTCATACAAGGTGAGAGCCGTATTACAGGTGCGGTGATAATTGAAAACCATGTGGAGTTAACCGACCACGCCGTCGTTGAAGCCTTTGATGGCGACACGGTTCATGTCCGTGGTCCAAAAGTCATTAACGGCGAGGAGCGCATTACGCGAACGCCGCTGGCAGGGTTATTGTGAATCGATAATACGCGCGTATAAGTTCACATCATCATAGGCATCATTCAGGAACTCAGCCTGTTTCAGGCAACCTTCAAGGATAAAACCATTGCGCAAAGCGACCTGGTTGCTTTGCGGATTGTCCACCCGACATTTGATCACGAAGCGTCTAAGTTCACCAGACTGGGCGTAATGATGAATCAATGCCTGCAGCGCCTGAGAAATGATCCCCTGCCCCTGATGAGATTCGTCCAGCCAGTAGCCTATTTCAGCGGTTTTATTCAGTGGTTCAATACGATTAAACGAGATAACGCCGATAAGTTCATCTTCTTTGAAAATCATGAACATTTTGGCATAGCCGCGTTGATGCAACATCACATTACCCTGCACCGTTTTTCGCGTGTCCTCTTCACTTTGAACAAACTGCGGCCAGTTTAGCGACTGCTGTAACCAGGTTTTATTTTTACAGATTAACTGATAAAGAGGTTTGACGTGATTTTCTGCAACAGCATGTAATTCAAGTGATTCGCTTACTTTTATCGTTTCAGTCATCTTATCTCCAGTCAATCCATGCAGTTGTTAAAAAAGCCGCCTGGCTGGCGGCTTAGGAAAGTTTACACCTCTTTGACGCTCTCCTGCTGCAGGATTTTGAGCATCTCATCTTTTAACTGTAGCTTTTGTTTTTTCATGCGGACCACTTCCGCATTGTACCCTCGACCGTCGGAACCTTCCTTTCTGGCAATTTCATGATCAAGTTTATTGTGTTTATCGAACAAGGACATAAAGCGAGGATTTTCGTTTTTCAGACGGGATATTAAATCTCGGTATTCTGGAAACATACGCACTCCCTGTTAGTGGCTGACAAGGTGTATCTGAAATACACACCATCAGATTACTCATTTAACTTAGGGAAAAATGCGAGCGGGATCGTGTTTAACCAGACGGCACCTCCCGAAGAAGGTGCCGAAGAAAAAACGATTAACTCATCACGCGGTCGTCAACATACTGACGTTTATCCGGCGCTGGCGGGAAATACTGATACAGCCATGTTTCACTGATAGCGTCCCCCTGACAACGTAGATACATCCGCATATCGACCGGATCAGTGGAGTCCGAAGTCGGATACCAGTCAAACTGAATACGATAACCATCGATGGGTTCAATATAGAGAATTTCGATTTGCTTCGCTTCCCCACTGGAAAGCGTAATCACCGGCTCAATGCCTTTTGGCGCGGCAGCTTTCAGATCACCACCAACGAAATCGACGGCAAAACGACGCGCCCATTTTTCGGGATAGTGTTCACCTGGCGCCCAACCTTCCGAGAAACCGCCCATGCCGGTACGCGTCGCCATAACGCGCGCTAATGGGCAATGAACAGGCGGTTGCGCACTCCAGTACAGACGATACTGGAATGCAAACTCATCACCTGCTTTTACAGCTTTTTCTGGCTGCCAGAAGCAGACAATGTTATCCAGCGTTTCGCCCGTTGTTGGGATTTCCATCAGGCCGATGGTGCCCTTACCCCACTTGTTACGCGGTTCCACCCACAGACTTGGGCGTTTGTTATACCAGCCCATAATGTCCTGATAATGGGAGAAGTCACGATCCAGTTGCAATAAACCAAACCCTTTCGGGTTGTTGTCGGTGTAAGCATTGAACTGCAATTTTTGCGGATTATTCAGCGGACGGCAAATCCACTCGCCGTTGCCCCGCCACATGGACAGACGATCAGAGTCATGAATTTGCGGATGAATTGTATCGCACATCCGACGTTCATTAGTACCGCAGCTGAACATACTGGTCATCGGCGCAATGCCCAGCTGTTTAATGTCTTTGCGCGCATACAGGTGATTTTCCACATCCATAATCACCTGACTTTTCTCACAATGGATAGTGAACTTATAGGCACCAGTAATGCTGGCGCTATCGAGCAACGCATAAACGGTAAAGGTAGTTGCCCCCGGTTTTACCGTATCAAACCAGAAGGCGGTAAAGTCGGGGAACTCTTCTTTACTGTCGGTGTAAGTGTCGATCGCCAGGCCGCGGGCCGACAAACCGTATTGATATGTATCATCAACGGCGCGGAAATAACTCGCGCCGAGAAATGATACTACATCACGGCGCGCCAGTTCGGGGGCTTTAAACACGCGAAAACCGGCAAAGCCGAGATCGCTTTGCCCTTCTAATTGTTTTGTATCAACACCTGCATCGTTGTATTTGAACAACTCCGGGCGAAAGTGAATTTCACGCGCCAGATGTGTTGCTGGATCTACAGAAAACATACGAACGCGGCGACGGAATCCCATTCCCATATGGAAGAACTGAGCGTCCAGTTGACGGTTCTCAACGTTATGCCAGAGCGATTTTTCGGCGTCGTATTGAATACTGTTATAAGCCTGCGGCGTCATTGTCGCCAGCGTGTCAGGTAACGGACGAGGCGCACCACGCCACGCTGTTTGCGCTAAGTCGTGCGCCATTGACTGTAGAATGGAGAAGTCAAAACGCTGGGTTTGCCCGTCGGCAATATCAGAATCTGCCGCGAATGCCGCCTGAGAAAAAAGAGAAGCAATGCCGCTGGTACCGCACACGGCGGCCATAGCCATTGAACCTTTAATAAATCGTCTACGATCCATACCTGAAAGTGAGTCCTTCTGGTGTTGTGAATGGTCCCGCGCTGGTCGTTTTCAGCGGCAAGAAAGTGCTTATTTATGACCGCTCACTCTAGACAATATTTATTAATAATCCAATTGTTGAACTGAGAGAATATGCATAAATCGGCATTTTTTTTATGTCGATGGGATGAGCCTGATTCGTTTGTAAAATCAGGCAAATTTTTGCAAAGGCGGATGGTCAGATTTTAAAGCAAACCACAGCGACGTTTACTGCGTTCTTCCGCTTCCTGGTAAAGCTGGAACTCATCCAAAACCGGACAACCCAACGCCTGCTCAAATGCTTCGCGACTGGCATTACCGTGACTGCGTGTCTGCGTTTCATTACCCAGATTTGACTGGAAGATCCCCGCCGCGCTAACGGGCAAGAAATCTTCATAGGTGATGGGTTGCGCCACTACCCAACCACGTTCAATTAAGGGCTGTGGATCGTCTCCAGGATGAATCGCCTGACGATGCGCCTCACCCGAAGGCGTCAGACGGTACCGGAACCATGCCAACCCTTGCTGACGCATTAAAAACTCACTGTCAGGAAAAGTGCGGAAGGTTTCCTGTAAATGCATTTGGTGAGTGAGATTATCCTGCCCGGTTCCAGCGTTACGCAGAAGATCATCATACAGTTGTCGCCCTTTCGGCGTTAATGCCACGCCACGCTGCTCAATTTCACCAAAGCGCGCGGTATGCGTGCCCTGTTTCTGCCCCGCAAACAACACCGTCTCTTCCAGTGCTTTAAAGCTGGTCTGGCGTAGTAAAATCGGTACCTCGCGGCGCGGCGGCCCCTCGATGAGAATTTTGGGTTCAATTCCGCATTCAGGCATCATCGACTGCACCCGGTCAATATCCAGCGTACGTGGCGTCAGGTGGTTGATATGGCATCCAGGAAAACAGACCACATCAGCAATCAACCGATGTTCGTTGTGCAATGCGCGATAGGTTTCTTCATCTACCGTTGCTGACTGGTGCCAGCGAAACGTTTCCAGGGCTTCCTGCACAAACTCCTGTGCCTGTGTTTCGTTAAAACCGCCCTGCTGCTCATATTCCTCTAACAGTTGTCGACAACGTGGGGTGAAGATATCGCGCTGACGCAGAATCTCCGCCGCTTTCTGGCGCAAAATTTCGTTCTCGATAAGCTCAAGGCGGAGTAAGGAGGTAAAAACGCGGAAGGGATTACGCGCCAGAGAAGCATCATCAATGGGCCGAAATGCTGTCGAATGTACCGGCACCCCTGCCTGCGAGAGATCGTAATAGCTCACCGGGTACATCCCCATAATGGCAAACATCCGCCGAAGAGTAGCAAGCTCTTGTGCAGTCCCAACGCGAATCGCCCCATGACGTTCAACATTCAGTCGCGCCAGCTCGTCTGCATTTACCATTTTTTCGTGCAGTTGAGGATTGTTTTCCAGCACAGCCAGATTCACATCAGCTACCAGTTCCAGCAGCGTGCCATATTGCGGAACTTCTTGCTGGTACATGGCTGACATTGCCTGCGAAAACTGTTCCCGAATCTCATCCGCCGTGATGCTGTTCGCCATAGTGTCTGCCTCCAGTGGTCAGTAATCTGGAGTGTAGGTAACCGCATTCACTCTTGCGGGAAGAATTTACAAACTGTGATCTCGCCGCGAAAACATCAATATTATCCATTTTGCTGTAACATAATTGCTTTAATTGTTAATAATATTTTGCAATCAAGTTATCATAATCAAACAACTTCACTTGTCAGCGACACCGCTTCGTTTTTAACATCGCTTATGGAAAAAAATAGTCTGTTTAGTCAGCGCATCCGTTTGCGCCACCTTCATACATTCGTAGCTGTCGCACAACAAGGAACTTTGGGGCGCGCGGCTGAAACCCTTAATTTGAGTCAACCTGCGCTCTCTAAGACATTGAATGAACTGGAGCAGCTGACTGGCGCTCGCTTGTTTGAGCGTGGTCGTCAGGGGGCGCAACTTACCTTACCCGGCGAACAATTTTTAACGCATGCAGTCAGAGTTCTTGACGCCATCAACACTGCCGGACGGTCGCTTCATCGTAAAGAAGGTCTTAATAATGATGTCGTCAGGGTTGGTGCACTACCTACTGCGGCACTGGGGATATTACCTTCGGTTATAGGTCAGTTTCATCAGCAACAAAAAGAGACGACCTTGCAAGTTGCGACAATGAGTAACCCTATGATTCTGGCGGGTTTAAAAACCGGGGAAATCGATATCGGCATTGGTCGGATGTCAGATCCTGAACTGATGACCGGGCTTAATTACGAACTGCTGTTTCTTGAATCGTTGAAGCTGGTTGTCCGCCCTAATCACCCGCTACTTCAGGAGAACGTAACGCTAAGCCGGGTGCTGGAATGGCCGGTCGTTGTATCACCAGAAGGCACTGCGCCACGCCAGCATTCAGATGCATTAGTGCAGAGCCAGGGCTGTAAAATTCCTTCGGGTTGTATCGAAACGCTGTCTGCTTCGCTATCTCGTCAACTTACGGTTGAATACGATTACGTGTGGTTTGTCCCTTCTGGCGCTGTAAAAGACGACCTGCGTCATGCCACGCTGGTGGCCCTGCCTGTTCCGGGACATGGTGCAGGCGAACCGATTGGAATACTGACCCGCGTAGATGCGACGTTCTCTTCTGGTTGCCAGTTGATGATTAACGCTATTCGAAAATCAATGCCGTTCTGAAAGGTGAAGGGATCTGTCGATCCCTCCTTGAACATTTTCACACCGTAGCGAAACTAACTGGTTCACCCGCTCCGCGAGGTTCTGCCGACACAGAATGTTTGTGCAGACGGAATACATCCACCGCCTCAGTTAATCGTGCCGCCTGTTCTTCAAGGGACACCGCCGCCGCTGAGGCCTCTTCTACCAGAGAAGCATTCTGTTGCGTCACCTTATCCATTTCAGAAATCGCCTGGCTAACCTGCGTTATGCCTCTACTTTGTTCATCCGAGGCGGCGGCGATTTCCTGCATGATATGTGTGACACTCGCGACGGCATCAACAATAGTGCTCATGGTTTTCCCGGCCGTTGCCACCTCATCCGACCCCAGGTCAATTAACCTGACTGATTCACTGATCAAGCCTTCAATCTCTTTCGCCGCCTGAGCGCTGCGACTTGCGAGTGTCCGTACTTCGCTGGCGACAACGGCAAATCCACGCCCTTGCTCACCCGCTCGCGCGGCTTCAACGGCAGCATTCAGTGCCAGAATATTCGTCTGGAAAGCAATACTGTTGATGACGGCGGTGATCTCAGAAATTTTCTTCGAACTCGTGGAGATAGCGCCCATCGTTTTTACTACACCGGAAACCGTCTGCCCGCCATCGCTGGCTTTAATAGAAGCCTCTTGCGCCAGTTTGCTGGCATGATGCGCGTTATCCGCATTCTGTTTCACCGTCGCAGTGAGTTGCTCCATGCTGGCGGCAGTTTGTTCGATAGCCGCCGCTTGTTCTTCGGTGCGAGATGACAGGTCCGCATTGCCAGCTGAAATTTCGCTGGTGCCACGATAAATCTCTTCCGCGCCCTGTCGAACAGTCCCTACTGTCATCCCCAGTGAATGCTGCATTTGCTGTAAATGACGACTTAAGCGACCGATTTCATTACGACCCGCCGGTTCATCATTCATCGTCAGATCGCCACTGGCGATTTTTTCAATCCGTTGTGCGGCATGTTGCAGTGGACGAATGACGATCCGACGTAGCACCATAAATGTTATCAGCGTCGGTGATGCTGCCAACTTACTGATTTAGTGTATGATGGTGTTTTTGAGGTGCTCC
>OGQR01002763.1_pt1 | contig 10188 bp, 6 predicted proteins | sample 1553271 | NCBI WGS metagenome assembly OGQR01 (sample SAMEA2579970, study PRJEB22360) | human gut metagenome | biome: human gut; feature: human-associated habitat; material: faeces | place: Denmark | collected 2008/2010 | reverse complement strand
TGCGTGGCCTCTCCAATTTTCCAGGCCCTCCAATTCTCCGGCATCCATTCCCAAATGACGTTCCAGCATCATCCATTCCGCGTCAGTGGGCAAATGAAATCCTTCCGGAGCTCCTTCTTTTACGGCTTTTAAAGCTCCTTCATACGAATACAGGTAACCGAAACGTGTCAGGTAATCCTGGTCGACCTTAAAATAATAATTTACAGCATCATTCCATATGGCCATCAATTCATCTTTAATATCATCGTGCATATTATAAGACAGGAGGTTAGGAATGGTGTAGTTGCCTACTTGTGTCACAATCCAGTCTACTCCGTAGGGACTGCTCGTATTCAAACGGCCTGCCTCATCGGCAGCCAAAAGCTGTTCGCGCAGATAGAGCAGAAATTTCCGACCGGAATAATTCCGGCAAAAAGTTTGGTAACTATTCATATTTGTACCTTCCAATATGGCACGCTCAGTGCCTCCGTATGATTCTCCGTAAGTCACCAGATCGGCAGCTGTAGCTTCGGAAATTTTCTGCCAGCCAGGTCTGGTTTCCTATGGTCAGGGTTTTATAAACATTTCCTCCTTTATCCGTTACCGTACCGTAGGTAATCCCTTCCGGCTTCGGGATCACAGTCGTCTCATCGTCATCCTGACAAGCCAGTCCTGTCAATACCAGCCCTAGCAGACAACAAAAATATTCGATCTTTTTCATATACAATTCAGTATTATAATTCAACACCTAACTCGTCCCGGATGATGGCATACAGGATTTCATATTTCTTAATCACAAGCGGGGAACTTTCCCAGCGTTCCAGAAATTGTTTCCGGGGATATTTCATCATCTCCTCCAGGTAAAGTTCCAGATCAACATCTGTATTTCTAGGCGTAAAACGGTTTCCATACCCCGGATCATAGCTGACAAACCCCAATGTTCCGACTAATCCCCGGCAATAGAGGGCATAATTATCAAATTCTTCATCCGTCCAGACTCCTTCCGGCCAATTCGGATTGGTAACATTTCCATAGGTCATCATCTCTTTCCGGTAACTGCTGTCCTGTTCCCATTCTTCCACTAGCGGCCAAGGAAACCAAATCTGTAGACTGGCCGAACTTCTCCAATAAGGAATACGTTCGTCCGGGTAAAACTCCCCCCAATTTTTATCATATAGACTTTCATCCAACATATTATTGAAAGCATTCAGTTCGTCACTATAATTCTGAACCTTTAGTTTCACGATTTCATTCCGGTAACCGGCGGCTTTTTCCAGCATATCCTCTTCGTTTATCTGATTTATCCAGGAAAACATCAGGTTCCGGTAACGGCTGATTATTTCTTTTTGTTCTACTCCTGCAGAAGATAGTTGATAACATTTTTCTGTCAGCCACAATGCATATGGATAAAGTGCCTGTTGGCTGTTTTTCAGAAAAATTTCCGCAAAACGTAAAGATTTCATCATCAGTCCGGGATCGGTCAGCCGGGTCACCTGATAGGTGACCGATCCGCTGTTTGTCCCGCTGAATGCCCAGTTCAGATCCAGGGTTTCATAACGGAAAACCGAATCTCCGTTAACATCTGTTTTCACAAACACTTTTCCGATGGTATCGTTAAAAAAGACCGGAACCCCATAAGTGGTATACAGTTCATACCGTTTGTGCTGAATGGAATCGTTCGGATCATCCTGGATCGTATACAGATTTTCAAATCCGGTTCCGGGGGTTATCCCGCCCTCTTTCTGGCAAGCCAGCAGCAGGCAGGCCAGCAGCATATATAATCCTATTTTTTTCATACTTTTGTTTTATTGATTGTCAACTATTCGTCATCGCCCAGCGGAGAACGTTTGTTTCTCGGATTTTCCGGCATTTGTTCTTCGTCGTATTCCAATACAGATTTCGGAATCTGCATCACATAAGCCGGATCATTTTTCTCCAATACATAAATATCGGTATGGTCCCATTCGTATTTATTACCGTCGTATACATTAAATGCATGCCGGATTTGTTTGCTATAAGGATATTTTTCACATACCGCATAACGTCTCAGGTCGAACCAGCGATGTCCTTCGAAACAGAGTTCCCTGCGGCGTTCCAGCCGGATTTCTTCCACCAGTTTTTCTCCGGTATAAGTTGTATGTACATAATTCCGGATTCTGCTTTCGCGGAGTAACCGCAGATACTGGTTGGCCCCCTGGAAATTATCTTCCATGGCGTATGCTTCAGCCAGGTTCAGATATCCTTCGGCAATCCGTAACGTGTAAATATCGGATACGTGTGGAACTGCGATCGTATCGTATTTCCATTGTAATGAATTGGCAGAAGTACTCTGGTTCTTTCCGAAAAAATACCGGCGGTAATCATTCTCTTGGTCATACAATTGTACCAAGCTGTCAGATACTGCAAAATCACCTCTGTTTCCGGTCATTCCATTGTAAAAATTCATAGAACCCTGAGAGAAAAGAACTTCCGTATTGTCTTCCGACAGGAATATTCTGGCAGAATCCCGGGCGGACATGTGGTAAAGCCGCGTATCTTCTTTCAACAGCTCTTCAGCTGTCAGAGCTGCATTATGCCAGTCCTGCATATAAAGATATACCCGGCTGAGCAATAATTGTGCAGCTTCTTTGGAAGCCCTGTGTAAGGGGCGTTTTTGCGGACTTTCCGTCAAATAATTTACCGCTGTCTTCAAATCCTCTACGATTTGTTCATATATTTTTGCGACGGGAGTACGTTCAAACTGGGTTTTCTTATCTTTGTCGTGTTCTACATATTCCGTTAATTTCAAAGGAACTCCGTAGTCCGTAGCCGAAGTAGCCTTATTATAGGCTTTCCCGTACAGATTGACCAGAGTGAAATAAAGGGAGGCCCGTATAAAATGACACTCTCCTTTCACCCGGATCCGATCCAGTTCTTCAGATGGAGAACTGACAGAGATGTCGTCGATTTCCTTCAGAATAACATTCATCACATTGATGCGCCGGTAAAAATCGAGCCAGGTCTGACTGTCATCCCGTAATACATCTCCCGTGGGATTACGTCCTACTTCTAATTGCCAGGCATAATAGCCGAACAGATTTACACTACAATCCGGCCAAAAGAAAACGGCTAGTCCGCTTCCTCCCACCGTAGTGACATCGTCATCCATGATATTCAGGAAACCGGCATGATCCGTTGAAATATAAGCTCTGTTTTGGGCAGGTAAGTATCCGTCCCCCAACAATACTTCATCGAAATGAGAGACTTTTTTGGCAACCGTCTGCGATTGCGAATACTCTTCCAGGAAATTATCGCATCCGGAACAAAACAAGGCGACTACAATTCCGTATATTATTTTTTTCATATCCATCATTTTTATCAGAATGAAACATTTAGTCCTATCGTATAATTCGGACGTACCGAAAGATTCGGTTTAGCAAATCCGGCTTGTGAAGGGTCCTGGCCTTTCAGGGCCTTGGCGGAGATGGTAAACAGATTCTGTGTACTGAAAGAAACTGAAGCGGAAGAAAACGGAGTCTTTTTCAGCAATTTGGGTTGTAAGGAATAACGTAAAGTCAGTGTCTGCATTTTCAGATAATTACCGCTGACTACCCGGATGTCGGAATTGTCATACATATCCCAGAGGTTATAGGCAAAAGTTTTGGTTTTATTACTTTGCTCCTGCGACCAATGGCGGTTATAGTAATCGTACATCTCGTCCGAACGATTGATAATGGCCGGAATACGGGTACGTTTTTCATCTCCGGGCACTTGCCAACGGTTGACAAACTCTTTCCGTACATTATTTTCCGCACTGACTCCCGAAATGATCGGTTCGTACAGAGCGAACAGACGCACTTTGGAACCCAGACTATAGGCCAGGTTGAAGGATAAAGTGATTCCTCTCCAGGTAAATGTATTGAAAAGATTACCACTAAAGACCGGTTCCCGGGTCCCGCTCTTCGTCATCACCATACGGACTACATCTTCCAGACTTTTGTCTTCCAGTAAATGCCGGCGGTCGGTATAGTCATCGAATACCGGTGTTCCGTTTTGTGCGTTCAATCCCAAAAATTCATAGGAGTAAAACGTACCGACAGATTCTCCGCTAATGATAGCCGTACCTGCCAGATAATCTTCCAGTTCGTATTTTTCGACGGCATCCGTTTGTGTCTTGTTCTTATTCGCTGAATAACTGGTAGAAATTCTCCAGGCAAAATCATTGATTTTAACTGGAGTTGCCGACAAAGTGACCGAATAACCGACATTTTTCAAACTCCCGTTATTCATCAGATAAGAAGTCAATCCATTGGTAGGAGCTACATTTACCCAAGAGAAGACATTTTCAGTCTTTTTGTAGTAAAAATCTCCACCGATATTCAGGCGTCCGTTAAAAAAGCTCATATCCAATCCGATATTGGTTTGCTTCGTTTCTTCCCATTTCAGGTTGGGGTTCGGGAACTGATATACATTGGAGACGTTCTCGTTGTAATAAGAATTTATCGGTTGTTGAGTGATCAGCATATTCGGAGTCTGGCCGTCCAGCATATTTCCCTGCATACCGTAAGACATGCGTAAGCGCATTTCAGACAACCAGGAAGCCTCTTTCAGGAAAGTTTCCTGTATATTCCACATGCCGGATACCGACCATACCGGCAATAAACGTTCGTTACTCCGGCTTCCGAATTTATTGGAAGCATCCGTACGTCCGTTTACATTCAATGTAAAATATTCCCGATAACCATAAGTCAGGGATAAGTATAAACTCAACTGATTGGTCAATCCCCGGGTTAGGGTCAGGTGATTTTGCTGGAGCCATTCCTTATATAAAGGGTAGTCGTCGAGGTTCAGCGAACTCATATCGGCAAACTGCATCCCTCTTTCTTTCAAATAGCCTCTCACTTCATTATTCATCGATTTGGAACGTAGCATATTAACCTCATATCCTAACAGGGCTGTAATCAAATGCTGGTCATCTTCTCCGAACAGTTTACGGTAATTGGATTGTAAACGGAATGTCAGATTTTCCGTATCTGAATTCTTGGTTTTCAAAATACCTCCATAGGGAAGAATACATTTTCCGTCATCTCCCGGTATCGGTTTATCTTCGTATTCCCCGTTTTTCAAAGCAGCGACATAGGCTGTTTTATCGCCCCACCAATCTTCTTGTAAGGTGCTGCTGACAGAATATGAACCGGTAGCTGTGACATCCCAGGTGGGCAGAATGTTGTATTTCAGGTTTAAATCGACCTGAATACCCTTACCGTCATATCCGCTGGAGCTGTTGTCAATTTCGTTGACAATATTATAACGCAGGTATTTATTTCCCTGTCCTCCGTATCCTCCTCTATAACGTTCGTAATAAAACAGGGAACCATCTTCGTTGAAACAAGGTAATGCCCGGGTCGTATTGTAAGCATAATCCATCGCATCAAGGGTGGAGACCAGGTGGTTTTTCTTTTGTACATTACCGTTCAGTTTGATTGCCATCAGCATTTTGGAAGTCATCTGTACATCCATTTTGGCAGTTACGGTGTATCTTTCCGTATAAGTTGTATTGGAAACCCCGTTATCCCGGTCGTATCCCAGGGAAGCATAATAGCGAACGATATCCGAACCTCCGCTTACATTCAACGTATGGGAATGGGAATACGCATCCCGGGTCAGAATATCGAACCAATCGGTATTGACCTGTTCGTACCAGGTTACCTCGTTGAGGAAAGTATCGTAGTCTGTCAGACCGCTCTGTAAACGATAAAGAGCACCTTCGTACCCTACCAACGGCATTTGGGTAGGAAATATATAATGCTGGTCTGCCAGTTCTTTCCCGAATCGTACCCGTTCCTGAGAATTCATCAGATTGATATTCCGGTCGGTATAGCGTGGACGGCGGGTGATTTTAGAAGAGTGGGAATAAGAAAGAACCGGTTTTCCGATCCGTCCTTTTTTGGTAGTTACTACAATCACTCCGTTCGCTGCACGTGTTCCATATAAAGCTGTTGCAGAAGCGTCTTTCAACACATCGATCCGTTCGATATCCTGAGGATTGATACCGGCAATGGCATTACCGATAATATTCAGATAATCGGGATTATTCAAATCGTCGGGATCGACATCGACAGGGTCTGTCATCACGATACCGTCCAATACCCACAGAGGCTCCCGGTTTCCCAGCAAAGTAGAAGTTCCCCGGACACGTAAACGGGGAGTAGCTCCCACTTCTCCGGAATTCAGCATAAAGGTCATTTCAGGAATACGTCCTTCCAGCATCTGGTCAATGCTCGTTACCCCCGGAATCATAATATCCTCTGCTTTAACCGTTGTAATGGCACTGGTCTGGGTCCGTTTATCCAGTACCTGGTAACCGGTCACTACCACCTCGTCCAATTCCTTCTGATCTTCGTAAAGGATCACATCGATCTCTTTCTGACCGGCATATTTTACAGAAGTTGTCTGCATGCCGACAAAAGAAAATTCCAATACAATCTGTGCCTTGTTTTTGGGATAACTGAACCGGAATTTGCCATTAGCATCGGTGGAAGTTCCGAAACTTGTTCCGGAGATCTTCACCGTTACTCCCGGTAGTGGCATTTTTTGAATATCGGTAACTGTTCCGGTAAGCAGAACGGTTTCCTGCTCCTGGGCTTGTGGTATAGCTGTGGTTTCCGGACCAGCCTGGGATATCAGAATCAGATCCTCCTGAATCTTCCAGGTCAGACCGGTCCCGGTCAAAATACGATCCAATAAACTCGTCACGCTCTCATTATGGGCTTCTACAGAAATCTGTCCCAATTGTTCGGTTTGTTCGGTGTTGTAAATAAAACTCAAACGGGTTTGCCGCTGAATTTCATTCAACACCTGTCTGACCGTAGCCTGCCTGAAATTTAAAGTTACCCGCTCGTGTTGTGCAAAAGCAGCGGCAGATACAGAAAAAGTCAGGGCACACATCAATACTGAAAACATTTTTGTTATCTTCCAGCTTTTCCTCCAATATCCCCGGGGAACCTGGAAACACCATCGACTTTTTTTCATAAATTTGTAATTAAGTTGATATCTAGCGTATTAGAATTATTTGTCCGTTCATCCGGAATTCCACTCCTGTCACGTCGGTAATGGCCGACAAAATCGTTTCTATCCGCTCATAACGTTTGATATGACCGGAAAAGTGAAGAGTCCGGCTTCGTTTTCCTACAAAAAGAAACTCTTTATCGTACCATAGCGACAGGGTGTGCATGATCTCTTCCAGGGGTTCGTCTTCAAAAACGAAATATCCCTCTTTCCAGGAAATATAGGAAGTGACATCCACTTCCTTTAAAGTAACCTCTGTCGTTGTGCGGTCAAAGTCAGCTAATTCTCCGGGTTTCATCCGGATTTCTTTTTGATCACCCCATTCAAGCGCTACAGCACCTTCGACCAGTACGGTCCTTACCCCACGGGTGTAGTGGGTATTCACATCGAACACCGTTCCCAGTACCCGGATTTTAACCTCTTCTGTTTCTACATAGAAAGGGCGGTTTTTATCGGGAGCCACTTCGAAATAGGCTTCTCCTTTCAGATATACCCGTCTTTCTTTTGCATGGAATGCGACCGGATATTTTAATTCGGTCGCTGCATTCAGCCACACCCGTGTCCCATCTGGCAATACTATCCAATACTCGCTCCCCCGGGGTACTTCGATACGGTTATATTTATTTTCTTCTTGCCGGGCTGTCGTATCGTAAATCAACCCTCCTCCTGCCTGGTATGCTTTTACCTCCTCATCCACATATATTTCTGTTTGTTCTTCCGGATCCAACTGATATTTTTCTCCGTTATCTAATGTCAAAACCGGACTTAAACAGGCCACTGTTGCCTGTTTATTTTCCATTTTCTCTTTCCAGGCATACCACAAACTCAGTGATAATGAAACCGGTATCACCACTGCGGCATATTTCAACCACTTCAGTACCCTGCGCGGACGGACAGCGGGAGCTCCGAACGTCTTTTCCCTCACTTTTTTCCAGGCATCTTCTACATCGGTCTGTAAATAATTTCTTATTTCATTTACACTCAATTGCTTTTTTATTTTGTAAAAAAGTAACCGGTGTTCTTCCGATTCATCAATCCAATTTTCCAATTTCCCTTTTTCTTCCGGGGAAAGTCCACCCACCAAATTAAGTTGTATCAGACGGCGTATGTAATTATTGTCGTATTCCAACATTCTATAAGATTTGCTAATTTTACTCTGTATATACGATGAGGGGAACGAAAGGAGGTAGCAGATTTTTTTATTTTTTTAATGTAAATATACGGTTAGCTAGGTATAACAGAAGCTTCTTGCTGATATTCAACAAAAAAAACGGGATCCGTTTTATTGGATCCCGTTTCTGCTATTGGGAATTAATCTTGATAAAATTGTCACATGAAGCAATAGGTCAATCTCTTCTGTTTAAATAGATCATGATGTAATAAAGCAAGGTGGCCAGTGAAGAGAGAGCTGCAATCACATAAGTATAGGCTGCCCATTTCAAAGCATCGAAAGCATATCCCTGGGTTTGATAATCCGTGATTCCGGAATTGCGCAGCCAGGCTAATGCGCGGTGACTGGCATCGATCTCTACCGGTAAGGTAACGAAACTGAATAAGGTCATAATGGCAAAAAGCCCGATCCCGACCAGCAATAGTCCCGGAAAACTGTTCACCATCAGGATACCGGCCAGCAAAATCCATTGCACCCAATGGGAAGCGAACTCTACTGCCGGCACCAACGTTGACCGTAGCTTAAGCATACTGTATCCTTTGGCGTGCTGCAGGGCGTGGCCCGTTTCGTGGGCAGCTACGGCTGCAGCGGCGATACTGTTTCCGTAATAGACATCCCGGCTGAGGTTGATGGTTTTATTCACCGGATTGTAGTGATCGGTCAGCATCCCTTCCACAGAACCGATTTTAACGCCTGTCACTCCATTATCCCGCAACATTTTTTCCACTACATCTCTTCCGGTCATACCGTTTGCTGTGGGTATTTTCGAATATTTCTGAAACCGGCTTTTCAGTTGATGACTGATCAGCCAGCTAATAACTGTGAAGCCGATGAATATAACCCATATCCAAAGACTACCTCCAAACATTGTTGTATTTTCCATTTTTTATTTATCGATTGATATTTATCTTTTTCTTCTGTGCAAAAAATGCGCCAAAGTTTTTATTGTATACGCCTGATATCGCTTTTCCTGCATTTGTTTTTTAATAATTAACAAATACTGACAAAATCGTATACAGACACGGTACATTTCTTATCTCGTTTTTTAGCCGGAAAAAAGGAAGAAATAACAATGGTTATTTTAACTAAGGAAAAGTTGATTTTGTTAAATTTGAACCAGGGTTTCTTTGATTTTAGAAAAATTCTGTTTAATTTGTGAACCGATTTAAAACGATTGAGTCGACATTTTTGACGAATAACCTAAAATTAATTACCATGAAAACCTACAATCCGAATGAAATCAAGAATATCGCTCTTGTAGGCAGTGCTGGTTCCGGTAAGACCACACTTGCTGAAGCGATGATGTATGAGGGCGGGGTCATCCCGCGCAGAGGTAGCGTAAGTGCTAAAAACACTTCCTCTGACTATAGGCCTGTGGAGCAGGAGTATGGTTCTTCTGTTTTTCCGGCAGTATTATATACCGAATGGAAAGATCAGAAACTGAACTTTATCGATACTCCGGGGGCTGATGATTTTGTCGGTGGAGTTATCTCTGCGCTGAATGTAGCCGACACGGCGGTGATGGTTGTCAATGCTGTCAAGGGTGTCGAAGTAGGGACCGAAATTATTAGCCGGCATGTCCGGAATTTAAATAAACCGATGATTTTTGTCATCAACCAGCTGGATCATGAAAAAGCTAATTTCGAACAAACGCTTGAACATGCACAGGCTTCTTTCGGAAAGAAAGTGGTACTGGTACAATATCCGGTCAATCAGGGGCTCGGTTTCAATCAGGTGGTGGATGTCCTGAAAATGGAGATGTATCAGTGGAAACCGGAGGGGGGTAAACCCGATGTGTTGCCGATCCCGGAGTCGGAGAAAGAGAAAGCCGACGAATTGCATAATGCCCTGATCGAGGCGGCTGCCGAAAACGATGAAGGGTTGATGGAGCTTTATTTTGAGAAAGGGAGCTTGTCGGAAGACGAAATGCGCGCCGGTATCCGGAAAGGGTTGATCGCCCGTGATATGTTCCCTGTGTTCTGTGTGTCGGC
>OGQR01002759.1_pt1 | contig 10197 bp, 10 predicted proteins | sample 1553271 | NCBI WGS metagenome assembly OGQR01 (sample SAMEA2579970, study PRJEB22360) | human gut metagenome | biome: human gut; feature: human-associated habitat; material: faeces | place: Denmark | collected 2008/2010 | reverse complement strand
GCGTTTGCGTCAACCACGTCCGCTTCAAATGTAAGAGAGCTGTTTGGCTCGATAAGCTCGTTTTTGTATCTGTCCGAAAAATCGGCGTTGTAATTGAGGCTGTTGAGCGCGCCCTCCGCGTCTTTGGTAAGAACCTTGACGTTCACCCTGCCGGATACGAGAGCCTCTCCGTTAAGCGGCTCGAAAGAAGTCACCTGCGGCTCCACGTCCACGCTGAGAATTTCCTTTACGTCGTCCTTTGCGGCAAGCAGCGCGTTGATGATGAGCTGAGATTTGTCCAGCGTTACGAAACGGTTTGATGTAAAATTGCCCATGGTCTTTTCCAGCATAATTTTTGCCCCCTGTAAATCATTGCGATTTGTTGTCAATGATATAATACGCTGCAAAAAACCTTTTAAGAACTGTTTTTTGAATTTAACTTTTGATTTCCTTAAACGCCACGTCCCCGCACAAAAGGTCGGAGTAGGAACAGCTCAGCCTGTCGAATATCTCGTCGAAAACCATGATTACAAACACGTTTCTGTGCGCCTCCGTTATTCTGCCCTTGAAATAACTGATTTTGTTGCGCCCCTTGTTGTACCTCACAAGCAAATCCTTGCCCTTTAACATATCCACTCTTTTTTTCGCAATGTTGATGTCCGTCGTTACTTTTCGCAATTTTTCACCTCTATATGTAGTATATGCGAAAAAAGAGTTTTGTTTCAGAATTGTGCCCAAAAACGACGTTTTTACACTCTTTTGCGCCGCCGTCGGTTGCCTCCGATACTTCGTATATTTTTTTTGAAAAAAATTCGCCTTAAACAGTTTACAATTCGGATAATTGAATATATAATATGCAGGCAAATCCGAGAACAGAGGTTTTTTAGGTTTATGAGCAAAATTACTTACATTAAATGCCCCCGCTGCGATTTGAATTATATCGACAGCAGGCAGGAAATGTGCGATATATGCAAAGCCGAGTTGGGGCTTATGCCCAAAGACATACTCCTCGACGACGACTTCGACCTCGAAGAGGAAACAAAGCTTTGCCCTGTCTGCAAAAGAAATTACATTCCGATAGAAGAGGAAATGTGCGACAGCTGTCTCAGAGCGATGGAAAACAAGGACCCGTTGGAAAACGACGACAGCTGGGTGGAATTTATCGACGACGACCCGTTGGAAAAAGACATCGTCGAAATTCCTCTCGAGGAGCTTCAGGACGAGGAGTTTGCCGACGACGAAGAGGAAGCCGAGGAGGAAACGGAAGAATACAAGGACGATTTCGAGGACGACTTCAAGTTTGACGACAAGTTCGAGTATGACGACGACGACATTGACGACGACGAGGACGACGAACTCGACGAAGACGAATAAGGACATCCATGCGCGCCGCAAAGCGGCGCGTTTTTTTGTTATAAGCTAAAATTTTGCTTCCAAAAGAAATTATTTTTTTGTTTTGTCCTTTTCGCGTTGACTAATTTTGATAAAAAGGTTAAAATCTAATAAATAAATATTTAGAGGTTATCGCTCATGAATTACCTTAAAAACCAAAAGCTTAACCGTTTCATACGCCGCGCCGAAAAGCTGTGCAAGCCCGAAAAGGTCGTCCTTATCGACGGCAGCAAAGAGCTTTACGACTCGCTTTTAAAACAGGCGGTTTCCACAGGCGAAATGATACCGTTGAACGAACAGAAGCTGCCGAATTGCTTCCTCCACCGCTCCGCAGTCAACGACGTCGCCCGCGTCGAGGGCAGGACGTTTATTTGCTGCGACAAACGCGAGGACGCAGGTCCCACCAACAATTGGATGGCGCCCGACAAGGCGTATTCTCTGCTTGAAGGTATTTTCGACGGCTGCATGAAGGGACGCACAATGTACGTTATCCCCTACTCCATGGGCAAGGTCGGCAGTCCCTTCGCAAAAACAGGCATAGAAATCACGGACAGCCTTTACGTGGTATTTTCCATGAACATCATGACGCGCGTCGGCAGCGAGGTGCTTGACGCTCTGGGCGAAAACGGCGATTTCGTGGAAGGACTGCACAGCACCGCGCAGCTTGACGAGGAAAAGCGGTACATCTGCCACTTCCCTCAGGACAACGCCATCTGGTCGGTCAACAGCGGCTACGGCGGAAACGTGCTGCTCGGCAAAAAATGCTTTGCATTGAGAATAGCCTCCTGTCAGGCAAGGGACGAGGGCTGGATGGCGGAGCATATGCTCATACTCGGACTCACCAAGCCCGACGGCAAAACCCGATATATATGCGCGGCTTTCCCCTCCGCCTGCGGCAAAACCAACCTCGCAATGCTGATTCCTCCCGAGGGTTATATGCGCAAGGGCTACAAAATTACCACCGTCGGAGACGACATCGCATGGCTCAGACCGGGCAAAAACGGAGGACTGTACGCCGTCAATCCCGAAAACGGCTTTTTCGGCGTTGCGCCGGGTACAAACGCAAAATCCAATCCCAACGCTCTCGCCTCCACCTCGCGCGACACCATTTTCACCAACGTCGTGCAGAATCTCGACGACAATACCGTCTGGTGGGAGGGTCTCGGAGAAGCTCCTGAAAACGCTCTCGATTGGAAAGGACAGCCCTGGAACAAGGACAGCGGCGTAAAGGGCGCGCATCCCAACAGCCGCTTCACCGCGCCCGCAAAAAACTGCCCCTGCCTTTCCGACAAATTCGAGGAGCCCGAGGGAGTAAAAATTTCCGCCATTGTTTTCGGCGGCAGACGCGCCAAAACCGTACCTTTGGTCTATCAGTCCAAGAGCTGGGAGCACGGCGTATTCATGGGCAGCGTTATGGCGAGCGAAACCACCGCGGCGGCAACGGGCGCGGTAGGCGTTCTGCGCCGCGACCCCATGGCGATGCTGCCTTTTTGCGGCTACAATATGGGAGACTATTTCGCGCATTGGCTTGAAATGGGCAAAATAAAGGACGCTCCCAAAATCTTCAATGTAAACTGGTTCCGCACCGACGAAGACGGAAAATTCCTGTGGCCCGGCTTCGGCGACAATCTGAGAGTTCTGGATTGGATTATCGACCGCTGCGAGGACAACGCGCCGGCGGACGACACGCCCATAGGCTACGTCCCCCGCCCGCAGGACATCAACCTCGAAGGTCTCGATCTGTCGACGGACAGCCTCAACGAACTTCTTGAAATAGACAGGGAGCAGTGGAGAAAAGAAACCGAGCTGATTGAAGAGCATTACGCCAAATTCGACAGACTTCCCGAAGCACTCAAAAAAGAGCTTGACGACCTTAAAGCAAGACTGAAATAACAAGCGCCGCTTTCAACGCGGCGCGTTTTTTTAATCAAGAAATATCCTTTTGGTTGCTACGTTGTCGGCAAACGCCTTGTCGTGCTCCACAAAAATCACGGTTGGCTGGCAATCTAAAATCGCCCTTTCAATCTGAATACGGCTCAAAACGTCAACGTAGTTCAAGGGCTCGTCCAAGACAAGCAAATGCGCCGTTTCGCACAGACATACCGCCAACGCCGTTTTTTTCTTTTGCCCCGCCGAAAAATCGGATATATCCTTATCAAAATCCGACCTTTCAAAGCCAAGCTTGCGCAGCACGGCTTTGAACAGGGATTCGTCCGCTCCTCTTTTCGCGGCGAAATCCCGCAGACTTCCTTCAAGCAAGTCGGTGTTTTGCGGCAAATACGAAATTTTCAGCCCCTGCGCGACATAAACGTTTCCCGTATACCCGATTTCCTTTCCGCACAAAAGCTTTAAAACGGAGGACTTTCCGCTGCCGTTTTTTCCGCACATAGCGATTCTGTCCCCCCTCTCCACCGCGAAATTCAACGGGCCGCAAATCTTGCGCTCTCCGTAAAACAGCGAGCAGTCCTTAAACTCCGCCAACATACGCTTTGGAAAATCCTGCGTAAAGATTTTGAGGCTTTCGCTTTCCTCCACGTTTTTCAACAGCAAGCTTTTTTCTTCCGCCGCCTTTAAATACCTCTGCTCGATAACCTTGGAGCGTTTCATCATTTTCGCGGCCTTGTGTCCCACATACCCCCTGTCGGGCTTCAAGCCTCCCGCGTTTTTTCCTTTTTTTGAGCTTTCCGTTTTGTCCGACCAACGCGCCGCCTGCCCGGCGGCGTCTTTTAACCTCTCTATGTCCTTTTTTAAACGACTGTTCCTTTCCGTCTCCGACTTGTCGCGCTCCTCCTTGTCCCGCTCCCACTCGGAAAAATTGCCTTTCCTTATTTCAATCCCCGCCCTGTTTAAGGACATGATATGGTCGACGCAGCCGTCAAGCAGACTTCTGTCGTGCGAAACCAGAATAAACCCTTTCTTTTTGCACAGATACTCAGCCAAAGCCTGCCGCGAAGCCATATCCAGATGATTTGTCGGTTCGTCGATTAGCGCAAAGCCGTCCCGTTTAAGAAACAGCGCGACAAGCATGAGTCTTGTTCTTTCTCCCTCCGACAGCGCGGAAAAACTCCGCCCCGCAATTCGGACGTCAAGCCCTATGAGATTGATTTCTCTGACGATTTCCCAATCGGCGGCTTCCGGACAAAGTCCTCTCAAAATTTCCATTCCGCTTTCGCCCAAACCGTTTGAAAAGGAAAATAGAAAAACTCCGCGTCGGAAAATATCGTTCCGTCGAACTCGTATTCTCCGCGCAGCAATTTAAGCAAAGTTGTTTTTCCCTTTCCGTTTCTGCCGACAAGACCGAGACGCCAATTTGTGTCCAGTCTGAAACTCGCGTTTTCAAAGACGTTTTCAAAGCCGTCGGGATAACCGAAGGTAAGATTTTTTACTTCTATCTCAGACATTTGCGGTTTCCTCCGATATACAAGGGAAGCCGCAGGAAAAGAAAGGTCAGTCAAGCTCCTTCTCGAAAAGAATTTCCGTAGTAAACCGCTCTTCAAACACATCCAGCTCGACTATACGCACGCATTTGAACTTCGCCCTTCCGTGCGTCGTGTAACCCGCGCTTCCGCCGTAGCAAAGCTTCAATCCTTCATAATCGAGGGCGAAGGTGTTTTCGTGGTCGTGACCGCAAAAGGTCGCAACCGTGCTTCCCAGCCTCTTCATGCTGTCAAACAGGCCCGAATCGCGTTTGCCTACGTAAATGCTTTCCTCAAGCCCTTCGACGCTGTCCCGCCCCGCGGCGTCTGCCGCCAGCGCATACTGCGGCAAAGGAATGTGGAAAAAAGCCATGCTTTTCACCGTCTTTCCCGCTTCGGCGTTTGTTCCGTTTACAAGCCACTCGTACCAGGCGACCTGCGAATCGGTAAAGGTCGCGTGCCTGCCGTCTCCCTTTTTCCCCTTTTCCCCGCTGTCCATAAAGATTAGCGAAAACAAGGTTTGTCCGTCGGCGTCGGCAAGCAGAATCTGATAGTTGCCCAGCATATAATCGTAACGCCCGTCTGCGAGATTGGTCGGCCCCTGCCTGAAAAGACAGCCCGAAAAATCTCCCAGCAGCTTGCAAAGTCTCGTTTTGTCGGCGTATCCCGTGGAATCGTGGTTGCCGAAAACGAATGCCCATTTTACGCCCTTTTCCGAAACAAAATCGTTCCACACCGAAAAGGCGTAAGCGTTGTCCGCGGCAAGCGACAGGTCGCCCGTCACGACAAGGAGGTCGGGTTTGGCGGCGTCTATCGCGCGGCCGACAAAATCCAGCGACTTTCTGTCCAACGCGCCTCCGCTTAAAATATGCAAATCCGAAACCTGCATGATTTTGAACCGACCGTCGGGCGCAACCGTCAGCGTCGGATAAAGCTCCGCGTCGTATTTGTCCGAAGCGCTCCATTCGTAGTCCGCAAGAGGCGACCTCTGAGGCGAAACGCAGAGCGCAAGAAGGACGAAAAGAATCAACGCCGCAAGAATGGCGGCTACGACAATCAAAGCGTAAAAACGATTGAATCTGTAATATTTAAAGCTGCCGTCAGGCTGTTTTTTGGTATCCTCTTCCATTTGCTTCCCGTTTTGAAATATTATAGCTTTAAACGGAAAAAAATGCAACAATAAACGGGGAATAATGAAAAAAGACGGCGAACCGTCTTTTTTTCATCGAACTCAGTCGATTTCGTAGTGCCATTTGCTGCTCTGTGTGGGAGGCAGCGTCTGTCCCTTTTTGACTTCGGCGGTATTCATCACCTTGCCGTTGGAGTCAACTACGTTGTAAGTGCCCGTTTTGGGGGCGGTTTCGCCGGGATTGAATTTCATGCGGCTATTTCCTCCTTTTTTATTGCGTTTCCGCTGTAAAAAGCATTGACAAAAGAATCGAATTGTATACTTGCGGCAAAAATTTTTTCCATATATGCTCAACTGCGCATATATGAGAGCTTTTACCCCGTTTTGCCACGTATGCGCATATACGCATATGTTCACGGCTGATTTTTTCCGAAAAAACGCTCATGCCCGAGACAGAACGGAAAAAATTTTTTCGCCTCACAAAAAAATCCGGTCTGTCTGAGACCGGATTAAAAATTTTATTCAAGCAATTCCGCCGCTCTTTCCACCATGTCCGCGACGTCGGAAATTCTGTTTTCCTCCGAAGGAGTAAAGCCCGCTCCGTGCTTGTTCACGTTTTTCGGAGTATAGAACATCGCTGCCGTGAAATATATTCCGTAAGGATATCTCATAGTGCTTCCGTCCCCAAAGCGAAGAGTTTCGTAATACTCCAAAGGCATAATCGTCTGAGCTATTCCCTTGCCGTAAGTAGTCGTTCCGACGTGCACGGCGGTGCCGTAGTCCAGCATGGCGCCCAAAAGCAGCTCGCTCGCGCTTGCGCTCATTCCGTCCGTAAGCACGACAATCTGCGGCTCCTCCGCATTGACGTCGAAATAATTGGCATATACCGACGGCGTAGAGTAGGTCGCAAGCGTCCCCGTGCGGCTTTTTAAAGTTGTGACCAAAAGGTTTGAATTGTTGGATAAGTTCTGCTTGTCGTAACAGAGATAGCCTGCTATATCCTCCGCATATTCCACGTTTCCGCCCGGATTGCCCACAAGGTCGAGCACCAGCTTGCCCTGTCCGCCGTAAGCGGTGCGGAATTTGCCCATCGCCGCCCCGAACTCGGAAGCCGCGTCCGTTTCCACATATCTCGAACCGTCGTAATACGAGGCGTTTTCAAAGGAATTGATGCGGATATATCCCGTCGTTGCGGTATCAAGCGCGTCAAGCCCGAGAGCCTCCACCATTTCGTTGGGCAGATTGGTGTTTCCGCGCCCGAAATAATATTCCACGAACTGACCGCCGTACTCCACCTTTTTCATTGAAATCTGAGTGACGCTCACCGTGTCGCCGAGGCTGACTGTGTAGAGATTGCGTATTACATCCACCGTACAGGCGGAGTTCCAGCCTCCGGAAAACGCCTGACTTATTTCCGCGTCGGTAGACGTGCGCATATCGTATTTTTTCCCGTTTAAGGGCGTTGCCGCAATAATCAGGTCGCCCGACTGCAAGCCGGAAAGATAAGCGCCGCTGCCGTATTCGACGTAATGCACGTAAAGTCCCACGTCGATTTTGACGTAGCTCATGCCGTAAGAAGCGGTGTCCGTCGCGGTAGGATTGAGCAGCGTATAATACTCCGCGGGAGAAAGCAGAAACCCGTAGCCGTCGATGGTTTGCAGCATTGCGGTGCCGCCGTTGACAATCATCTGCCTTTTGATTGCTTCCCAATTGGAGCTGTCGTAATAAAGAGAGCTTTCCTCCACGGTGTCAAGCACGGTTTGGAGTATGGATATGTCCGACCTTACCACGTCGTGTCCCACAACGTAGCCCACGAAAAAGATAACCACAAGCAATATGCAACCCAAAGTTATCCAAAGAGCTTTTTTGCTTTTGGAGCGCTGCGGCGGTACGGGCGGCGCGGTATAATATCCTCCGCCGAAGCCGTTGTTCATGTTTCCGTCGCCGCCGTCGGTGTAATACGGCGCGCCGTTGCCGTCGGGGACCTGCCCGGAAGCGTAATAGCCTCCGCCCGCTCCGTAAGGCGGCTGTTGGGCATTGCGCAGTCTTGCCTCCTCTTCCTCTTTCTTTTTAAGCTCGTCGTCGTAAAAATCAAATTGGTTCATCGAATTCCTCCGTTAAATTAAATTTCGGCAAAAAATCCAAAATTCTTCCCCTCGCCGAAACAGGCGAGTCGCACAGCAAAAGCGTCGAAGCGCCAAGCTCCGCGGCAAGAGCCGTTATTTTGTCGACGAAAATTTCATTCGTCGGGCCGTCAACAATAAAAAACTCCGCTTTCTTTGCCCACGCGCGCGCAAGAGAAAGTTTCAGCAAGCCCTCCTCGTCGAGAGAGGCGGCTTTTTTGCGGGCAAGCCCCTCCAGCCCGAAGCGTTTGAGCGCCTGCGCGGCTTTTAAGCTGCTTTCAGTTTTTCCAAAACCGTCGAGTCTTAAAACGCGCGACACGTTTTTGCCTACGGTTGTCTTGAAAGCCAGCGGCGGAAAACAGAAGTAGGCGATTTTTCGAGCCTTGGGGAGCGTTTCTTCGAGCGGCGCGCCGTCGGCCGTGATTTTGCCGCAGGTCGGTCTTAAAAGCCCCATAATCAGCTTTGCCGCCGTCGTTTTGCCTCCCTGAGCTCCGAGCATGACGGAAACGGTTTCCCCCTCGTTTACCTCGAAGGACAAATCGGCAAGCGCGTCGAATTCGTCGTAATGATAGCGCACCGACACGTTTTCAAACTTCAACCGCTTCATTCCAGCTCGTCTAACGTCAGCTCGAAGGACGGCGCGAAATTTTCGAGAAAAAACCTTATTTCGTCGCTGTCGAAAGCGTCAAGCTCGTTTTCGATTGCGGAAAGCGCCTTTTTGAATTCTCCGTTGCCGAGATTAAGCTCCGTTTTGCATTTGAGGTACGCAGACAATTTGTCGGCGTATTTGACCAGCTTTTTTTCGTAACGGCAGATTTCGTCCTCCTCGCGGCAGCGCTCGTCGAGAAGCGGCGCGTAACACCGGGCGTAAGCGTCGGGCAGAGAGTTGAGCAGCTTTTGCCTCGCGCCCTCCTCTATGCGCTTGTACGCCTGACGTATGTCCTCGTCGTAATACTTTACAGGCGTAGGCAAATCTCCCGTCAGCGCTTCGGTTACGTCGTGAAACAAGGCTCTCGCCGCCACGCGGTTTTCATCGGCTTTTTTGCCCAGCTCGTTTTTTGCAATAAGAGCGAGACAATGGGCAAGCACCGCCGTCTGAAAGCTGTGCTCCCACAGATTTTCGCTTTCCGTGCGGCGCATAAGCCCCCAGCGCTCGATATATTTCAGTCTGTTCACATAGGCAAAAAAATCGTTCATAAGCCTCTCCCTTTCGGGTTGAGTTTTATTGTAACACATTTTACGCGAAATTTGTTGTTTTATTTGACAGTTTTTAAAATTTTTGGTAGACTTTTTAAGCAACGAAAGGGCTTTAAGCTTTTCAAAAAAGTTTTATACAATCGGGGTGCTTTTAACGGCTGAGATTATACCCGTCGAACCTGTAAGGTAATACTTGCGTAGGAAAAATATTTTTTCGGATTTTTCGAGGTTCTGCGTGTCAAGCTCAGAGCCTCTATTGTTGCGAAAAAATACTTTCGGAGGAAAAAATCCATGTCACTTCTCAAATTTTTGGCTTTTGCGGAAGCAATAAGCGAAGAGACCACCGAGCTTGTAAGCATTATCGCAATCGCAGCCATTGCGGCGCTTGCAATAATCATGTTGGTAATTTGTCTTACCTACAAGAAAATGGACACAAAAGCCATTGTTTATGCCGCTATCAGTATAGCAAGCGCGTTTGTTTTGTCCTTTATTAAAGTTTCGCCTGTTACCAACGGCGGTTCAATCACACTCGCGAGCTTTGTGCCCATTCTCATTTACGCCTATGTCTACGGACCTGTCAGAGGGTTGGTTGCAGGACTGATTTTCGGAGTTCTTCAATTCATACAATCACCGTATATGCTTACTCCGTTAACTTTCGTTCTTGACTATTTGCTGGCGTTTGCCCCCATATTTTTAATGGGATTGGCAAGGCTGGTTTTCAAAAAAGAAAATACAAGCATTTTCGCAGGCACGGCGGCGACTTACGTAATAAGATTTATAGTACACTTCTTTTCGGGACTTATTTACTTCCAAATGGGTATAATAACCGAAGGCTTTCCTGCTGACTCTGCCGCTGTCTATTCACTGGTATACAACCTTGTCTACTTGGTGCCCGATATGATTATAACCATGGTAGTGTTGGCAGTTCTTGTTGCAACCAAAAACTTCCCCCGTCTTGTCA
>OGQR01002752.1_pt1 | contig 10218 bp, 9 predicted proteins | sample 1553271 | NCBI WGS metagenome assembly OGQR01 (sample SAMEA2579970, study PRJEB22360) | human gut metagenome | biome: human gut; feature: human-associated habitat; material: faeces | place: Denmark | collected 2008/2010 | reverse complement strand
TGGAGTTCCTTTTAATGGGGAGAAGCTGTTTTGGAATCGATGGTAACTGAGCAGACCTTTTTCAAGGTGAGGCGGTAGACAAGATAGAGAAGGAGAGAAACCACGGCGATCACACCCAAGCAGGTGATCATGCCGGAAGCCTCACTGGGCGTGATGCCCATGGGCTCTCCGTTGGAGTACATGATAAGGGTATAGAAAGCGTAGATCAGGATGGTCCCCACCAGAATGGGGACTCGGAAGACCCGGCTCACCTGCCCTTTCACCGAGCGGTATAGGTACGACCGCGGCGCCCCTAAATGGCGCAGATCATCGTAGACCCGGGCATTGGTCATACCGATGGTCATGCAGCGGGTGAAAGAGATGACGATGACTGCGGCGAAGCAGACAATGGCGATGAAAATAAAGAGCATGAGGAAAACTGCCATGGTTTTTACCAGTTCCGTCTCATCCAGAATTTTGAACTGAGGCATGTATTTCCAGCTTGTGCGGAATTCTGTGCTGTCGGGTTTGTCATAGTCGATGGAAGAAGTGCCGCTTTCTTCCAAAGATTCCGGGTCGCAGAAATACGATCCTGTCTCCTCAATGGCAATTTGGCGGGCCACAGGGTCCCAAGCGTCAACGACTTCCACTTCCGGTCCGGAGTGGTCCACGATGTCATAAAAAAGCGCCTTGGCAAAGGGGAAGCTGGCTTCTACATCCGTGACATTGAAAAGGACATAGTCCTCCTGCCACTGGCCGGTCAAGCCGGCAGAAATGGCCTCATAATCCCTGTCATCCAATACGTAGCACCCCAGCAGCATGGTGTATGACAGAGGTTCTGCCGGCGTAACGTCAAGGGTTTTTCCCGTCACCATATTGGTCAGATGGGTGACATCACCGCCGCTCAGGTAACTGCTGCCGCCGTCGTCATCGAGAACATTGGCACAAGTGCCGGGAGCAAGGTCGATCTTTTGACCAGTGATCGCGTTGTAGGCACGCTCAGGCAGGAAGGTGGCGCTTTGGAGCAGCTCTCGGTACTCCTTTGTATAAGTGACTCCGATGGAGGATTCGGTTTCAATATGTTCCATACCATCCGTGCCCAAGATAGAGCCGGTAGCTGTCACCCAGGTTGTGATGTCCACGTTGTGTTTCTGAGCCAGCTGTGCCACGTCGTTTTGTCCAATCATATCCTGATCACAGCGGTAATGGTACAGATAATCGTAGGGACGGCTGGCAACACTGGTTCCAGAGCTGGAGAGCATCATCGGAGCATAGAAGCTGGCGAAGTAAGCACCTGCCAGCAGGACGGTCATCACCAGCATGTTCCGCACTGTTTGCCGCCCCTGAAATTTCATCATGCTGGTGGAAATCAGGTCCCGATACTGTTTTTTCTTGCCGCCCCATCCATTGACCACGGTGTGGAGCAGAAGAATGTACAGGCCGATCAGTGCAGGCAGGTAGAACAGTGCATCCACCACGGAGGGGGCATACCAGTGGAGAACTTTGACGAAAAAGCTGGGCATGAAGTACCCCAGGAAGCCTCCCAATGCAATGAGGAGGACGCCAACAGGACCATACCACCGTGGGACAGCGCGGATGGGTTCCGATTTATGGGATTCCTGAACAATATCAATGATATTGGTGCGACGAATGGAGCGCCAGCCCATCAGGAACAGCATGAGAATGACGAAGACGGAAAAGGCCAGTGCAAAGAGGTAGGCTTGCGCGTCAAAACGCAGAACCATTTCCTCGGTATCCACGATCATGGTACGGAAGATTTGCCAAATGCCCCAGGACAGCGGAACACCCAACAGGGCACCAGCGGCGCAGGAGCCCAGAGAGAGAAGGGCCAATTCCTTGCTCAGTTCCGTTTTCAACTGGTGCCGGGTGGCACCCAGGGCCAGAAAGGTGCCAATTTCCCGGGACTTTTGACGGAAAAACAGACCGGAGGCATACGTGGTAAAAACCGCGCAGCCCAAAACGGCCAGAACAAAGACCATCATTACCTGCTTTCGGGAGTCCCCTCCCTCTGGCAGAATGGTGAGGACAGTGGGAGAGCGCATCATGCAGGCGTAAGCTGTGATAAGAAGAACGGAAAAAAAGGTACATCCGGCCAGCAGAGCGTACTGCCGCCAATTTTTCCGCCGGAGATGGCGATAAACTTCTGAAAAGTGTCTCATGGGTTTCACTCCCTTCCCATCTCACGGATCGCATCCAGAAGCTGATCCTGAAATGTGGTACGGGCCAGGGTCCCCTTTTCCAGGACCCGCCAGACTACACCGTCCTGCAGAATAATGACACGGTCGCAGAAGGAGGCGGCGAAAGAGTCGTGGGTCACCATGAAGATGGTGGCTTCCAGGGATTGTTTTGCCTGTTCAAAGGAGGAGATCACCGCCCGGCTGGACTTGGAGTCTAAATTTCCCGTGGGTTCGTCTGCCAAAATGAGCAGAGGGTTATTGATGAGGGCACGGGCCACGGCGGTGCGCTGCTTTTCACCGCCGGAGATCTCTGCCGGGTATTTCTCCCGAATGGCGGAGATGCCGAACACCTGGCACAGCTGGTCAGCGCGCTGCTCCATGGCGGGACCAGCGGTTCCGCCAATGATGGCAGGGAGAAGAATGTTTTGCTGGACGGTTAAGCCATCTAACAGCAAAAAATCCTGAAAGACAAACCCAAGCTGTTTGTTTCGAACAGAGGCCAGGGCGGTTTCATCCAGCTTGGCCAGCTGGCGATTGCCCAAGGTGATTTCTCCGCTGTCTGCAGGGATGTAGCAGGAGATGCAGTTGAGCAGTGTGGTCTTTCCGGAGCCAGACGGTCCCATTACGGCCACAAACTCCCCTTTTCCCACCTCCAGGGAGACACCCTTGAGAACTTCATAGGTAGTTTTTCCCACTTGGTAGGATTTGTGAAGATTGTGTACAGTCAGCATTGACGATTCCTTCCTTTCTCTGATGGTGAAGGGAGAAATGAGCTGTTCTCCCCTTCTTTCTGTCTCCACCATAACCGATGGAGTTTCTGACAGCAACTGCCCCAGTCATATTCAGCCTGATGGATGCTAAGTTTGGCAGGCGCAGAAGACGGGATGTCAAGTTTGGCAGGTTTTCTGTCAAACTTGGGGCGGCTTCTGTCAAGTTCTATTTGGCGGAAGCCGCCCTGTGTGGTACAATCAAAGAGGTTAGATTGTACCACACGATGGTGCATTCGTAGGATACTCAAGAGGAAGGGAGAAACGATCTTTGTTCTGCGTTGGGATTTGCGATGACAGTCAGGAGGCTCGTTTGCACCTGAGGGCAAGGTTGGAACGGGTTTTAGAGCCACATAGAGACATGGACCGAGTCCTGGAATTTTCCTCGGGAGAAGGGCTGCTGCGCTGGGTGGAGAACCATCCCGGAGAGCTGAATCTGATTTTTTTGGATATGGAAATGGGGCAGCTGGACGGGATGGAGACCGCCCGGCGTCTGCGTCAGATAGAGGAAAGCCTCCCGTTGGTGTTTGTCACAGGCTATACAGAGCATGTCTTTGAGGGATACACGGTGGGGGCTTTGGGCTATCTTCTCAAACCTGTACGGGAGGATCAGCTGAAGGAAGTTTTGTCCCGGGCCGCTGCGGCGCTGCTCCGAGAGGAAGAGGAGGTCTATCTCTGCCGCCGCGGCGATGTGACCTATCGAATTCCCCGGAAAAAGATTCTATATTTTACATCGGACCGGCGGCAGGTAACCTGTGTGACAACGGAAAAACACTATACATTTTATGGAAAGCTGGATCAGGTGGAAGAAGAACTGAAGGATTCCTTTGTACGAATTCATCAGCGGTATCTGGTGCGGACACAGGCGGTACAGCAGATCTCAGGCAGCCAAGTCTTAGTGGGCGGGCAGACGCTGCCCATCAGCCGGTCCTGTCAACAGGCTGCGATGATTGCCCTCACCCGGGCCTCGCTGGAGGAGTGACTATGGACGGCCTGACATTGCCCCAACAAGCATTGATTTGTCTCACCTATGGCGTCACACTGGTATGCAGCGGACTGGCTCTCTATGGAACGGCCCGGCGATTCTTGACGGTTCGGTCGTTAGGATGGGGAAAGGCCATCCTTTTCCTGACGTTTGGTATCTCCACAGGCATGGTGATCTGGGTTGGAGATCCTAATCTGCTCTATGTGTTCCCTCTCTTCGTCTTTTTTTCCATGCTCAGCACCCAAGGAGACTGGATGGGACGGCTGGCAGTTACCATCATTTTCTTCTGTATCATTATGTCGGTCTGTGCCATCCTGGACACGTACATTGCCCTTTTTGACCTGTTTACCATTGATACCAGCGATTTTCTATGCCGCTTGATGCGTCCGTTGTTTTTTGCCCTCCTCTATCTTCTGATCCGGCGGCGGATGCCGGTGGGGGTGATCTCCCTCTCCCGCCGGTTATGGAAGCTCATTCTGGGCTTGTCCTTCATGCCCTTGTGCGCGTTGATGGCAGTGGTTTTGCTGACCTATCGCAAGTGGGACTCGATGGTGGCCAACTCCATGGCCATGAACCAGGGGATGGTGGTTCTCCCCTTCACTGGTGTGACGGCGCTGATTCTTTTGTTTGTCATTTTAACCCTGGCCAACCATGAAAAACTGGAGCAGGAAGTCCATTTGGCCGGCTTGCGGGAGGTCTATTACCAAGGCATCCAGAGAGAACAGGTTCAAGTGAGAACCCTCCGTCATGACCTGAGAAATCACATGACCGTGCTCCGGGGTCTGCTGGAGTCGGGAGAAACAGAAAAAGCCATCGGTTATCTGGAGCAGATCACCGATTCCTCCTCCCTTGGAGGAGGAAAGCCCTTCAGTGACAATGAGACAGCCAATGTGGTCCTGACGGCCAAGGCAAAGGAGATGCGCCAGCGAGGGATACAGGGGGAGTTTCAGATTTCCCTGCCTCGAAACCTTTTGATTGCAGAGATGGATTTGTGTGCCCTTTTGGGCAATGCCCTGGACAATGCCATGGAGGCGGCGGAGAAAAGTACAGACAAGACGGTCCGGGTTCGCTGTCGGGCGGAAAAAGGCCTGTTTATGCTCCAGGTGGACAATGCACTGGCTGGGGATGAAAAGCCGGATCTCTCCACCACGAAGAAAGACAAAACTGCCCATGGTTTTGGCCTTTTGGGTATGCGGGAGATTGCGAAACGGTATGGAGGCTCTTTCGAGGTGGTGGCGGCCAATGGCCGGTTTGAACTGGTGGTCTGTCTGCCTTTATAAACAAATTTGTATTTTTTTCGAGAAATGACTACCCTTTTCCATAGAATTTATGCTATAATAATCCGTCAAAACATTGCAATTCATTGGATCACATAGAGGGAGGAACTGAATATGGCAGATCATAAGCGTCCCGAGTCGATGGAACGGATTACAACCCCTGCCCTGGCGGAACAATTCATTGCCGAGCAGGTGGCAGCTGTCCGGGCACAGGTGGGAGATAAAAAGGTCCTGCTGGCACTGTCTGGCGGCGTGGATTCTTCTGTGGTGGCGGCCTTGCTGATTAAGGCGGTGGGAAAGCAGCTCACTTGCGTCCATGTCAACCATGGCCTTCTGCGGAAGGGAGAACCCGAGCAGGTGGTGGAAGTATTCCGGAATCAGATGGACGCCAATTTGGTTTATGTGGATGCAGTGGACCGTTTCCTGGACAAGCTGGCCGGTGTAGCAGACCCGGAGACCAAGCGGAAGATCATTGGCGCGGAGTTTATTCGTGTGTTTGAGGAGGAAGCCCGGAAACTGGAGGGCATTGAGTTCCTGGCCCAGGGAACCATTTACCCTGACATTCTGGAAAGCGGCCCAGTCAAGGCCCACCATAACGTGGGCGGCCTGCCGGAGGACCTTCAGTTTGCGTTGGTGGAACCGGTCAAGTTCCTCTTCAAAGATGAAGTCCGCGTGGTGGGAAAAGCGTTGGGTCTGCCGGACAGCATGGTGTTCCGTCAGCCCTTCCCCGGTCCCGGCCTGGGCGTTCGCTGCCTGGGTGCCATTACCCGTGACCGGCTGGAGGCGGTGCGGGAATCCGACGCGATTCTTCGGGAGGAGTTTGCCAAGCATGGACTGGAGGGCAAGGTTTGGCAGTATTTTACCGTGGTGCCGGATTTCAAGTCCACCGGTGTGCGGGACAATGCCAGAACCTTTGACTGGCCGGTGATTCTCCGGGCAGTCAATACCGTGGATGCCATGACGGCCACAGTGGAGGATGTCCCCTTCCCCCTGCTGCAGGAGATTACCGCACGGATTACCTCAGAGGTGAAAGGGGTAAACCGGGTTCTCTTTGACCTTACCCCGAAGCCCAGTGGAACCATTGAGTGGGAATGACGCTCGAAAGGGTGCAACCCCGCATGAATACAGGCTTTTTTGTCTGTCTAAGTGGCTTTTGATACTGGGTTGATACGATTTGTGTCTGCCCGGTACTCTCAGGAGAATAATCACAACAAGACAAGTGAAAACCGCCCTGTTGAATTTGTCATTCAGCAGGGCGGTTTTTACTTGTCTTGTTTATCCTTCCGCTATGGGATACCATATTGACCTTCTTGTCCATCGTTGCAAATATGGGGCCAGATTAGTTCTATTCAAAGTGTTTTCTCTGGTAATCTCTTGAACTGGAAGGGGGATAAAAGGGTAGACGGAGAAAATGTTCCATGATATACTTCAAAAATCAGCAGTAATAGAATAATAATTATATATACTTAGAGGAGTTCATCACATCGTATGAATACACCCACATTAGAAACTGACAGATTGATTTTAAGGAGATTCTCGGAAGAAGATATAAATGCCCTTTTCCTCATTTTGAAAAACGAAGAAGTAAATACATTTCTTCCCTGGTATCCTGTCAAAAGCATAGATGAAACCAGAAAGTTTTACAAGGAAAGGTATGCTGACAAATACCAGCAGCCACAGGCATATGCCTATGCCATTTGCCTGAAAAGTGACAATTTCCCGATTGGGTATATCAAAGTCGATATGGAGGAACACCACGATTTTGGCTATGGTCTGCGAAAAGAGTTTTGGCACCAGGGCATTGTAAGTGAGGCCGGGAAGGCCGTTGTCGCCCAGGTAAAGCGGGATGGGCTCCCGTACATTACTGCGACCCATGACCGCAACAATCCACGCAGCGGGAATGTCATGAGGAATGTCGGCATGAAATACCAGTATTCTTTTGAAGAACAGTGGCAGCCGAAGAATATAGTCGTTATCTTTCGTATGTATCAGTTAAATCTTGACGGCCAGGAGGATCGGATTTACAAAAAATATTGGGATACCTCTGCGGTACATTTTGTCGAGCCAAACTTATAAACTGTTTTAGGATGTGTGAAATGGGTAAACGAAAGCAAAACTATTATGGCAGTTTGTGTACCGAGATGTATGAAATTTTACACGAACAAGCACCACGGAATGAATTGAATTTCTATCTTTCCTATGCAAAAAAAGGGGAGAAAATCTTAGAGCCGTTGTGCGGCAGCGGACGATTTCTGGTTCCTTTTTTAGAACACGGTTTTGATATCAGTGGGGTGGATTTATCAGAAGAGATGCTGGAAAAACTAAGGCAAAAGGCCCCAAGCGCAAAGGTGATCCAGGCAGACATTATCAACTATCCTGTGCTGGAAAAATTTAATTATATTTTTATCCCTTCCGGTTCCATTTCACTGGTTACGGATATGAATGTGTGCAGAATCATTTTGCAAAAGATGAAAGAACTATTGGCCCCCGAAGGAAAATTTGTGTTTGCCGTTGATACTGTCTTTGGCAGGTGTGACGAGGACAGCGAATACAAAGTCAGTGTTTCGGTGAAAACGAAAGAGGGCTATGATCTAATCTTGAAAATGAAAAACCACTATGACGAAAAAGCCCAGACGCAGTTTTCTCCATCCATCTATGAACTCTATAACGGTGCTGAACTGCTACAAAGGGAAAATATGGATTTTCAAACACATTTGTACCGCTATGGAGAGATGGAAAAGTATTTAAGGGAGTGTGGATTTAGGAGCATATCGACATATTCAAACTATCAGAAAGCGACAGCGGTTGATGACAGGTGCGAGATGTTCATATATGAGTGCAGCATATAGCAATCCCTGTCGGGGGCGCCATTGACTGCTCCAGTTTCAATTTGGCAAAATTCCGTCTCAATCTCGGAGATCAAGAGCGGAAAGGTGTGGAAACCTGCCGAAGGAGATGTTTCTGCTTTCCCTTCCTGGCTTCATATGATAAAATAAAACTGAGGTGATTTGATGCAGGTCAATATGGAAGGTGTGGCAGTGGGAATTGTTGCTTTGGTGATGATTGGAGTATTTCATCCCATTGTCATTGTAGCGCGACAAGATTTTTGAGAAATAGAGACAGGATAGTTGAGAAAAAATCGCCCATTCTTAGAAGCATTTCCGAGGCTCGCTCACTTGCGTCAACCGCCCCCAACAAGGGGAGCGGCCCACGCAAGAGGGCGGGCTTTTTTAGGCTCCGGGAGGAGCGGCTTTTGCCGCCCCTCCCTTTGCCTTTTGCCCTCTTGTGGGGGTTTACCCTTCCGGCTCCTCGTCCGGGCCTTCTGCGGGCTCCTGGGGCCCTTCCTGGGCCTTCACGGGCTCGGTGTACTTCGTCCAGCCATAGACGCCGGGCTCCCATACGTTCCCGTCGACGTCGGACGTCCACTTCTCGCCGTTGTGGGAAACCTTCGCGCCCTTGCTGTATGCGTCATGCGCCCCGAGGGGCTGCACCCAGTCGGGGAACTCCTCGAGAGGGTTGCCGATCTGCGTCCACATGGAGGGCGTCTCCGAGGGTTTTCGGTTCTGCCCAGCGTCGGTGACGTCATGGATGGAGCGGTAGAGCTTCCCCTCGTCCTGGACGATGTCGCCCGCCTTGCCCCTCCAATTCTCATCCCAGGTGACAAAGAACTCGGGATATTTTGCGATGGAGGCGTCGTCGAGCTGCTGGGCCTGGGCCGCTTTGACAAACATGAGCTCGGCGACGGCCTGGGCGGACTCACTCCGCTTTTGAGCGTCCGAGATGGCCTTGATGGACTTCTTCGGTGTTAAATACTGCATCATTCGTATGCACCCCCAAACCCGGAGATCGAAACCTCTCCCTCATACCCCTCATTCTTCGTGATGGTGAAACGAACATCGACGCCCCACTTCTCGGCGGTCTTGGTCTCGTTCGTGAAGTTGAAAACTCGGTTGATCGCGACCTGCGCCGTGATGTCCTCCCAGGTCGGGGCCGCGTCAAACGCATTGTTACACGCTTCGACCTTTGCGACCGAGCCCTCAATCTTCCATGTGGGGGTGATGAGGATCTTCGTCGCCCGGGCGTCCGTCTCCTCGGGCTTTGCGAATTGGAACTTGATGACCGTCTCCTTCTTGGAGAAATTCCAGACTCTCACACTCGTCGCGAAGTTGCCGTCCACGGCCTCCACGCGGAGCTGATGGGCCCCGTTGGTGAGGGTGAGCCACATCTCCCGGGAGAGCTCAATCGTCTCCTCCTCGCCGAGCGTCGCTTGATAGCTGCGGATCTCCTGGTCGTCCACAAACTCCGTGACGACCACGTTGTCGCCCTCGACGTCGGTGACGGTGTAGGTCTCCGCAAAGCTGCCCGTCTGCTGCCCGAGGTCTTTGTCCTCGCCGGAGATGCTCGGGGCCGAGTTGGTGCGCTTGAAGGTGAGGCGGCGGTAGGATGTGCCGCCCTGCCCATCCGATGCCTCAATGACGAGATTATTGACCGTATTGAGCCCCAGGGTGTAGAGCTTTTCCGAAGTGATGGAGATGGAGAGCTGCTCGCCCTTCGGGGCGTTGTTGAGGGTGCGGATGGTCTCGTCGTTGAGCTTCTCGACGACTGTGACGGCGTCCCCGTCCGCGTCGTCGACGGTGTAGGTGTACGTGAAGCCGATGTTCTTGTCCCCGAGGTTGGTGTCTGCGCCGGAGATGACCGGGGCCGAGTTGACTCGGGTGAACGTCCATGTCCGGGTAGCCGTTCCGCCCTGGCCGTCCGTGACGACGACCTTGACCGTGTGCTTCCCGAGGGAGACTTCCTTGATGTTGATGGAGATCGTGTTTTTTGCTTTTCGCGTCGGGGCGAACGACTTCGTCGTTCGCCCATCAAGCGACTCCGTCGCCGTCAAGACGTCGCCGGAGTCGGCGTCGTCGACCGTGTACTCGATCGTGAAGTTTGTGTTCTTATCTCCGAGATTTCTGTCACTGTCAGAGATCAGAGGGTCAGTGTTCAGGATTTCAAGGACGGGGCGG
>OGQR01002736.1_pt1 | contig 10248 bp, 8 predicted proteins | sample 1553271 | NCBI WGS metagenome assembly OGQR01 (sample SAMEA2579970, study PRJEB22360) | human gut metagenome | biome: human gut; feature: human-associated habitat; material: faeces | place: Denmark | collected 2008/2010 | reverse complement strand
CGCTTGGCCGATGGTCAGAAACGGGTCGGCCGCGCTGCCGGCGCCGTTCGTCTTCGCCGCCTGCGCGGAAACATGATATTGCGTCATTGCATTGTTCCTTTCTCTCCTGTATCCCGGTTTCGCCGCGACAGTTGGGTTAGAGCGGCAAACCTACTGCTTCTCGGCAGCGGCCCGCTCTTCAGGAGTCCAGTCATCCGGGACTTCGGCAATCACATGGCAGGGATTGCCCACGGCGATGGAATCGGCGGGAATATCATGGGTGACGACTGCGCCCGCACCGATAATCGAGTTGTCTCCGACGGTGACGCCGGGGCAGATCACTGCATTGCCGCCCAGCCACACATTGTTGCCGATGGTCACGTCGGCGTTGTGCTGCCAGCCTTCCAGTCGAGGCTTGCGGGCGATGGCGTGGTTTGGCGTATAGATGCTCACGCGCGGGCCAATCAGGCAATCGGAACCGATGGAGATCGGGCCGCCGCCCACAATCAGCAGGTCCATGTTGATGAACGTACGGTCTCCGATTTTCAGGCCTAGCCCGTAATCAAGCCGGATTGGCGGGCGGAAGTCCACGCCCTCGCCGGCCTCGGGCACGAGTTTGCGGAACAGTCGCTCAGCTTCGGCGGTGTCTTCAAAGTAGATGCGATTGATGCGGTCGCACGTGGACTGCGCCTCGCGCGTAAGTTCCGGCAAAATCTCCGACTTACGGTACTGCAACCAGTCATCGGCGAACAGTTTCGCCACATCCGGGTGATCTTGCTTGAGTTGTTCGAGATCGTGCGCCATCGATTGCCCCCTTGCATTTGTTTAACGATTAAACAATATGATTGCACAATATTGTAGAGCGGGCTGAGACCATTACCGCCGTTTTACGCCGATCAGGCAACCCACGAATCCGCCGGCCCATTCGGTACTGAGGAATCGCGCATCACAATCTGCCATGATACGAGCATAAGTAACGTCCGCGTGCGCAATTAGTGCAATATCAGGCATTGTTCCCTCATCAATGCTGTCAGATGCAGGCTGCCCGGCAAGGAATTCCAAACGATTGCCATGCAAGCGCAATCCGAACCATTCGTTGGCTCCAAGCGCTCCAAGCGCAATGCACCGCTTATCTCCCCTATCGGTGATTTCGGCCGTCAATTGGCCGGATTCCGCTTCCGCCATGACCATGACAGCATGGGTGGAATCCTGATGTATCATCATCGTGTATTCGGGCCGGGTGAACGCGGCATATTCCTGCCCGTCGACACGCAGGAACCGGTAATCGTCACGGCCTCGAACGCCGACTAGGCGGGTATCGTCGAGCTGGATGAGCTCAGCAGGGCATGCGGCATTATTACCAGCAGCGCAATCACACCCCGCAGAATCCACACCCCTCACTGCACATGGCAATCCATCCTCGTCAACGTCCACGACCAACTTCTCGGGAAGCCGGCCAAGCCCCGGAGCCACGACCGGCCAACCGGGATCGTCGATATCGATACGCTTATTCGGCTCCCCACCGTCCAGCTTCCACGAGACCGGATTGTGCTGCCATACGACCGGTGCCACGAACGTTTCCCGGCCACAGTAGCTGAACGTTTCTCCGGGTTCCTCGCCCGGAGTCTCACGTATGCCAAGACACGCGAGCAGCCAGCCGACGGTCGGATGCAGCAGCAGATCGGCGTGCCCAACGCATTGGACCGGCTCCCCCGCTCCCAAATGACGGTGTGTGAGGATCGGATTGCGTTTGCAAGCCTCAAACAGCCGGTTATCGTGACCCACCACGCTTCGTTCACCGTCACGCGCCGGCTCAATCCAGATATCTTGCGCGGCAAGGTTCTTCTCAAAACCGGCGAGCGCCGCCGCGAATCCGCGCGGTGCGTGCGTGCGCATTATCATCTCACTGTGCTCGAAGCTGGTGCCGCCTTCGGCGGTCATCAGGTAGAGGTAATCGCCCACCCGGTACAAATGCGGCCCTTCAGCCCATACCGCATCCATGCCATAGCCGCGCCAAATCACGGTTTTATGGTCTTGCAACGTCCACGTGCCTGGGGCGATGGGCTGCGTCCAGATCTCGGTTTGACCATCCCACTGCGGGTGTAATGCCGGGCGCGTTTGCGTCCACCACACTGTGCCATCGCCGTCTTCAAAGATGTCCGGGTCAATGCCTTCGGCCCCGGCCACCCAGTACGGACCGCGCCATGGTCCGGTCAACTCATCGGCCTCGATGACGAAATTGCCTTGGGCGTCACGGCAGTTATCAATATCCTTCTGCGAGCATCCCGCAGCGAGCGCCTTCACCTCATCCACGCGGGCCACGGTGCATACGATCACATATCGCCCGCCGATACGGCGAATGGTCGGCGCGTACAGGCCGCCGGAATCCTCGACGCCATCAATGAGCAGCCGATGAGACATCGCCTCATCCACCGCATTCGCCGTGCGCGTCCACGTCACAAGATCACGGGTCGTATGAATGGGCAACCCCGGCACCAATTCAAACGAGGAGTTGACCAGCACGATTTCCTCGCGCGTCGTATCCCATATCCAGGACGGGTCCGGGTACATGCCATGCAACACCGGGTTGGAGACGGTTATGGTACATTCGCGGCCACGGTCGCCGCAATGTTCATTGTCGCTTGCCACAAGTGTCGCCTTTCATTCCCCAGTGCCGAATAGTCAGGCGACTTTCCCTGATTATCAGGAAAGCCGCCTGGCGTCATCATATTTCCATGTAATCGAAATGGCTGAAAATGGCTTCTTTGCCGTATCCGGAAAGGTCCACGGCCACCAACCCGACGAACGCGCCGGTAAAGAATCCGCCATAACGTTGGGCCACATGATCATCGGAGAGCACGGCGGCGTCCAGCGTCACCGGAATCTCATGCCATGTCTTGCCATCGAACGAATACTCGTAGGTGTAGGTACGCGTACGCACTTTGGTTCGCAACCATACGGATTCGATGTCATCAGGAATGGCGATGGCTGTGTCTTTGAGGAACGACGTGTACGTATCGAAATCGTTCTGGGCGACTTCGATTACGCGCTGTCCTCGCTTCTCGTCCCAGGTGATGAATGCCCATGACCAGCACAGGTGGTTGTAGAAGTTGGTCAGGCCGGCCATCTGCATGTAGTTGCTTGGATCGAATGTCACCTTGGTTTCGGCGTTGAAATCGAACGCCTGCCAACGGCGTCCTACCAGCGACAGTTCAAACAGGTTTGCCAGCGACCCTTGACCACGCAAGGTCAGCGAGCCGCCGCCCACGCGGCCCATGGTCTCGGTGAATGGCACACGCAGGGTGTTCCAGTTGAGGTCGAGTTCGCTCGATTCGAACTCGTCATGCTGGCTATGATCCGTAGGGGCCTCAGTTGCGATGGCGTCGGCCGGGGCTTCGACATAACGCTCTCCCCCATGGCCGCCGACCACATACGGCCAGCCATCGCCATCCCACTCGACCTTCTGAATCGAAGTCTCTCGGCCGAGCGTGCCCCAGCCGCGCACGCCATGAGCCGGCTCGTTCTCGTGCCGCCAGGGCCTGCCACACAGTGAAGCGTAATACCATTCGCCGCCGGGCGTATCCACGAGTGCTCCATGCCCCTGCTTTTGCAGGTAGGTGCCGGGGGTATCGAAGTTGGAGATGAACGGATTGCTCGGCATGCTTTCGAACGAAAGCTCATCCAAGGTACGCGAACGGGCCACGGACTCCTGATGCTCGTATTGGGTGCCGCCTTCCGCACAAAACAGGTAGTACCAGCCATTGATGGCGTAGAGGTGCGGCCCTTCGACCAATTTCACATCGGTGCCGCGCCAGATGGTGCGGGCTGTTTCCGGCTTCAATTGCATGGTCTTGACATCGAATTCAGTCAAGGTGATGCCGTCGAACGGATGATGATATTCACGGAAGTCCCAGGTTTGCTGCACCAGATACTTGCGTCCATCGGTATCATGGAACAGGCTGGCGTCGAAGCCCACGCCATTGACCCGAATCGGATCGCTCCACGGACCACGAATGTCGTCGGCGGTAACCAGATAGTTCGCGCAATCCTTGAACGCGCCGTTGACGATTTTCACGTCGGTGTAGATAAGCCAGAATTTGCCGTCCGCATAAGACAGGTCCGGTGCCCAGATGCCGCCACCGGAGGGATTGCCCTTCATATCCAGCTGGGAAACGCGGTTTAAGGGCCCGGGCAGCAGATTCCAGTGAACCATGTCGCGGGATTCATGCAAACGGACTCCCGGCCACCAGTCAAATGTGGAATTTGCGATGTAGTAGGTGTCGCCGACGCGAATCATCGAGGGGTCCGCATCGAACCCGGGGAGTACGGGATTGGAGATCTTCATGGTCTTCTCCTCATTGAAAAGAAAGGGGCCGTGGAAAGGAGGAAAGGAAGAGGTTGAAAGGAATCGGCCCAAAGAGCCATGTACCTTTCCACGGCACGGTTATGGTTGCTGCGACTAGCCCTTGACAGCACCGGTCAGGCCGCCAACGATCTTCTTCTGGAAAATGGTGAAGCAGATCAGCGCGGGGATCATCGACAGCGAGGTGAAGGCCAGTACCTGAGCGGTATCGACCGAATGCTGGGAGCTGAACATCTGCACGCCGAGCGGCAAGGTGTACTTGCTGGAATCGTTGAGCAGGAACAGCGGCAGCATGTAGGCGTTCCAGCTGCTCACGAAGCTCAGGATGCCGACGGTGGCCACGCCGGGCCAGCTCAACGGCAGCACCATACGGCCGAAGAAGCCGATGCGAGAACAGCCGTCCAGCTCTGCCGCTTCTTCCAGTTCCTTAGGAATGGACTTGAGGAATGGCACCAGGATGATGATGGCCTGTGGCAGGCCGAATGCTATCTGGGGCAGAATAATGCCCAGATGCGAGTTGATCAGGTGCAGATTGCGCAGCAGCAGATACAACGGGGTGATGGCCACGGTGATGGGGAACATCATGCCGGCGGCGAACAGCGAGTACAGCAGTTTGTTGAATTTGAACTCGTATCGGGCAATGACGAAGCTCACCATCAAGGCCAGCACCACGATGCCCACCATTGTGCCAATGGAGACGATCAGGGAGTTGACGAGTTCCGGCCAGAAGATGTTCGAAGTGAACACCGTCTTGTAATTCTCAAAGTTCCATGGATCGGGCCAGCCGGCCGGGTCCCTCGTAATCTGCGCATTGGTGCGGAAGCCGCCCCGTTGTACCCCCTGTAACCCTGCTCTTGGGTGCGGACCCCGCCGATAATGATGTACAGCACCGGGCCAACGCACAGCGCCACAAGCAGCAGTGAGAAGAAGTAGACGACCGGGTTGCCCCACGGGGTCTTTGCGGATTTTCTCAATGCATACGGATCATAGGTCTTGTTCTTGCCCTTGCCCACGGACGGGGAGACTGCGGTCGTCATTGTGAAACCACCTCATTTGCAACTGCTGCGGCATTGCCATTGGCCTTGGCAAGCTTGGCCGCTTCCTTCGCCGCACGCTTGGCACGACGCTTGGCATCCTTCTCGTCGGTGAGCGCACCTTCGAGATCTCGGTTAAGTACGAACCGCTGGTAGGTCAAGGCAATGACCAGCGAGATGATGAAGATCACCACGGCCACGGCGGAACCGTAACCATAGTTGTTGGCGAGTCGACCTTCGCGCACCATGTAGGTTGCCATGGTGGACGTTCCTGCGGTAGACGACACGTACTGGCCCCAGATGATGTAGACCAAGTCGAACAGCTGAAGAGAACCGATAATCGACATGAATGCCCAGATACGAATGGTGGGGCCGAGCAGTGGCAGGGTGATGCTCCACTGCTGACGCCAGAATCCAGCACCATCCACCTTCGCGGCTTCATAGAGGTCTTCGGGAATCGACTGCATGCCGGCAATCATCAGGATGACGGCGAAGCCGATGTACTTCCACGAAATGATGAACATCAATGTCCAGATGGCGATTTTCGGATCGGAGATCCAGTCCGCCCCGCCAAGTCCTATTTTCTTGAGTAGCGCGTTCAATGCGCCTGTGGTCTGGAGGATGAGACTCCAGCCGGTGCCAACGATGACTTCGGAAACGACGTACGGCACGAAAATCAGGGTACGAATCAGTGCGCGGCCCTTGAATTTCTGGTTGAGCAGCAGGGCGAAGAGGATGGCCAGCGGCCCCTGGATGACGAGCGAAGCGACGACCACGAATAGCGTGTGTCCCAATGCCTGCTGGAAGTTCGGGTCGGTCAGAATGACCTTGTAGTTTTCAAAACCGATGAACTGGCCGTTGACGGTGGGCTTGCCATAGCCCTTCCACTTGAAGAATCCGTAGTAGCCGGCCATGAACACCGGCAGGATGACGAATCCGAGGAACATGATCAGGGCAGGAAGCGAAAGGATGGTGATTTCGATACGTTTGCGAGCCTTGTCGCTTAAGCCCGACGTGCGGCGCTGTACCCTCGCGCCTGCTGAAACTGACATTGTTGAGGCCTTCCTAAGAAAACAAATTGGGCCGCGGTTGTTGCTGTGCAAGCATTCGCCGCAGCCCGGGAATTACGGTCGGGTCAGAGCGAATCAGCCCTTGGCCGCAGCGGTTTCAACACCCTTGACGATGTCTTGGGCGGAACCTTGACCGGCCATCATGTTGACCACGCCTTCGTTGAGTGCGTTGCCGATGTTCTGACCGAACACGGTGTCGAGCCACATGGACACGGAGGATGCGTCGTTGTAGACGGTCAGCACCTGCTTCAGAGCCTCGTTGGTCACCACATCCTGGGCTTCCTTGTTGGCCGGGATGGTGGAGAACGCCTCAGCGTACTTCTCCTGCCATTCCTTCTCGGAGACGAAGTTGAGGAAGTCCACAGCCTCTTCAGGCGCCCACTCGCCCACGGCCATGCCATCGGAACCACCCATGATGGCAGTTGGATCGCCTTCGCCACCGTCCATGGTCGGGAATGCGAAGTAGCCGAGGTCGGCCATGTCCTTCTTGTCCGGAGTCAGGTCCTTGATCACGCCGGGCTCCCAGCCGCCCATGAGTTCCATAGCTGCCATGTGGTTGGCGAGCAGGCCGGCGGAGGAGCTTGCGCCCTGCTGGGCCGGAGTGGTCAGGAAGCCATCGTTGAAGGCATCGAGGTCGAGCAGCGCCTGCACATCATCACCGGTACGGGTCCAGCACTTATCGCTGAAGTCCTTATCGGACTGGGCCTTGTCGAAGGTGTCAGCAGAGCATTCGCGCAGTGCGAACCAGTACCACCAGTGGGCGGCCGGCCAGGCGTCCTTACCGCCTACGGCAATCGGCGTGATGCCGGCGTCCTTCAGCTTCTGCACCACGGTCTTGAACTCATCCCAGGTCTTCGGAGTTTCAGTAATACCGGCCTTCTCGAACAGATCCTTGGAATACCAGATGCCGCCGGGAAGCACTGACTGCTGCACGCTGTAGATCTTGCCATCGATGGTGCCGGTGGCTTCAGCAGTGGCCATCTGGTTCTTGACGGTGTCGGAGATCTTGTCGGTCAGGTCCATGGCTTGCCCAGCTTCGACCACATCACGTAGCTTCTGGCCACCACGCGCCATAAAGATATCGGGGGCGGAATTCGGGTCCTGCAGAGCGGTCTGCAGCTTGCCGTCCATATCCTCGTTCTGAATGGCTTCGATCTTGATGGTAACGTTCGGGTTTTCCTTCTCGAACGCCTTGGCGGCGGATTCCCAGTATGCCTTGCCGTCGCCAGTGGTGGAGTTGTGCCACATGGTGATTTCCACCTTGCCATCGGCGTTCGTGTCGCCGCCGCTCCCGCAAGCGGCCATGCTGACACAGGTTACCGCCGCCAGAAGTGCGGCGGCCACGGACTTGAACTTCATTATCGTCTCCTTATTGTTCTTGACCAGCATGAAACCGATCCGCGATTTACGAAAGTTTCGAAAGGTATATCAGCCAGTTACATATCTAACAGCTGGTAATTAATGATGTTTTCAGTGAACCTTCGCCGTTTCACCTACCCCATCAGCCTTCTTCAACTTTACCGAAAACTCGCTTTATGTTTTCGATACCTTTATCATAAAGAGCCTTAGTTTGACGGTCAAACGAAATTTATATCGGCTTTTTTACTATCAAAATCGTTGAAATTCCAACCTTTTTTATCTATACATACCATTCTTTATCGTCAAATTGACTTTACGAAAGTTTCGAATATGCTGATATCAGCATTCTCTGATGAAGGCGGTCAATGATGGCGTCGGCAGAACAGCGCAAAAGCAACGGCGAGAACAAGGTCAAACTTGCAGACATCGCCAAACAGACTGGCTACTCACTGGCCACCGTGTCCAAAGCCCTGAACGGCAAGGCGGATATTTCGGAGGCGGCCCGGCAGGCCATTGACAAAGCCCTGAAAGACAACGGCTACATTCGCCGCGTCTCCCTCTCCCGTAAACAACGCACCATCGAGGTGGTATTTCGGGATTTTGAGACCATTTGGGCGCTGGAGGTGCTCAGGGGCATCATCACGGAGGCCAAGCCGCACAACATCAATGTCATGGTTGCGGAAAGTGGCGACCGGCAGCACCCCGACTCTTCCTGGGTTGAAGGCATCATCGACCGCCAGCCCATTGGCGCTATTCTGGTGTTCTCCAACTTGACGGACAAGGAACGCAGCATGTTCCAATCACACGGCATTCCTTTCGTCGTCTTCGACCCTTCCGGCAATCCGGCATTAGATGATCTCTCCGTACAGGCGGACAACTGGATGGGCGGCGTCATCGCCACCCGTCATCTGCTGGAACTCGGCCACAAGCGCATCGGCATCATCACCGGACCGGATGAAATGCTCTGCTCACGTGCCCGGCTTGACGGCTATTCGGCGGCCCTCGCCGAACGCAATATCCCCACCTCTCCCGAACTCATCACCGAAGGCGATTTCACCACGCCAGGCGGTTACGAAGGAGCCATGGCGTTACTTGAAGACGAACAAAGTCGCCCGACCGCCATCTTTGCAGGCAATGACCTACAGGCCATGGGCGTTTACGAGGCGGCCCGTCAACTGAAAATCCGTATCCCCGAAGATCTGTCCGTTATCGGATTCGACGATATACAGACCGCCGCGTACATGGGCCCGGCGTTGACCACGGTCCGCCAGCCATTGCAAGACATGGCCGCCACTGCAGCCCGCATGGTCATCGATACCAATGAAGGACGCAAGATTCAGAAGCGCGTGGTTCTTTCTACGTCTTTGGTGGTGCGGGACAGCACGCGGCGGCTCAAATCACGGGATTAGTCCAACCGTCAGAACGACACCGGTTCCTTGCATGCCTCGAGAATCGCTCGGGCATCGTCACGGTGAATCTGCACGAATGAGCCGCCGGCCTCACCGGCATGATCGGCGTACTTGTCGAGAGAGGCGGGATCGTCGGGCACGCCGGCCTCAGAAAGAGTCAGCGGCGAACCTACGCGACGCAGGAAATCGACATAGCGATCAATGCCTTCCTCGGCCACCGTGCGATCGGTTTTGCCGGTGGGCGTCACACCCCACACGTCGACCGCCCAGCGGGCAAAGCGAGCCGTCACCTCATCGTTGACCAAATACACGTATGCCATCCAATGCGGGTGGACCACAGCCAGACCAGCACCGTGAGCGATATCGGTGTATGCGGACAGCGCGTGCTCGATGCCGTGCGTCACCCAATCCTCTTCCTTGCCGCGCGAGATAATGCGGTTCAGAGCCAACGTGGAATCCCACATTGCATTGGAGCGAGCCTCATAATCTTTCGGATCGGACAAGCACGCTCGCCACGAACGCAGAATATGACGTTGGATGCCCTCGGCGATTTCGTCGGAAAGGTTGTCGTCCACCGGATAGGAGAAATACTGCTCACACGTGTGGCAGAACATGTCCTCGAAGCCATACACCGTCTGTTCGGCGGGCAATGTCATCAGGTAGCTTGGATCCAGCACGGAGAACCTGGGCATCAGCGGGAACGACGTATAGCCGAGCTTGCGGTTGCGTTCCCAATTGGTGAGCACGGCCGCATCTCCCATTTCCGAGCCCGTTGCCGCGGTGGTGAGCACCACGCCAACCGGAATCAGCCCTTCAGGTGCCGGTTTGCCGGTTTCGATGTAGTCATCCCACAAATCCTCATCGTCACCGATGCCGGAACCCAACGAAATGAATTTCGCGCAGTCGATTACCGAGCCACCGCCGACGGCCAGAATCAGGCCGACGCCATGCTCCTTGACCAGTCGTACGCCTTCCAGCGCTTTGTCCAATCGCGGGTTCGGCGTAACGCCGGGCAGCTCGATGATTTTGCGCCC
>OGQR01002734.1_pt1 | contig 10254 bp, 6 predicted proteins | sample 1553271 | NCBI WGS metagenome assembly OGQR01 (sample SAMEA2579970, study PRJEB22360) | human gut metagenome | biome: human gut; feature: human-associated habitat; material: faeces | place: Denmark | collected 2008/2010 | reverse complement strand
TAATAAAAAAATTGATGAATGTAGTTTTTTAACATCTGAAGAAAAAACATTATATAAAGAGACGAATGTAGAAAAAGTAATGGGACCATTACTTGAAGGATATCGTTATGTACAAACAGAGTTACCTAAATTAAAAGGTAGAGCAACGAACAATATGGGACTAGCTCATTATATAAATTCTAAAGGTGAAGAAATTGGCAAGATGTATTATGAACTTGATTTTCAAGATACTGTGGGTTATAAAATTTCAGTAGAAGATGCTATTCGCTATATTGAAAATAAAATTGCTATATATGAAGAAAAATTAACATATTATCAAAATTTAGTTTTGACAGATGAGGAGTTTAGAAATGAAGTATTGAATTATCAATTGATGAATCAAACGCCAGAAGAACAACTTTCATATTATGAAACAGCGTTTGATAGTTATTTTCCGCCACTTACTTCTAAACCTAAGATAACAGTTAAATATATTGATAAAGCAATGGAAGAGAATTTTAGTCCAGCTGCTTATATGACTAGTGCGATTGATAATTTTACGGAAGAATTTATTTATTTAAACAATGCAGATATTAAAGATGAATATGGCAATCTTGATTATAACTATTTATATACAACATTGGCACATGAGGGATATCCTGGACATCTATATCAAAATGTTTACTTTAAAAATAAAGATGTTAATATTTTGAGAAAAGTTTTAAAATCATCCGGTTATTCAGAAGGCTGGGCAACTTATACCGAAATTTTTAGTTTTGAATTATTAAGGGGAAAATATTCGGATGATTTTGTTGATTATTTAATTTTCCAAGAAGAATACAATGCGGCAATTTATTCACGAATTGATATGGGAATCCATTATAATGGTTGGGATATCAATGAGTTAAGAAATTTTATTTTAAACTTTAATCCAAATGCTAGTGAAGAGGCGATTAGAGCAACTTTTGAGCAATTGGTTGAGATTCCTAATAATTTTCAAACATATTTTTTCACCTATTTTAAAATTAAAGATTTGCAACTAAAAGTGAAAGAATTAGCAGGAAGCAATTTTGATTATAAAACGTTCCATACCTATATTTTGGATTGTGGACCTGCGCCACTTCGCTATGTTGAAGAATATGTTTTATCTAAATATGAATAAAAGCCTATAACTTGAAAAAAACATAGAAATTTAGTATAATAATAAAGCATATTAAAAAATTTAAGGAGAAATAAAATGAGTGTAAACGTAGAACGCTTAAGTGAAAATTCAGTTAAAGTAACTGTTGAAGTTAGTGCTGAAGAATTTGACCAAGCATTAGATAAAGCTTTTGAAAAGGTTGTAAAAGATGTCAAAGCTGATGGTTTTAGACCGGGAAAAATGCCAAAAACAATTTTTATTCAAAGATATGGTTGGAGTTCTTTATATCAAGATGCTTTACAATTTGTTTTTGAGAGTACGTATCCAAAAGCAGTGATGGAGGCAAAAGTATTTCCAACAGATGAACCGAAAGTTGATTTAGATTATTCTTCACTTGAAAAAGGAAAAGGATTTACTTATACAGCTGAGGTTGATGTATGGCCAGAAGTTCATCTTGGTGAATACAAAGGAATTAAAGTAAAACCTCTTTCAACAAGAGTACTAAAAAAAGATATTGATGAAGAAGTTAAAAAGGTATTAGATACTAAAGTTGAAAATGTCATTAAGGATACACCTGCTGAAAATGGGGATACTGTTGTTATTGATTTTGAAGGTTTTGTAAATGGTGTTGCTTTTGACGGAGGAAAGGCTGATAATTATCCCCTTGAATTAGGTTCAAAATCATTTATACCTGGCTTTGAAGATCAATTAATTGGTGCAAAAAGTGAGGATGAAGTTGAGGTTAATGTTACCTTTCCTAAGGATTATCATGAAAGTTTAGCAGGTAAAGATGCCACTTTCAAAGTTAAAGTTCATGAAGTAAAAGGAAAAGTATATCCTGAATTAAATGATGAATTGGTAAAAGAATTAGAAATTTCTGGAGTTCAAACAGTTGATGCGTATTTAGATTATGTGAAAGCGGATTTAAAAAAGAGAAAAGAACAAGAAGCAGAAAGTCATTTGGTAAATAGTTTAGTTGATGCTGTTTGTAAAGCATCTTATGCGGAATTTCCCAAATCATTAATTGATTCTGAGGTAGAAAATCAAGTAAAAAGAGTAGAAGAACAAGCTAAACAATACAAAATGCCAGTTGAAGTTTTGTTACAATATAGTGGAATGTCTTCACTTGATGATTTTAAGAAAAATGCGGAAGACTATGCGCGTAAATCCTTTTTACAAGAACTTGTGATTGATAAAATTATTGAACTTGAAAAAATTGAAGCATCTGATAAAGAAATAGAAGCAGAATATAAAAAAATTGCAGGTGTGAAAGATCAAGACAAAGATGCGGATAAAAAAATTGCTCAAGTCAAAAAACAATATCGTATAAACCAAGTTGCGTATCAAGTTAAAGCGAATAAAGTAATTGAACTTTTGAAGGCAAATGCAATAACTAAAACACAAAAAAGTGAATAAGTAACGAAAAAGAATCATAAAAAAGATAATTCGCTCCATAATAATTATGGAGCGTGATTATTATATGGCAAAACAAAAATTTTGTTCATTTTGTAATAATGAAATAACAATTGATAATTTAGGAATTGAAGGATTAAATGCTTGTATATGTTTTGATTGTCTAGATTTATATCATAAACTAGTTGAATTTCAAGAAGAAGAACAGAAAAGGGAGTTATATAAATTTGAAGTCAATCAAATAACACCTAAATCAATTTATTTGGATTTAGAAAAAGAAGTTATAGGGCAACAAGATGCTAAAAAAACTTTATCGGTTGCTTTATATTTGCATTATTTAAGAATTACTAATCCTTCTCTTCATTTAGAGAAATCTAATATTTTGATGATTGGACCAACTGGAACTGGTAAAACTCACCTTGCAAAGACAATGGCTAAAATTCTTAAAGTACCACTTGCTATTTGCGATGCTACTGTTTATACTCAAGCTGGTTATGTTGGCGAGGATGTTGAAAATATTCTTTTAAGATTAATTCAAAATGCGGATTATGATATTAGTCTTGCGGAAAAAGGGATAGTTTTTATTGATGAATTTGATAAACTAGCAAGAAAAGGTGAAAATCCATCAATAACAAGAGATGTATCTGGTGAGGGTGTTCAAAATGCTTTATTAAAAATTATAGAAGGCAATATTGTAAATGTTCCTCCTCAAGGGGGTAGAAAACATCCATATCAAGAATGTTTAAAAATAGATACTACTAATATTTTATTTATTTGTGCCGGTGCATTTGAAGGATTAGAGGGTGAAACAAAATATAGTGTGGGTTTCAATTCCTCTAAAATTAATGATGAAATTAATTATCTCGATAAAATTAGAAAATATGGTATCATTCCTGAACTTTTAGGAAGATTACCGATTATTGCAAGACTGAATGAGTTAACAGCCAGTGAATTAAAACAAATTTTAACAATACCATCCAATGCTATTATTAAACAATATCAAAATATATTCAAAACATGTGATGTTGAATTGGCTTTTTTAGATAATGCCTTAGATGAAGTTGCCGCAAGAGCAATTAAAGAAAAAACAGGTGCTCGATCACTTAAAAAAATTGTGGAGGAAATGATGTTAGATACATTATTTGAATTACCACTGAATGATGGAACTAAGATAATTGAAATTAATCAAAATAAGATTATAAAAAGAAAAGAAAAAGTTATAAATGCATAAAATAAAAAATTTAAGTTATTTTAAATTTTTAGAAAGGATGATAAAATGTTTAATCGATTAGAAAAAATTGATGCTCAATTGCCAGGAATTGTTATTAAGGATTTTGTTCCACTACCTAATAATGAAGTTCGAGTTGATTTTAATAATGATATAGATTTAAAAATTTTGAAAGTAGCAGAACAATATAAGAATTATTTAGTATTATTAGTTCCTGAAAAAAATAAAACAAATTTTACTGAAAATGATTTTTATAGACGAGCTGTAGTGGCTAAAATCGCACTGAATATGACAAGTCCTAGTGGAACTAGAAGAGTTAAATTTCAGACTATTGTAAGATGCGATATTAAGGGTTTCTTAACTTCATCGACAGGATTTTTAGTTGATATCGTGACAACTCCATCTATATCATCTGATAACATTAAGGATGATGCTACATATGGTTTAATTAAAAAATTTATGATTAAAACAGGATTGGATGTTGTTTTGACTAAAGAAAATAATAATCTTTTAAGTAAAGCTGTAAGTTATGATGAGTTTACAGATATTGTTGCTCACAATTTAAATATTGATTTGTCGTCAAAATTAAAATATTTATTTGAATTAGACATTACCAGTCGTCTTTCCTCACTTTTAGAAGATTTATATAAGCAACAAATGTTTAAAGAATTAGAAACTAAAATTGAAAATGAAGTAAAAAAAAGTATAAGCGAATCGCAAAAAGAATACTATTTGCGTGAGAAAATGAAGGCAATTCAAGAAGAACTTGGCGAAAAAGCAAAACGTGAAAATGAAATAGATGAACTTAGGAAAAAAATTCAGTCTGCCGGTATGCCTAAAACTATTGAAGAAAAGGCTCTTATTGAACTGAATAGATATGTTTCGATGCCTGGTAGTTCACCTGAATCAGGGGTAATTCGTAAATATTTAGATTTTATGATTGAACTTCCTTGGAGTAAGCAATCAGTTGATTGTGAGGATATCAATATTGCCAAAGCTGAATTAGATAAAGATCACTATGGACTTGATTTAGTAAAAGACCGAATTTTAGAATATTTAGCGGTCAAAATAATGAATCATAAAAATCCTCAGACCATTTTATGTTTAGTAGGTCCTCCTGGTGTTGGTAAAACTTCACTTGCAAGAAGTATTGCCAAGGCTTTAAATAAACAATTTGTTAAACAAGCCTTAGGTGGTGTCAAAGATGAATCAGAAATTAGGGGGCATAGAAGAACATATCTTGGAGCTTTGCCTGGAAGAATTTTACAATCAATGGCCAAAGCAGGTACAAATAATCCCGTTTTTCTTTTAGATGAAATTGATAAAATGTCTAGTGACTATAAAGGTGATCCAACTAGTGCAATGTTAGAAGTTTTAGATTCAGAACAAAATCGCTATTTTAGCGATCATTATCTTGAAGAACCTTATGATTTATCAAATGTTTTTTTCATTGCTACAGCAAACTATTTAGGAAATATACCTGCACCTTTGCGAGATAGACTAGAAATTGTAGAAGTATCTAGTTATACTGAGTATGAGAAGTTTGAAATTGCCAAACGTCATCTTGTTAAAAAACAATTGTTAAATAATGGATTAGATGAAGCATCCTTTACAATTAGTGATCAAGCGATTTATAAAATTATTCAAGAGTATACTCGAGAAGCAGGAGTTCGTGAATTAGAAAGAATGATTGGAACTTTAGTTCGCAAAGCCATAAAAACAATTTTGATTGATCATTTAGACAAAGTTGATATTACAGTTGATAATATTGAAGAATTTTTAGGAAGACCAAAATATACTCATAATATGACTGAAGAATTAGATCAAATAGGTGTTGTTACAGGACTTGCTTATACTCAATTTGGTGGTGATACTTTGTCAGTGGAGGCAACTCATTATAAAGGTGAAGGTAGACTTGTTCTAACAGGTAAACTTGGTGATGTAATGAAAGAATCTGCCCAAGCTGCTTTAAGTTATGTTAAAACAAATGCTGAAAAGTTTGATATTAATCCTGATGTTTTTAAACAAAGTGATTTACATATTCATGTACCAGAAGGGGCAATTCCTAAAGATGGTCCATCTGCAGGTATTACAATTGCTACAGCAATTATTTCAACCTTTAATGGTAAAAAAGTTGATCATTGTGTAGGAATGACAGGCGAGGTTACGCTAAGAGGTAGAGTTTTACCAATTGGAGGATTACGAGAAAAATCTATTGCGGCACATAGAAGTGGACTTAAAACCATTTTAATTCCTAAAGATAATACCAAAGATTTGGAAGAAGTACCAGATAGTGTCAAAAATAGTCTAAATATTATTCCCGTTGAAAGTGTTGATGACGTTGTTAAATATGCTATAAAAAAATAAATTAGTAAATTAGTAGAATTAAAATGAATTTTATGATATAATACATTTACGTTGTTTAGTATATATTAAAATGTCAAATAGGAGGCCACGTATATGGGTGCAATGCATTGGTATGATTATTTATTATCTTTGGCTTTAACGCTAATTATTGTATTACAAAACTCAAAAGATGATGCATCTAGTGCATTTTCAGGGGCAAAATCAGAAATGGCAAAGCAGAAACAAAGAGGTGCTGAAAAAGTTATTAATCAAATTACAACAGTTCTTTCAATTGTTTTTTTTGTTGTCGCAATTGTTGTAGTAATTTTACCAAAACTATAAAATCACAAAGGGCCAATAAAGTGCCCTTTTTATTTTAAAAAGGAGATTTATGATTATGAAAAATCAAATTTTAGATATAATGAATAAAAAGGATTATTTACCTTTAAATATTGATGAATTGTATAATCTGTTAAATCTTAATTCGGCTAGCGATTTTACTTTGCTTGCTAAAACATTAAATCAAATGGTCGATGAAAAGTTAATAATTTATAATTCTAAAGGTCAATTTGCACCTTTGGCATATTTTAATATAGCATATGGGATTATTGATGTAAAAGATGCTGGCTTTGCTTTTTTAGATACTGAATATGGTAGTATTTTTATTCCATATAGTGCTTTAAATGGAGCACTAACTTATGATGAAGTTATGGTCAAATACAATTTTGATTCTAAAGGACGGCTTGAAGGTGAAGTTTTAGAAATTGTTAAAAGAAATAATACGGAATTAGTTGGTATTATTAGTAAATATCATGGTAAATATGTTGTTAAACCTCTTGATTATAAAATCCATTTACAAGTTTTTGTTAAAAAAGAAGATATCAATCATGCTGTTAGTGGAGATATCGTAAAGGTTAAAATTGATACATTTTGTCAAAATCATACAGCAGATGGAGTAATCATAAAATCGTATGGAAATAAAAATTTACCAGGATTAGATATAACTGGATTAGTTTTAGCTAAAAATATTAGAACTGAATTTTCAAATGAGGCGGTTGAAGAACTTCAAGTAATTCCTACTAGTATAAATGCCAATGAAGAAATGACTAAAAATCCTAAAAGAAGGGATTTAAGGAATAAACCCATTATTACAATAGATGGTGATGATGCAAAGGATTTAGATGATGCTATTTGTGTTGAAAAATTAGATAATGGTCATTATTTACTAGGGGTTTATATTGCCGATGTGGCTAACTATGTTAAAGAACAATCTTTTCTTGATATAGAAGCATATGAAAGAGGAACTAGTGTTTATTTACCAGATCGGGTTATTCCAATGCTTCCTAAAAAACTATCTAATGGCATATGTTCTTTGAATGAAAAAGTGGATAGGTTAGTAATGGCTTGCGAGATGGAAATAGATAGTAGTGGTAAAGTTGTCAATTATGAGATATTTGAAGCAATAATTCATAGCAATCATCGAATGACTTATACTGCTGTCAATCAAATTTTAGAAGATAATGATAAAGAATTGATTTCTAAATATCAAGATATTGTTCCTCTTTTACAAAATATGGAAGAATTGGCTAAAATTCTTAATAATATGCGATTGAAAAGAGGTTCTTTTGAATTTGAATCATTAGAACCTAAACTTATCTTAGATGAAAATGGTAAAGTTATACAAATAGAGGTTCGAATAAGAAGAACTGCTGAAAAATTAATTGAAGAATTTATGCTAGTTGCTAATGAAACAGTTGCTCAAGCAATGACATGGCTTGATGTACCTTTCATTTATCGTGTTCATGAAGAACCGAAAGATGAAAAACTTACAAGACTTCTTCTAGCATTAGACCAATTTGGTTATGATATGAAAATAAAAAACAAAAAAGCTTTACCAAAAACCCTTCAACAAATTTTACTTGATATGGAAAATGAAACGAGAACTAAAAGTGAGAAAATTAAAGATGCTATTGTTTCTAGACTAATGATTAGAAGTATGACAAAGGCTAAATATCAAGAGACCAATATAGGTCATTTTGGTCTAGCAAGTAGTTGTTATACACATTTTACTTCACCAATTAGAAGATATCCAGATTTGCTTGTGCATCGTTTAATTAAAGAATTTATGCTTGGAAAAAAAGAAACGTTTGCTACAAATCCTGTCTCTTATTTTATGGAAAAAGTAAATAAATCTGCTATTCAGGCTAGTTTAACTGAAAGAAAAGCAGAAGTGTTAGAAAGAGATTGTGTGGATTTGAAGAAAACCGAGTATATGAGCAATTTTATTGGTGAAACCTTTAAAGGAATTCTTTCTTCAATCACGCAATATGGACTATATATTATGCTTGACAATACAGTAGAAGGTTTAGTAAAATATAATCAAATGACTGATGATTATTATGAAATTGATGAATTAAAAGGAAGAGTAAAAGGAGAAAAAACTCGTAAGGTTTATCAAATTGGTGATAAAGTAATTGTGCGAGTGATAAAAACGAATTTGGAGAAAAGAGCAGTTGAATTTAGACTTTTAAGGAAGGACAAATGAAATGGCAAATAATGCGTTAGAAAAAATTATTTCTCAAAATAAAAAAGCATTTCATGATTATTTTATTGATGAAAAATATGAATGTGGAATTGTTTTAACTGGTACTGAAATCAAGGCCATTAGAAATGGTAAAGTTAATTTACAAGATAGTTTTTGTTATATTAAACATGGTGAAATTTTTATAAATGGTATGAATATTTCAAAATATGAAATGGGAAATCTCTTCAATCATCGTCCTGATCAAACAAGAAAATTATTAATGCATAAAATTGAAATTGTTAGATTAACAACTAAAATAGCTAAAGATGGTTATACGATTATTCCAACTAAAATTTATTTAAAAAATGGTTTAGCCAAAATTGAAATTGCTTTGGCAAGAGGTAAAAAACTTTATGATAAACGTGAAGATTTGAAGAAAAAAGACCATGAAATGGAAATGAAAAAATATTAGGTGATATGATGAATGACATAATAAAAGCTTTTCAATTAGTTGAAGAGGAAAAATATAAAGAAGCGTATGAAGCCTTTTCAAATCTTATTGGTGATAAGGCATTAGAAAATGATGCTAGATATAGTAGGGCTATGATTGATATTTCGCGCTTAAAAGAACATTTTGAAAATACTATTAATGATTTGAAAGAGTTAATCAATAAAAAAACAAAATATGCTAAAATTTCATATTCTTTTCTTACTCTTGTTTATGATGAATTAGATATGATAGATGAGGTTATAAAATATGGAAAATTGGCTATTATAAATGATACACCATTTGCTAATGAGATTTATTTTGCGTTATCTAGGGCTTATGCTAGAAGAGGAAACGATGAGGATTTAGAAGAAGCCTTGAAAATGATCAATGAATGCTTAAAGGATAAGGAGTTAGAAGAGGAACTGGATTATCTAATTTGCAAATGTGATATTTTGATTTCTTTAGAAAAATTTGACGAGGCTTCTCAGGAAATTGATCATCTTGTAAGTAGTTTCGGTCATAGTGGAGTTGTATACTATTTAAAGGCTCGTTTAGCAATGAAAAAGTATTATAAAACAAATCATATTGCTTTAGTTGATGAGGCTATTTATAATGCTGAAATATGTTTACAATATGAGGAGCACGATTATTCAGTCAAAACTTTATTGATTGAGGGATATACCATTAAAAAAGATTATACTAAAGCTTTAGAAATAATTGATACGATGAAAACTGAAGACAATGAGGAAGATATGATTATGGAAAAGGTTAAAGTATATGATGATGCTAAAGAGTATCAAAAAGCTTTAGATTTAATCATTCCTTATCTTCATAATCATCAATCTTGGAAATTGAAGTATATGGAAGGTGCATTATTACTAGATATGGATAGTAATAAAATAGAAATGACACTCAATTGTTTTCGTGAAGCTTATGAATTATTTCCTAACAATGGGATTATGCTTGATATTTTAAAAGTGAATCGAATGTTAAAAAGGGAAGAGGATAACTATCAATTTTTACAAACGATTATTCAAACAAGAGCAGAAGGAATAATTTATTTTAATCTTGCGGAAACAGCATTGAGAATAAATAAACCATATGATGAAATTATCAAGTACTATTATCAAGCT
>OGQR01002729.1_pt1 | contig 10264 bp, 6 predicted proteins | sample 1553271 | NCBI WGS metagenome assembly OGQR01 (sample SAMEA2579970, study PRJEB22360) | human gut metagenome | biome: human gut; feature: human-associated habitat; material: faeces | place: Denmark | collected 2008/2010 | reverse complement strand
CGAAGCCGATAACCCAGTTGGACACGGCGCCACCGAACTTATCGAGCAGCGGGCGGACGGAGAGGGTCAGGGCCTCATCGCGGTGGCCGAGCTTGAGCTGGCCGTATTCGACGCAATCGGTGATGGTCATGAGGACCACGAGGAACACCAGCGGCTGCGGGATGAAGAACAGCTCGGCGGCGACCAGCACGAGGGCCAGGGACTTGCCGGCGAAGAAGAAGAGCACGATGCCGGCGAGCATAATGCCCAGGCAGACAACGAACACGTTGCGGCGGCTGAACTGCTGAGCGAGCTTCGGGAACAGCGAAACGGAGACCAGGCCGACCAGGGTGTTGATGGTGGCCAGGATGGAGAACTTGCTGGCGTCGCCGAGAATGTACTGGAAGTAGTACAGCTCGGAGGCGTTCAGGATGGCTACGCCGGTGGTGTAGGCGAGGTAGGACAGGGCGATGGCCATGAGCTGATCGTTCTTGAGCAGCATGCGGAACACGTCCTTGAAGCCCGTCTTGGTCTTGTTCTGGCGCAGCGTGGAGTCGACCTCGTGGGTGCCGAGGGCGACGCAGATCACGGAGATGATGCCGATGAGGGCCACGATGAAGGCGAACCAGAACCAGCCGTTCTTATCGCCGGAGCCGGACTTGGTGACGGAGAAGAAGAGGACGATCGGCATGATCACGACGCCGACGATGTTGCCGCCGATGGTGGAGCCGACACGGGCGAAGGTTGCGGTCTTCTCACGCTCTTCGGAGCTGAAGGTCAGGGCCGGGACCATGGACCAGAAGCTGATGTCCTTGAAGGAATAGAAGATATCCATCACGATGTACAGCACCGCGAAGATGGCCAGGTAGAGCATCGGGTTGGTCTCGTTGAGGCCGCCCATATCGGTGAACAGCACCATCAGGGCAACGGAGCTGACCACACCGCCGCCGACGACCCACGGCTTGAACTTGCCCCACTTGGTGGTGGTGTTGTCGATCATGTTGCCGATGAACGGGTCGATGAACAGCTCGACGATACGCAGTACGGCGATGATGGTGGTGATGTACAGCACCATGCGGTTGTTATGTGCCGCATCACCCGAGTTGAACAGGTGAGAGGTGATGAACATGATCAGATACGTCGACAGTGTGGCGTAGAAGATGTCATGTCCGAATGCGCCGGTCGCGTATGCGATGCGCGAAGTCATTACTTTGCTTCTGGATTGTTCAGCAGAGCTGCCGTTGCTCATGCGAAGCCTCCTTGCTTCTCCTAATATGTACAATGTTTACGATAATACGCTTTTTTACTGAAACGTATTTTTTTACTTAAAAACGTCCTTTGCTGCTCTTGTTTACCAGTCCTCCCCAATGGCCGTATTCCAACGATAACAACGAGGCGGCACCCATCGGATGCCGCCTCGTGCTTCTCGGTTTTCGCTAAAACTATAGTTCAATCCTAAAACTAAACTCGTGGTTTTCCTGCGCATCGATGTGATAGTCGGGCCTCACGTCGGAGCCCCAGCTATCGATGCCGCCCACGCCGCGCACCGCGCCGCATACCGTCAGCACCGTGCGGCGTGCCGGCGGCAGCTCGTTGGGATGCGTGGCGTTCTCGATCTCTTCCGGCGTATACGGCAGGCAGGAGAAGGCGAACGGCTCGCCATCCTCCCCCTGGGCGAAGGTCAGCGAGAATTCGCTGCGGTCGCCACGCCTTGCGTTGTCGAGCACGGCATCGCGCGTCACCGTAACCCGTTCGGTGCGCATATGCATACCGCAGTCCTGCGGCACCAGGTATGGGGTGACCGGCATGCCTTCAACCGTGTACTCCCCCGGCACCCCACCGGCCATGCGGTCGGGGTAGGTTTCGCCGGAAAGCCCGGTATAGGTGAATCCCTTGGCCGGGGTCGGCATCACGAAGCGCAGGCCGAACACCGGCAGCTCGGGCAGGCCTTCCTTGCCCTCGTAACGCACCGTTACGCCGATTGTGCCGTCAGAGGTAACGGTGTAGGCCACCGTCACCGTGGTCGCCGGCACAACAGGCAGCGTGTAGGTGTAGGTCATGGTCATGGTCTGCGCCTGCACCGGGCCGCCATACGAGTTGTTGTCCGGCGCAAGCGGCTTGTCCACCGGCTCGCCGTCAACGCTCAGCTCGATCTTGGAACATGTGGCGAACATATCCGCGCCCATCCACATTGCCGACTTGACCGGGAATCCATTGCCACGGTCGTTGTCGGTGGTGGCGCGCCACAACGCCGGACGCGGCGCACGATACAGCCATTCACGGCCGCCGACATTGAACGAGACCGGGCCACCGGCCTGCCATGAGAACAGGTATTCGAAGCCGTCGCCGTGGACGCCCGTCACCACATCACCGAATACGATTTCCATCTGCGTACCTTCCGTAGTAATACTTGACTTCCTGCATGGCCGGCTTCTCCGTGCGGTCGGCGAACAGCAGACCATCACCGGAGAATTCGTAGTCGGAGCAACGATCGTCGAAATCGCCGCCGTAGCACAGCATCTTCTCGCCCGTCAGCGGATCGGGCGCGTACAGCTGCTGGTCGATGTAATCCCAGATGAACCCGCCGAGGAACCCTTCGCAATCGTCGAACAGCTCCATGTAGTCGCCGAAGCCGCCCAGCGAATTGCCCATGTCATGCATGAACTCGCACAGAATGTACGGCTTCTTCGGCTGCTCGCTCAGATACTTGCGCGCACCTTCCGGCGTATCGTACATGCGGCTTTCCAAGTCGGAGATGACGTCTTCGAACGCACGGTTGTGAACCACGCCCTCGTAATGCGTCAGGCGGCCGTCCTGCTTGCTCTTGTAGTAGGCGTCCATCGCCGCGATGGCGGTGCCGGCATACGACTCGTTGCCCATGGACCAGAACAGGATGGACGGGTGGTTCTTGAGCATCTCGTACTGCGTGGTGGCGCGGTCGACCACGACCTTCTCCCATACGCTGCTGTTGCCCGGCACGTTGTATGAAGGCTCGACGATTCCCATCTTCTGCCAGGTGCCGTGGGATTCCAGGTTGGTCTCGGCCATCACGTAGATGCCGTGCTCGTCGCACAGGCGGTACCATTCCAACCGATCCGGGTAGTGGCAGGTACGCACGGCGTTGATGTTGTTGCGCAGCATCGTATCGATGTCGCGGTGCATGTCGTCCATGGTGATGCAGCGGCCGGAATCGGCGTTCCACTCATGGCGGTTGACGCCGAGGATATAGAGCCGGTGACCGTTGAGCGTGACCTTCACGCCGTCACGCACCAGCTTCCTGAAACCGGTATCCACTTGGGCGATCTCACAGGTCTTGCCGGAGGCGTCGATGAGGCGCACGTCGACGCGGTACAGGTTCGGGCTGCCGTTGTCCCACAACTGCGGGGCGGCGATGCCGGTGAACGCGAGGGTGGCGTCGCCATCGGTTTCCGGGGAGCTGGTCTGAGACGCAATGCGAGTGCCTTGCGGATCGGTTACGACCACTTCCGCCTGGGCGCCGGCGAAATCAGCGGCGTCCTTGGCACTCAGCCGCATATCGACGGTGATGGTTCCCGTCTGCAGATCGTCGCTCAGCAGGGAACGTACGGCGATGTCGTCCACATGGATCTTGGGCAGTGCCACAAGCTTCACGGGGCGGAAGATGCCGAAGAAACGGAAAAAGTCCTGGTCTTCGATCCATGCCGCGGTAGAGCGTTTGAACACCTCGCATGCGATGGTGTTGGCGCCGGTCTCGTTGATATACGGGGTCAGGTCGAATTCGGACGGCGTGAAGGTGTCTTCCGCATATCCGACGAAATGCCCGTTGAGCCACAGGTAGAACGCCTGCTCCACGCCTTCGAACACCACGTGGATGCGCTGGCCGCGCATATGTTCGGGCAGGGTGAAGGTGCGCATGTAGGAGCCGACCGGATTGTCGTCAGCGTCGGAGAACGTGCCGATGCCGGGATCGTCTGGCGTCAAGCCGGCAGGGCGGCGATACTTACGGCCCTCCCACGGGTACATGGTATTGATGTACTGATTCTTGTCATATCCCGCCATTTCGATATGCCCCGGCACTGCGATATCCTCGAAGTCGGCGGGCGCTTCGGCCAGCTGGTGGAAACCGACGGGTCGCGCCTGCGGGTTGGTGGAATACTTGAATTTCCAAGTGCCGTCGAGTGGCATGATCAGACCGCTGCTGTCGCGTTCCGCCTCGTTCTGCGTGGCATAGCACCGGTGATCGCTGTGCGCGTCCAAGCGGTTCACGCGGAACACGTCCGGCTTGTCAAGCCAGCTCAGGTCCGCGCTCTGTATTGAGCTTGCGCCATCCATGGGAGCCTCCTTGCTCTGTGAACTTTCCTTGTAAACAAGTTTACCGTGGATTTAGCAATCGTTACTTTGTTTACTAAACAAACAGGGCCTCCCCGAAGGAAGGCCCTGCTGCGGCGATTGCGCCGAAATCACTTACGATCGTCGTACCCGTTCGGGTGGGTGGAATGCCATGCCCAAGCGGTCTCGATGATCTTGTCGATGTTATCGAACTGCGGCTTCCAGCCAAGCACGGTGCGGGCCTTGTCGGAAGCGGCGATCAGGGTGTCCGGATCGCCGGGGCGGCGCGGAGCCATCTCAGCGGGGATCTCCTTGCCGGTCACCTTGCGGGCTGCCTCAAGAATCTGCAGGTTCGAGAAGCCGGTGGAGGAACCGAGGTTGAAGGCGTTGGACTCATTGCCGGCACGCAGGTAGTCGACGGCGAGGATGTGCGCGTCGGCCAGATCGAAGGGGTGCACATAGTCGCGCACGTTGGTGCCGTCGGGGGTGTTGTAGTCGTCGCCGAAGATCATCAGCTTGTCACGCTTGCCCTGGGCGACCTGCAGCACGATCGGCAGCAGGTGGGTTTCGGGGCCGTGATCCTCACCGATGGATCCGTCCGGCTTGGCACCGGCGACGTTGAAGTAGCGCAGGGCCACGAACTTGATGCCATAGGCCTGATCGCACCAGCGCATGATCTTCTCCATCATGAGCTTGCTCTCACCGTACGGGTTGATCGGCTTCTGCGGGTCATCCTCACGAATCGGCATCTTCTCCGGAATGCCATAGGTGGCGGCGGTGGAGGAGAACACAATCTTCTTGACGCCGAACTCCTTCATCACCTCAAGCAGCTTGACCATGCCGGCGGTGTTGTTGTCGAAGTACTTCAGCGGTTCCTTCATGGATTCCGCAACCAGGGAGAACGCGGCGAAGTGGATCACGGCGTCGATGTCCGGGTTCTCACGGAACACGCCGCGCATGAACTCCTGATCGGCCAGATCGCCCTGGTAGAACTTCGCGGCCGGGTTCACTGCGGCGCGGTGGCCGGTCACCAGGCTGTCCACGACGACGACCTTCTCCTTGCCGGCTGCGACCAGTCGGTCAACCATGTGGGAGCCGATGTAACCGGCTCCACCGAGGACCATAACAGTCATTGTTTACTTCTCCTTTGTTCCGAGGGTTTGAACAAACTTCATGAACGCGGCCTTGCCTTCAGGGGTGCGCTTGTACACACCCGCGTCTTCCAGCACGCGGCTGAAGACCTTGCCCACGGCATCCTGGACGATGCCGGTGACGGTATCTTCCGTTGCTTCGGGATGAGACCGCTTGATTTCTTCCGCCCATGCACGATGATACTCGGCAATGTCGTTGTCGCGGCCGAGCACGTACTTTTCGACCTCGGCGAGCTCCTTCTGCAGGCGCGGCGGAAGGATGGCCAGACCCATGACCTCGATCAGGCCGATGTTCTCCTTCTTGATGTGCTGCACATCCGGGTGCGGGTGGTAGATGCCGTCGGGGAACTCCTCGGAGGTCTGATTGTCGCGCAACACCAGGTCGAGCTCGTATTCGTCGCCCTTCCTGCGTGCGATCGGCGTGATGGTGTGGTGCGGTTCGCCGTTGGATTCGGCGAGCACCTGCGCATCGGGGTCGGAGTATGAACGCCATGCGTCGAGGATCTTGGAGGCCAGCTCGACCATCTCATCGCAGTTCTTGCCTGCCAGTCGAATCACGGACATCGGCCACTTGACGATGCCGGCCTTCACGCCTTCGAAGCCGTCGAAGGTGAATTCCGTCTCGACCGGGGCCTTCTCCATGGCGAAGGTGTGGCGGCCGCCCTGGTAATGCTCATGGGCGAGGATGGATCCGCCGACGATCGGCAGGTCGGCGTTGGAGCCGATGAAGTAGTGCGGGAACAGGTCCACAAAATCGAGCAGGCAGGTCAGCCCCTTGCGGTCGACGTGCATCGGACGATGCTCAGAGCTCATGGCAATGCAGTGCTCGTTAAAGTACGCATACGGGCTGTACTGGAAGCCCCAGCGCTCGCCGTCGAGCTGAATGGGAATAACGCGCAGGTTCTGACGGGCGGGATGAGCGCCGCCGTCGGCTGCGGCGGAGCGTCCGGGGTAGCCCTCGTTCTCGATGCAGAGCTGACAGGCGGGATACTTCTCGCCCGTGTTTTTGGCGGCACCGGCTGCGGCAATATCGCGCGGGTCCTTTTCGGGCTTTGACAGGTTGATAGTGATCTCCAGGTCACCCCAGTTGGTGGGGGTGTTCCATTTGATATTGCGCGCGATGGCGGCGCGGCGCACGTAGCCGGCGTCGCAGCACAGACCGTAGAACCAGTCGGTCGCGGCGCGGGGCTCGTTGACGCCCATGCGGCCGTCGAACTCCTCGTTTACAACCGAAGGCCTCGGCATCAGCGCGCCCATGATGCGCATGGCGATGCGGTCGCGGCCCGACGCCGTGTCCTCGGCGGCGCCGTTGGCAACGGCGGCCTCGGCAAGCGCGGCGAGCGTGCCCTCCAGGTCAAAGTCAGGCAGGGTATCGGGGTGCAAGAGCGAGAGTTTCTCAACTTGGAGTGCCCAAGTCATGTCGAGTGCGGGGCCCGTGGCGCCGATGCACTCCAAAATGGTGTTGTATGCCCAGATGCGATCGTCCTGGCCGATCATCGATCGGTGGATAGCGTACTCGATCAGGTTCTGCGCGGCCTCGCGCACGTCAGTCATTACAGCCATGCCGCGTAAGCCCCCTTGTCAGAGATAGCGTAATGACGGGCAGAGCCCTCGCCCAGCCAGCTGTTCATCTTGGTGATAAAGGTGTCGACCAGATCGAGTGGCACAAAGGCCTGGATGGTGCCACCAAAGCCGCCGCCGTGGATACGGACGGCGCCGCGGCCGTCGAGCACGTGCTCGGCCAGTGCCAGGGCATACATCGAGGGCTGCTCGGAGCCCAGCTTGGCAACGACATTCTGCAGGTACATGGCAGAGCTGGCGCCGGACTCGCGCGTCAGGACCAGGAACTGGTCAATGTCGCCGGCGTTCAGAGCTGCCCAGCGCTTGTCGACCAGGCCGTTCTCGTACCAGTAGTGAACGGCGCGCAGACAGGCACGGTCGCCCAGCTTGGCGCGCAGCTCGGGGAGCTTGGCGTCAAAGTCCGCCACGTTTACCTCGCACAGGCGTGCCTTGCCAAACTCGGCGGCGACGTCCTGCATCTCGCGCGGAACGGCGGCGTAGTCATCGGTGGCGGCCACGTGGTCGGCACCGACCTTAACGAGCACGAGCGCATAGCCGTGATCCTCAAAGTTGAGTTCGAGCTTCTGGGTCTTGGGCTGGGCCTGATCCTCAAAGTCCATGTAGGCGAGTCCGCCCAAGCAAACGGCGGCCTGGTCCATCAGACCGCAGGGCTTGCCGTAGTAGTTGTTCTCGGTGCGCTGGCTCATCTGGGCGAGCGTGACGGGCTCAATGGCGGGCGCGCCCCAGAGCGTCTCCATGGCACGACCGTACGCGGCTTCGACGGCGGCGGAGCTCGAAAGACCGCCGCCCGAGGGGACGGAGCAGGTGAAGGCAAAGTCGAAGCCCTGGGGCTCAACGCCCAGAGCAGCGATTTCGTGGGCCATGCCGCGGACGAGGCTCGCGGACGTGCCCTTCTCGGACTCCTGAACGTCTAGCGTGTCGAGCGCGATTTCAAACGTGGGATAGCCCTCGTCGGCTACGCGAACCTTGTTGGAATCGGTTGCCACGGCGATGCCGTCGACGGCGACATCGAGCGAGCCGGCGATAACGTGGCCGCCCTCGTGATCGGTGTGGTTGCCACTGATTTCGGAACGGCCGGGCGCGTGCACGTAGAGCACCTGGCGGTCGCCGATGGGGCCAAACTCCTCCTCGAACAGCTTGGTGAGCGTGGCGAATGTCTTTTCGTCGGGGGTGGTCATGGGAGTCCTTTCCTTGGCGCGCCCGGGTGGGTTTTGCGTCGTTATGAGTACGTTAACAACTTGAAGCGGCATGAACCAGGTGTTCACGATATCGCACGTTACGGGCTATGTTAACGTACTCATAACACAACGCTTGTAACTTTTTGAGAATCTGGTAATCGGTCGATATTTGGCCGTGAACGGTAGTGCCGTATGGACTTATAAAGCAGAAGAGATGCAGATAGAAAAAGTAGAGTACGTTAACATGCGTCCGACGATAGCGGGCCTCGGCGCGGGATGTATTTCTGCCCGGGCCGGCATTCACGCTATTCAGATCTCGCAAGGGTGAAGGTGATCCTGTGGCAAGGCGCCCGTCCAACGATACCAGTTCGCGTCCGGTCTCCATGGCCGACGTCGCCCGCGCTGCCGGCGTTTCGCAGCAGACGGTTTCGCGCGTCGCCAACGGCTTGCCTAACGTTAACGAGCAGACGCGCCAGCGCGTACAGGCCGCTATGCAAAAGCTCGGCTTTCGTCCGAGTTATGCCGGTCGCTCGCTGCGCGACGGCCGTTATCATTCGGTCGGCCTGTGCGTCAACGATGTCACCAAGTTCGGCAACCTCTCAATGATCGACGGCATCGCCAGCGCTGCTCGCGAGCATAATTGCGCCATCACGCTGGTCGAGATGTCCAAGACCGAGGAGTTTTCGCTTGCCGAGGCAACGCGTCGTATGGCCGCGCTGCCTGTGGACGGCATCATTATCGGCATGAGCCGTATGGCGCCCGATTTTGAGACGTTTGATCCACTGCCGGGCATTGGCACGGTCATCGTTACCATGTACGCGCACCCGCGGGTGACCACGGTAGACTCCGATCATTACGGCTGCTCGCTCTTGCTTATGAATCACCTGTTTGAGCTGGGGCATGAGCAAATTCGCTATATTGGCGGCCCGTCGTTCTCGGTTGACGAGCAATTTCGTCGCGCCGGCTGGCAGGATGCGTTCGAGCGTAAGCACATTAAGCCACAGGCGCCGCTCGAGGGTGACTGGTCTGCCAACAGCGGTTACGAAGCTGGCAGGTACCTGGCCGAGCACGATCGCACCATGACGGCGATTTACGCGGCAAACGACCAGATGGCAAACGGCGCCATTGCAGCGCTGCGCGATAGCGGCCTGCGCGTGCCCGAGGACGTGAGCGTGGTGGGCGTCGATGACTCGCTCGACGACTTTGTCGCGCATAACGAGCTCACGACCGTTCGATTCGATCTACATCAGCGCGGACGCGAGGTATTCGAGCATGCGGTTCCCGAGGCGGGTACGGCGGGCAAAACTGTTGCCATTCGTATTCCCGGCCGGCTCATCATTCGACATAGTACGGCGGCACCGCGCGCATAGTTTGTGCAGGTAAACGGCGCTTTATCGCATTTCAATAACAATCGGTAGGGATGCTAGCAGATAGCCGTGGCTCTAAAGGCGAGTGCTATGATAGACGGGTTCTTTTGTCTATCTAGGAGGCTTTGCCTGATGGAGATCACCAAGGATATCCGCTACATTGGCGTCAACGATCACGACATTGACCTGTTCGAGGGCCAGTACGACGTGTCCGAGAACGGTATGGCATACAACAGCTACGTTATCTTGGGCGATAAAATCGCTGTCGCCGATTCGGTCGACGCTGGCTTTGTCGACGAGTGGCTCGGCAACCTCGAGGCCGCGCTCGATGGCCGTACGCCCGACTACCTGGTTGTTCATCACATGGAGCCCGATCACTCCGCCGGTATCGCCGCCTTTATGGAGCGCTATCCCCAGGCACAGATTGTGGCCAGCGTGGGTGCTTTCCGCATGATGGTCAACTACTTTGGCACCGACTACCCCGAGCGCAAAATGGTCGTCAAAGAGGGCGACGTGCTCGATCTGGGCGGTCACAGCCTAACGTTTGTCGGCGCTCCCAACGTTCACTGGCCCGAGGTGATTTTCTCCTACGAGTCCACCGACAAGGTACTCTTTAGTGCCGACGGCTTTGGCAAGTTCGGTGCTAACGACATCGAGGACCCGGAAGGCTGGGCTTGCGAAGCGCGCCGCTACTACTTTG
>OGQR01002728.1_pt1 | contig 10265 bp, 10 predicted proteins | sample 1553271 | NCBI WGS metagenome assembly OGQR01 (sample SAMEA2579970, study PRJEB22360) | human gut metagenome | biome: human gut; feature: human-associated habitat; material: faeces | place: Denmark | collected 2008/2010 | reverse complement strand
CCACCCCCACCCGCCAGATCCCCAAGTTCGCAAAGCCCGGTATGCCCGGCGAGGACATTCAGGTGACGCTGGAGCTGAAGCTGATCGCAGACGTCGGACTGATCGGCTACCCCAGCGTGGGCAAGTCCTCCCTGCTCGCCTGTATCAGCGCGGCACGCCCCAAAATCGCGGACTACCATTTCACCACACTGTCCCCCAATCTGGGCGTAGTGCAGGTGGACGGCGGGCAGGGCTTTGTCGTTGCCGACATTCCCGGTCTGATTGACGGTGCCGCCGAGGGCGCGGGGCTGGGGCATGACTTCCTGCGGCACGTGGATCGCTGCCGCCTTCTGCTTCACGTGGTGGACATCTCCTGCTTTGAGGGACGCAACCCCATTGAGGACGTCCGGAACATCAACCATGAGCTGGAAAAATACTCCCCCGCGCTTGCCAGCCGCCCGCAGATCATCATAGCCAACAAATGCGATGCGTTGGATGAATCGGTCGTGGATACGAAGGCGTTCGAGGAATTTGTGGACGCGAACGGCTGGGAAATGCTGTACGTCTCCGCCGTGACGCATGAGGGCATCCCGGAAATGATACACCGCGTATCCGAGCGCCTGCGTCTGCTCCCGCCGGTGACCGTGTATGAAAGTGAGCTTCCGCAGGAGACTGCCGAAGCGGCGGGCGTCCGGGAAACGGTTATCCGCAGGGAGAACAACACCTTCTTCGTTGAAGGAGACTGGATATATAACCTCATGGGACGCATCAATTTCGACGACTACGAGTCGCTGAACTACTTCCAGCGTGTGCTTCAGACTGCCGGCGTTTTTGCCATGCTGGAGGAGCGCGGCTGTCACGACGGCGACACGGTTTCCATCTACGGGTTTGAATTTGATTTCGTCAAGTAAGCCCCGCGCAACACGCAGGGATCCCCAAACAACGCGACAATCAATCATGAAGGAGAAAGCGGCATGAATATCTGGCACGACATTGACCCGGCGGAAATCACCCCGGAGGACTTCACCGCCGTGGTGGAAATACCGAGAGGCAGCTCCTGCAAGTATGAGCTGGACAAAAAAACAGGACTTGTCCGTCTGGACAGAGTCCTGTACACCGCCACGCACTACCCCGCCAACTACGGCTTTATTCCGCGCACACTCGCCGATGACGGCGACCCGCTGGATGTGCTGGTGCTGTGCACCGAGTCCCTCTACCCGCTGACGCTGGTGCGCGTCGCCCCCATCGGCGCCATGCGCATGATAGACAGCGGCAAGCTGGACGACAAGATCATTGCCGTCCCCTTCTCCGACCCCACCTATCTAGGCGTCAAGTCCATGGATGAGCTGCCCCCGCACGTTCTGGCAGAAATACGGCACTTCTTCACGGTCTACAAACAGCTGGAGAACAAGCAGACCGCAGTCCGCGAGATGTTCAGCCGCGAGGAAGCCGTTGAAATCATCCGCACCTGCATCCGGCAGTACAGCGAAGCATTCAGCGAAAAAACGGAGGCGCGCCAGTTATGAATCGGTTACTGACCATGTTCCGGAACGGACTGAAGCCTGCTTTCCGGCGGGAGCGCGTCATCTGCCGCGTCCTGGCGGCGTGGTGCCTGTTTGCGGCGTTCGTCCTGATGACCGGAAGCAGTGAGGAAACGCTCTTCACATCGCTCTCCGCCTTTGGCGCGGACGTTTCGACCGCTCTCCTGCTGGGCGGTATCGCGCTGAATTTTGCCCTGCTCTCGGTAGTCGCCGCACTGCTGCCCGCGCTGGAAACAGACTCGTGGTTTCTCTTTCTTGGCGCAACGGTCTGCGTTGCCCGGTGGCTGACAGATTACAGCAAGAAAGGAAAGAATGAATTCCTGTTCCTGCTGGCGGTGCTGGTCGCCTACACCTTCTTTCTCGTTTACTTCCTCCGGGTAAACCATCTCCTGCTGGACAAATGGCAACCCGGCAAGCGCACCGTCACAACCTTCGCGGTGGTATGCGGACTGATCGGCGGCGGCGTTATTGCGGGCATCACCTGCCTGCGCTATGCCACCTTCTCCTCGCCCAACTTTGATTTCGGTCTGTTCTGCCAGATGTTCCACTACATGAAGGTCAAGGGACTGCCGCTCATCACCTGTGAGCGTAATGTTCTCCTGTCGCACTTCGTGGTACACCTGTCGCCCATCTACTACCTGATTCTTCCCTTCTACGCTCTGTTCCCCTCGCCCATGACCCTGCAGATTGCGCAGGCTGTATTGGTCGCAAGCGGCGTGATTCCGGTGCTGCTGCTCTGCCGCCACTACAGGCTGGGCGGCAAGGCAACCATGCTGGTCTGCCTCATCTACTCGCTCTTCCCCGCCTTGGCAGGCAGCTGTTTTTACGATCTGCACGAGAACTGCTTCCTCACGCCCATACTCCTGTGGCTGTTCTGGAGCTTTGAAAAACAGAAGACCATACCTCTGTATGTCTGCGCGGTGCTGCTCCTCATGGTCAAGGAGGACGCTGCGGTTTATCTGTTGCTGTTTGCGCTGTACCTCATTCTGTCGCGGCGGTCGCGCCTGCATGGCGCCATTATGGCGGTCATGGCGGTTCTTTGGTTCGGCATCGCCATGCTGATCCTGACCAAGACAAGCGCGCACTGGTCGGAATACTACGCCGGTCTCGGCGTGGAAGCCAATCCATCCATCGCGGGACCCATGATCAACCGCTTCAACAATCTGATTCCGGACGGCAGCGAGGGTCTGCTGGGCGCCGTGCGCACGGCGCTGGTAAACCCCGGCTACCTGCTGACCCAGCTGTTCACCACATCGAAAAACGGATGGGAAAAGTTCATTTACGTCCTGCAGATGATTCTGCCGCTCGGCTTTATCCCGTTCTGCTCCCGTAAGCCCTCGCGCTGGCTGCTGCTGACCCCCTGGCTGATGAATCTGCTGACCATGTACCAGTATCAGTACGACATCGGGTTCCAGTATCACTACGGCATCTCGGCGTTCCTTGTCTATGCCATGATCCTGAACCTGCCGGAGCTGAGGACACCTACGCGGCGGGGTCTGCTGTCTTTCGGGGCGGTGGCGTGCTGCTGCATCTACCTTGTGACCGTCATCCCCAAGCTCGGTTCCGGTATCGACCGCTGGAACAGCGGCAAGGATACCTACCGGCAGATGGACGAGATTCTGGATACCCTGCCGGAGGACGCCTCGCTGTGCGTCTCGACCATGCTTCTGGCGCACGTGCATGACCGCGATGTGCTGTATGAGGTGGGATACAACATCACAACCGTCACGAAGGACGGCGTAAAGCAGAAGAGGCTTATCCACGACGACGCAGACTATGTTGTGCTGGATCAGCGCTACAATAACACCGACTACCTGAACGTGTACCTTGCAAACGGCTATGAAAAGGATCCGGACTACGCGCAGTATGAGAAGCTGATTCTTGTCCTGCGGCGGGTCGCGGCGTAACGCAGGCGGGCGTAAGCGCCTATACTGAAACCGAAACACAAGGAGGTTTTTGCCATGTCGCATTTTGAATCCGTCGGGACGTCCGCCCTTGCGGGCGATCTGATCCAGTGCATCGGGGACGGCTGGATGCTCATTTCGATCGCCAACCGGGAAACCGGCATCCCCAATACCATGACCGCCAGCTGGGGCACGGTGGGCGTGCTGTGGAACAAGCCGGTGCTGACCTGCTTTATCCGTCCGCAACGCTTTTCGCCTGCGTTCCCGCCCGCACCGCTTTCCCTCCCCGCTCGCCTGCCGCGAGGCGAGGATGTCCTTTGCATTCCTGCCGGAGCAGTACCGCGCGGCGTTGCAGTACTGCGGCGCACACAGCGGGCGGGACGGCGACAAATTTGCCGCCGCCGGACTGACGCCCGCCTTCACATCGGATGACGACCCGGTTCCCTACCCCGCCGAGGCATCCCTGGTCGTGGTAGGGCGCAAGCTGTACGAGGACGACCTGCGGGAAGGTAATTTCCTTGATCCTGCCCTGTTCCGCAACTATCCACACAAGGATTTCCACCGCTTCTTCATCTGCGAAATCGAGCAGGTGTGGGCGAAGCAGGAAGGGTGACAGTCACACAAGGTGACAGTCACCTCGTGTGACCATCACGCAAAAAAGAAAGGAAAACGCCATGCAAACCCGTACCGAACACGATTCCATGGGCGAGATACAGGTGCCCGCAGACCGCTACTGGGGTGCGCAGACACAGCGCAGTCTGGACAATTTCCGCATCGGTGAGCGGATGCCTGCCGAGATTATTCACGCCTTCGGTCTGCTCAAGAAAGCCGCCGCGCTGGCAAACCGGGAGCTTTGCCCCGCCCGCATGACCGAGGAGAAACTGACCGTCATCCGGCAGGCGTGCGACGAGGTCGCCGCCGGAGCGCTGGATGACCACTTCCCGCTGGTCGTATTCCAGACCGGGAGCGGCACGCAGACCAACATGAACGCCAACGAGGTCATCAGCGCGCGTGCGAATGAGCTTGCGGGGCAGCGGCTCTGCCATCCCAACGATGACGTGAATATGTCACAGTCCTCCAATGACACCTTCCCCACTGCCATGCACATTGCGGCACGGCTGGCTGTCCTGCACAGCCTGCTCCCGGCGATGGATCGCATGATCGCCGAGCTGATTCGCCTGGAGGAGGATAACCGCGGCATCGTCAAGACCGGTCGCACGCACCTGCAGGATGCCACGCCCATCGCCTTCTCGCAGGAAATATCCGGCTGGCGCGGAATGCTGGAGACAGATCGGCGGCAGATTCTCTCTGCCGCCGAGGAGCTGGCGCATCTGGCACTGGGCGGGACTGCCGTCGGCACCGGACTGAACGCCCCGGCTGGATTTGACGCCCGCACGGCAGAAATACTGTCCGGGCTGACCGGCGAGCACTTTATTCCGGATCCCAACAAATTTCACGCGCTGACCTCCAAGGATGAGTTGGTCTTTGCGCATGGAGCGCTGAAAGCGCTGGCTGCCGACCTCATGAAAATCGCCAACGATGTGCGGTGGCTGGCAAGCGGTCCGCGTTGCGGGCTGGGTGAGATCCGCATCCCGGAGAACGAACCGGGGTCGTCCATCATGCCCGGCAAGGTCAATCCGACTCAGTGCGAGGCTGTCACCATGGTGGCGGTGCAGGTCATGGCAAACGACGTTGCTGTCGGACTGGCGGCATCGCAGGGCAATTTTCAGCTCAACGTGTTCATGCCGGTCTGCATCGACAACTTCCTGCGTTCCGTCCGCCTGTTGACGGCGGCGATCGACTCCTTCCGGATCCACTGCCTTGCGGGGCTCACCGCCGACCGCGAAAGAATGGCACACAATCTGCACGCCTCGCTCATGACCGTGACGGCGCTGACCCCCTACATCGGCTACGAGAATGCGGCGCGTGTCGCCAAACTCGCCCACCGGGACTCGGTCACCCTGCGTGACGCCTGCCTGTCACTGGGCTACATGACCGCTGCGGAATTTGACCGCGTGTTCCACCCGGAGCAAATGGTCTGAGCAGCCCCGCGCAGTTGTTCCGTTGCCATGGTGAAAGTCTGAACAGCGTATTTCGGCGATTGAGTCGGTCACAAAGGCCGTTTCCGGACAGCAAATCCGGATAAAGGGGCTGTTATTGTACAGGCTGGTTTGGCATAGATGGATATTGTCTGTGAGTTTGGGCGTTTCTATAGAATACACATGTGGAAATGGAATGCAATTGAAGTGGGAGATATTGCAAGATGTATAAAAACGTTATAAAGAGACTTATTGACTTTATTCTGTCGAGCATTGCCATAATCGTTTTGGCACTGCCGATGCTGATTATCTCTATTGTGATAAAGATAGACGATCCAGGCCCGGTTTTGTTCAAGCAGAAACGAGTCGGTAAGAAGAAAAACGGCGAGATTACATATTTTATGATCTGGAAGTTTCGCAGCATGAAGGTATCCACACCGCGCGATACCCCTACACATCTTCTTGATAATCCGGAACAGTATATTACCCGTGTCGGTCGCTTTATCCGCAAGACCAGTCTTGATGAACTTCCTCAGTTTTATCAAGTGTTCACGTCGAAACTGTCTATAGTCGGTCCCAGACCCGCTTTATGGTCGCAAGAGGATTTAGTGGCAGAGCGTGAGAAGTACGGAGCGAATGATATTAAACCCGGCATCACAGGATGGGCGCAGATCAATGGTAGAGACGAGCTTGAAATTGATGTGAAAGCAAAGTTTGACGGTGAGTATGCCGCTGCCTTGAACGCAGGAAAATTCAAAGGCTTTGCGATGGATGTGAAGTGCTTCTTCGGAACCATTGTAAGTGTACTAAAGTCTGACGGTTTTGTCGAGGGTGGTACAGGAGAGATGAAGAAACAAGAAGAAGAGAATATTGAGCAAAAGGTGACAACAAAATGAAATTAGTAAGCGTTGTTGTTGCCACATATAAACGAGAAGCAGAACTCAAAAACGCACTTGAATCTTTAGCCAAACAAACTTATCCCAACATGGAAATTGTTTTGGTTGATGACAACGGTAACGATGAGTGGAACAGTAAAGTATCAGAAACAGTAGAAGTGTTTCGAAATCGCTACCCTAAGATCAAATTAGAGTGTATTGTAAACAATTCCAATCAAGGTTCTTCAAAAACGCGAAATATTGGCATACATTCGGCTAATGGTGACTATATAACATTTTTGGATGATGATGACATCTACCTGCCGGATAAGATACGCAAACAGGTAGAGTTTATGGAAACGAATCAATGCGATTATTCGATCACTGATTTGATCCTTTACAACAAGGATGACAAAAAAATCAACAGGCGAATTAGATCTTATATTAAAGAAACGACTGTAGAATCACTAAGATTGTATCATCTGAAGTATCACATGACCGGAACGGATACAATAATGTTCAAAAAAGAGTATCTAATCCAAATCGGTGGTTTTGCGCCAATAGATGTAGGTGATGAATTTTATTTGATGCAGAGAGCCATCGAGGAAGGCGGAAAATTTGGATACCTTCCGGGATGTGAAATCAAAGCGTACGTTCATACCGGTGACGGCGGTTTGTCAAGCGGAGATGGGAAAATTAAGGGCGAAAATGCGCTCTATGAGTACAAAAAAACTTTTTTTGATCAGTTAGAAGCGGGTGATATTAGATATATTAAAATGCGCCACTACGCGGTAATTGCTTATGCTGAATTGAGACGCAAGAATTATGTAAAATTTATATCAAATGCCTTGAAATCGTTCTTTGCTTCTCCCTGTAATTTTTTCACGATATTAAAACGGTAGGAGAAGCTTATGAAAGTTATTGCATTTACTTTCAATGACGGAAGATCAGATAATTATGGGAACCTCTAAGGTTACGGGTCTGCGGGCAAAATCCATCGTATATATTGACAGTGAAATCGGAATTGATGACAAAAGAATAAAAGATCTGGGAGCGATAAAGAATGATCGTTCTTCTTTTCACTCGCCGTCTTTACGGGATTTCTATGCCTTTATATCTGGTGAAACAGATATATTGTTGCCTTTTGTACGACAAATCGGAATTCAAAGGCTTTTTCGATAAAGAAGGTACAAAAACAATAGAGCTTCGGCTGTTCGACGAGAAAAGAAGAAAAATCCAGATCGGAGACATAATTGAATTTTCAAATACTGAGACCGGCGAAAAAATCGGCGCAAAAGTAAGTGCGCAATATGTCTTTGATTCTTTTGAGTCGTTGTATAAAGAGTTGTCACTTCTGGAGTGCGGTTACACTGAAGCTGATATTGAAACTGCCTCGCCCGACGATATGAACGTGTACTATTCAAAAGATAATCAGCAGAAATACGGAGTTGTAGGAATCAGAATAACTTTGCTATGCGGAACTTGACGGACGTACTGTTAAAGTTGCAAAATTGTCAAAGGCACGCATGTTGGAACTTGAAAAGCTGTTGGCAAAAGGATACCGTCCGTGCGGTGGTGAAGTGCGGTTTGTTGTAGCATGGAAAGGTGAAAGCGACATAGAAGAAACGGCAGTTTTACTCCCCAACCTGCATTTTAAGAAAGATTGATGAGATAATAAAAATCATGTTCGTCTGCCATGGAAGTACACTATCAAAACCCGGAAACGCTTGATTTTCAAGGACTTTTTGGGATTGCTTCGAGCAATTTACTACCCATTTACTACTTTTGAAAACCTAAAAAACTGACAACTGCCTCCGCGCGATAGCAAATGAAAATATTTAACTATATTGTATAGCAGAAAGGACGTTGCATTATAGCAGCGTCCTTTCTGTTATCTGGTCTTGCCGCAGATTTTGAAAAAAGTCTGCGGCTTTTTTTATGCCCAAATTCATAAAGGAGGCGACGCTATGTACTTTACTTCCGGCCAAGACCGGGCCTTTGAACGGCTGATGCAGGAAAAGCCCGGTTTCGATCATTACGACGGTGGCGGGGCAAACGCGCCGGAGGATTGCGGCAGTTGCCACTTCTATCGCCCGGATTGGAAATATCAATACTGCGTGTATGCAGAGTGTCCCTATCAGCCGGGCAAGCTGACCGCCCTTGCTGCGGTCAAATTCACAGTGAAAGGAGCTGACGACGATATGGCAGTATTCCGCGTGGAGAAGAACAAAGGCTATACGGTGATGTCCAACCACCACCTGCGGAACAAAGCCCTGTCCCTGAAAGCCAAGGGCCTGCTGTCACAAATGCTGTCCTTGCCGGAGGATTGGGACTACACCCTAAAGGGCCTGTCCCTTATCAACCGGGAAAGCATCGACGCTATCAGGACGGCGGTGTGGGAGCTGGAACGGGCCGGATATATCAGGCGGGAGCAGGGCCGTGACGCAAAGGGCAAAATGGCCGATATGGTCTATACCATTTACGAGCAGCCGGTGTTGGATAAGCCGGTATTGGAAAACCCGGTGTTGGAAAATCCAACATCGGATAACCCGACATCGGATAATCCGGCGTCGGGAAATCCAACGCAATTAAATAAAGAGATACAAAGAACTAACTTACCAAGAAAAGAAAAATTAAATACAGATGGACAAAGTACCGATTCCATTCCTTTCCCATCCCTGACCCCTGCCCCTGCGAGGAACGAGGCGGCGGCTGCACCGCCGGAACGGAAAGGAACAGGAAAGGATGCGGCAGTACAGATTTATCGGGAAATCCTTTTGGAGAATATCGAGTATGACTATCTCATTCAGGACAGTTCCATTGACCGGGAGCAGCTTGACGAGATCGTTGATCTGATGCTGGAAACCGTCTGTACTTCCCGTAAGAGCATCCGTATCGCCGGGGATGATTACCCCGCCGAGCTGGTGAAGTCCAAGTTTATGAAGCTGAACAGCGAACATATCCGCTTTGTCTTTGACTGTCTGCGGGAGAACACCACGAAAGTCCGTAACATCAAGCAGTATTTACGGGCCATGCTGTTCAATGCCCCCAGCACCATCAGCAACTACTACACGTCCCTTGTGGCGCATGATATGGCGCAGCCGGATTGGGGCAAACCAAAATCCGGCCTGCCGGACTATTCCTGTTCGCCGGATGAAAGCCTGTGAGGAAAAGGAGGCGCTTTGAATCGTTGTTACCTGCGGCGTCTGGTGGTTCCACCTTAGACGCCATTATTGACTTTCTGACAAGGAGGGATGCTTATTGCAGGAAGAAGTCGATCAGAAAACCATTGCCCTGTCCATGAAAACGGGCAAGCTCACGGCCCAAGTGCTGCAAGCGGCGCTGAAAAAGTATTTGCAGCACCGGGCCAAAGGCAAGACCAAGCTGCACCACGGCCAGCAGAGCCTAAAGCAGCTCAAAAAGCACGGGGCGGCCCTGTCCAATATCGAGATCACCGATGCCAACATTGGACTGTTTAAGCCCTGCGCCAAGAAATACGGCGTAGACTTCACGCTGCGAAAAGACGCCACTACCCAGCCCCCGCACTACATCGTGATTTTCAAGGCCAAGGACGCCGACAACATGGAACAGGCGTTCAAGGAGTTCACGGCCAAGAAGTTGCAGCGGGAGGAACGGCCCTCGATCCGCAAGAACATTGCCGCAAGCAAGGAAAAGGCAGCGGCCCGCAACGCTGACCGGGCCAAGGAAAAATTCAAAGAAAGGGGGCTGTCACGATGAAGCCGGAAATGAAAAAACTAATAATCGCCAACCTGCCCTATCTGCTATTTGTCTATCTGTTCGGTAAGTTGGGGCAGGCGTACCGGCTGGCGGAGGGCATCGACCTTTCCCAAAAGCTCCTGCACTTTGCGGACGGCTGCGCGGCGGCCTTTGAAAGTGCCGCCCCCAGCTTCCACCCCATTGACCTGC
>OGQR01002722.1_pt1 | contig 10277 bp, 10 predicted proteins | sample 1553271 | NCBI WGS metagenome assembly OGQR01 (sample SAMEA2579970, study PRJEB22360) | human gut metagenome | biome: human gut; feature: human-associated habitat; material: faeces | place: Denmark | collected 2008/2010 | reverse complement strand
TCATCATCGGCCACATCACCAAGGACGGCTCGATAGCCGGTCCCAAGATACTCGAACACATCGTCGACGTGGTGTTGCAGTTCGAGGGCGACAGCAACAACATCTACCGCATCCTGCGGGGCATCAAGAACCGGTTCGGAGCGACGTTCGAAATCGGGGTCTTCGAGATGCTCGACGCCGGACTGCGGGGGGTCGACAATCCGTCGGAAATCCTGCTGACGCACTATGAGGAGCCGTTGAGCGGCATCGCCGTGGGGGCGTCGGCCGACGGCGTGAGGCCCTACCTGATCGAGGTGCAGGCGCTGGTGAGCGGTGCGGCGTACGGCACGCCCCAGCGTTCGACGACCGGATACGACGCACGGCGCATGAACATGCTGCTGGCCGTGCTGGAGAAGCGCGTGGGGATGAAGATGTTCCAGAAAGACGTTTTCCTGAATTTCGCGGGCGGATTCAAGGTCGCGGACCCGGGGCTGGACCTCGCGGTCGTGGCGGCGGTGATCTCGTCCTACTACGACCGTCCCGTGGCCGAGGGGGTCTGCTGCGCCGGCGAAATAGGCCTGTCGGGCGAAGTGCGCCCCGCGCCCCGCACCGAACAGCGCATCAGCGAGGCCGCAAGGCTCGGATTCAGGCGCATCATCGTGTCGGGCTATCTGGCCAAAGGCGGCAAGCGTCCCAAAGGCATCGAGGTAGTCCCGATAAACAGCGTCGACCAGCTCCCGAAGGCGCTTTTCACAGAATAGGCCGACATCAAAAACAACAGATAAGGAAAGGAGCGGCTTCTGGCAGTCGCGGCCGGAAGATTTTCGATTCGCCTCGGGTGAATCGGCAGGCCGCAGCTCCGCCCTGCGGAGGCCTGCTCGTAACTGCCCTTCGAGCGGACCACCGCAAGCTGCCGCCTGAAAACGCGACAGAAGTTCCGGAGAGCGAATCTTCCGACCTCGCGTGGGCTTCCGGCCGGATTGCCGCCGGTATGGAATGGATTTTGCTTTTTCCCCGGTAAAAGGGAAGAAAATGCAAAAGAGAATAGTCGTACTGGGCGGCGTGGGATTCATCGGCACCCACCTGTGTCTGCGTCTGCTGGACGAAGGGCACGAAGTTTTCTGCGTGGACACGCGCGACATCGCCAATTCGCCGTTGCTGCGCGACATGCCCCCGCATCCGGGGTTCCGGTATGTCCGCCACAACATCGTCCACGGATTCGGCATCCGCTGCGACGAGATCTACAACCTCGCCTCCCCTTCACGCGTATGCTACGACAAGGCGCTTCCGGTCGAAGCGCTGCAGGTCTGCATGACCGGGACGATCAACACGCTCGACACGGCCCGCGACGAGCATGCCCGCGTGCTCTTTGCCTCGTCGGGCGAGATGGGCGACACCCGTCCCGCCGCTGCCGAAGGGTGCGGGTGCGCACACACCCTCATGGAGGGAAAACGGGCAGCCGAAGCCCTGCACCGCGCCTACCGCGAGGAGTTCGACGTAGACACACGCATCGCACGCATCTACAACACCTATGGCAGCGGAGCCGACCTGATGGATCAGCGGCTGGTGATGAAGAGCGTCGTGGCGGCGCTGCGTAACCGCGACATACGCATCAACGGCAACGGCGAGCAGATCCGCACGTTCTGCTGGGTCGAAGACCTGGTCGAGGGGCTCGTGCAGCTGATGGACGCCACACCCACGGAGGGGGTTCGTACGATGGAGTTCGGCGGAGGGCATGAGGTCTCGATCCGCGCGCTGGTCGAAAAGATCGTCGCGCTGACAGGCAGCCGCTCGCGCATCGTACACGTCAAGGCCCGGCCGGGTGACGCCCCGCGGAGGGTGCCCGACCTCACGAAGGCGCGCAACGAACTGGGATGGATACCCCGCACGCCGCTCGTCGAGGGACTGCGACGCACGATCGCCTATGCCGAAAAGGAACTCTCGGGAAAGGTCCACACGGCCGTCACGTGGGCCGAGATCAACTGAAGGAAAAACGGAATACGATGAACGATTTCGACAAGATCATCTGGAGCGATACGCTGGTCCTCGTGGAGTTTTTCGCCTCGTGGTGCGGACCATGCCGGGCCATGGACCCGACGGTAGAACGGTTCCGGCGCATGATGAACGGGCGCGCGGAGGTGCTCCGCATCAACATCGACGACGAGCAGATGCTCCCCATCGTCCGCCGCTACCGCATCCGCACGGTACCGACGCTGCTCCTCTTCCACCGCGGCGAGGAGCGCTGGCGCCGCAGCGGCATCACAAGCTACGAGGAGATGGTTGCGGCTCTCGAACAGACGGAAGCGCTCATACACGCCACGCCGCACTGATTCAGTGCGGCAAACGCCAGGCAAGCTCCTCGTGGACGAAGTCTTCGGCAGGGAGCGAGCCGAGAGATCCGGCCGCGCGGAGTACCGCCTGCCGGGTCTCTTCGTTTCGGGCCCCGATGGCCGCGCAGAAGGCGACGGCACCCTGGGCAAGCAGGTGAGCCCCGACCCGGGAGAGGGAGCGCACCTCGGCGTCCGAGGCAGACGGGGCAGACGGGCCGGAACCGCCGGAGGCCGTCTCCTCATCCGCGGCCGCAACGGCGGCCCGGTGGACGGCTTCGAGAGCCGGAGCGATCCACTCCCCGGGGGCCTGCGGCCAGCGGGCCGCGGCCATCAGCGCCGCATAGCGGAGCAACAGCGGCTGCGAGGGGGCGATCCACAGGCCGAAAAGTGCGGGGAATGCCCCGGCGCGGCTCAGCAGCGCAAAGGCCGCTTCCTCGGCCAGTTCGTTGTTGTCGATCCCCGCAGCCCAGAATGCGGAATCGTCGGGCGTGAGCCGGTCGGGCTCGGCAATATGGAAGGCGGCGAGACGCAGCTCGCGGACATCCTGACGGAAAAGGAATTCGGCGAAGTCGTGGTCGGGCGTCTCGGCGCGGGCCAGACGGCGCAGGGTCGGGAGGCTCACGCCGTAGTTGAGCCCGCAGGGACGGCCGACAAGGCGCATGGAGTCGGCGACGGCCCCGTTGCGCTCGCGGCGGATCTCGCCGAGCAGGGCCGTCATGCGGGAGGTGTGGTTCATCGCGGCGGGATTACTTGCGGCGCGGAAGGGCCACCTGGACCGTACGTCCGAATTCGAAGACCGGGAGCACCGCACGGGCATACTCGCGGCCTGCGGCGATCACCGTGCAGACGGCCGGAGCCGCCACGCGGCACTTGACGACCGAGGACTCCTTGGGGCCGGCCTCGATGCTGCAGGAGGCCTCACCCGCAGGTTCGATCTGCAGGAGCACCATGTCGCCCGAAAGGTCGCTGTCGGGAAGCAGTCCGGCAGCCGGGCTGAAGCGGCAGAAGACATACTGGTTCTTGCCGGCCTCGGGATAGACCAGATAACGGTGCGTCTCGACCAGGACGGTCTGCTTGCCGAGGAAGAGCTCGAGGTAGCTCTGCTCGAGTCGCTCGATCTCCGAAAGAGCGGCATTCAACCCCTCACCGAAGACATTCTCGCCGGCATCGCCCGTGATGAGCTCCAGCCGGTGGCGGCGCAGGGCGAATACCTGCTCGGCAGCGGCGCGCGCCGCATCCTCGAGCGACGGGACGACCATCGACATCTTGTCGGGCTGAACCCGGGCGAACTCCTCGTCGGAGGAGGCGTGCTGCAGCACCCGCTGCTGCGGGGCGGCCGGCTCGCCGGCATCGTAGAGGTCGTCGCTCGAGAGGGCGATCCGGGCCCCGACGACGCTCCAAGTCGTCTTGTCGGTCAGCGGAGCGCGAACGCCGAGGTATTTCTGCGCATAACGCGCGTAGGGCCCGCAGAGCGTCACCGTGCGCTCGACCGTCAGATCGACGGCCAGTACCGTGCGGGGCATGCTGACGACGATGCCGTCGGCACCTTCCATTGCACCCTCGAGTGCGATATAGGGGTTTTGAGCCATGGCTGCCGTTGCTCCGAAGAGCAGGCCGGCAAACAACAGGATTTTCGATTTCATAAGCATCTGCATGTTGATCCGAAGACAAATGTAACCTTTTTTCACGGGACCTCAAAATTTCAGGTAAAAATCGCAGGTCAGGGCCCGGTATTCGGGCGTATAGCATTCATGCTCACCCGTGCCGATCGTCAGTTCGTCGCGGAGAGGCGCGCCGGACGCCGGGTCCGAAGCGTGCACGCCGGCAGGCACGAACTCGAGAAGAGCCCGCTTGACGGGGCGCCGCGGCGTAGTGCGGACATCGGTACGGCGGACGGGCTGCAGGTACCCCCGGCAGAGGTGCACGAACCGGTCGGCCTCCGTGGTCGGAAGGATGACGGCGAAGTGCCCGTCTGCGGCCAACAGCCGCACGACGGCATCGCGCAACTCCCCGAAGGGCAGGTGGACGGCGTGCCGGACCGTCGTGCGGCCGGCATCGGGGCAGGTGAGCGAATCGACGAAGAAGGGCGGGTTCGAGACGATCAGGTCGAACGGCCGGTCGGAGAACTCCTGCACGGGGCAGCGGACGAACGAGAGCCGGTCGCCCCACGGCGAAGCATCGCCGTTGGCATGCGCCTCGCCAACATCGTCGATATCGATTCCCGTGACGGCGGCCCCGGGGGCGCGCTGGGCCAGCATCAGGGCGATCAGCCCCGTGCCGGTACCGATGTCGAGAATCCGCCGGTCGGAGTCGCGCAGCGGAGTCCAGGCGCCGAGCAGAACACCGTCGGTGCCAACCTTCATCGGCGAGCGTTCCTGGCTGACGGAGAATTGTTTGAAGTGGAACATATCAATCAAAGCGTGAGGCGGCGGTCGATGCCGGCGCCGAAGAGGGCGAAATCGAAACGCACGGGGTCCGCGGGATCGAAGCGCCGCAGCGCAGCGGTCGTCTCCTCGACGGCACGCCAATCGTTCTGGCGCCGCGTCAGCAGCCCCAGCATGCGGGCGACATTCCCGGCGTGGATGTCGAGGGGAATGCGAAGGGCGGACATCGGGATGGCCGTCCACAGGCCGAAGTCCACACCGCGGTCGTCGCGGCGGACCATCCAGCGCAGGAACATGCAAAGCCGCTTGCAGGCGGCACCCCGCTCGACGGACGAGAGGTGTTTCTCGCACCGGGGCGCATGCTCCCCGGCAAAGAACGCACGCCGGAAGTCGGCAAGCGTAGCGGCAAGGTCGCCCGTCACGGCGTAGCTGTGCTCGAAGAAGGCACCCAGACCGCCCCACCCGCTATCGATGCGGCGCAGGGCCAGCACGAAGTCGCGCAGGTCGCAGCCCCGAAACGTGCGGTGGACAAAGGCGTCGAGGCCCGCGAGTTCGCGCTCCGAGGCGTTGCGCACGAAGTCCGCCGGGGCGTCGTCCATCAGGCGCATCATCCGGTGGCCGTTGCGGACGATCGTCCGGCGGTTGCCCCAGGCGATCGTGGCGGCGAAGAAGCCGGCGATCTCACGGTCGGCACGGTCCGTAAAGCGGTGCGGGACCGAAATCGGATCGTCGGGGATGAACTCCGGGCGGTTATAGGTGTCGTGGAGCCGCTCGAGCAGTTCGCGCAGTTCGGTATCAGCGGACCGTTCCATCCGACATCGTGATCGTGCGGTCGGCCATGGCGGCCAGGTGCTCGTCGTGCGTCACGATGACGATCGTCTGTCCGAGCCGTTCGCGCAGTTCGAAAAAGAGGCGGTGGATCTCGTCGCGGTTGTGCGAATCGAGGTTGCCCGAGGGTTCGTCGGCCAGCAGCACGGCCGGCGAGTTGATCAGCGCCCGCGCGATGGCCACACGCTGCTGCTCACCGCCGGAGAGCTGCCCCGGCTTGTGGTCGCGGCGTGCCGAGAGGCCCACCAGGTCGAGCAGTTCGCCGGCGCGCCGCTCGACCTCGGCACGCGGCCGCCGGCCGATCTGCCCGGGAATGCAGACATTCTCGAAGGCCGAGAACTCGGCCAGCAGGTGGTGGAACTGGAAGACGAAGCCGATCCGCTCGTTGCGGAAGCGCGAGAGGTCGCGGTCGCCTAGGGCGAAGGGATCGCGGCCGTCGATCTCGACGCGGCCCGAGTCGGGACGCGACAGCGTGCCGATGATCTGCAGCAGCGTGGTCTTGCCCGCGCCGCTGGCCCCGACGATCGAGACTACCTCGCGGTTGGCGACCTCGAGCGAGACGCCCCGCAGCACCTCGAGCGAACCGAAGCTCTTGTGGATATCCGTTACGCGTATCATGGTTGCGTGGTTTGAATCGTATCGCCGCGGAAGGCGCGGAACAGGCGCACGCTGTCGGCCGCCTCGCGGACGTCGTGGACGCGGAGGATCGCGGCGCCCTGGCGCAGGCACTCCCAGCCCAGGGCTACGGTGCCGGCGAGCGACTCGGCGGGCGTGCATCCCAGCGTGCGGTAGATCATCGACTTGCGCGAAAGACCCGCCAGCACCGGACAGCCCAGCGAGCAGAGGCGGTGCAGTCCGGCAAGCAGTTCGAAGTTCTGCGCGGCGGTCTTGGCGAAGCCGAAGCCCGGGTCGAGGATGATCCGCCCGCGGCGGATGCCGGCCTGCTCCATGTCGCAGAGGCGCGAGCGGAAGTAACCGACCACCTCGGTCACGATATCGCGCCGGTAGTCGGTCAGCGACTGCATCGTCTTCGGGTCGCCCTTCATGTGCATGGCGATATAGGGCAGGTCGAGTTCGGCGACGGCCCGAAGCATGTCGGGATCGAGTTCGCCGGCCGAGATGTCATTGACGATGACGGGGCCGAACTCCGCGACGGCGCGGCGCACCACCCCGCTGCGGAACGTATCGACCGAAACGGCGACATCGGGGTCGGCCTGCCGCACGGCGGCAAGCCCCAGGCGCACGCGGCGCCACTCCTCGTCGGGCGACACCTCGTCGGCCCCGGGGCGCGAGGAGTAGCCCCCTACGTCGATGATCGAGGCACCCTCGTCGAGCGCCTCGCGGACCCGCCGGGCAACGGCGTCGCCGTCGGGCGTGCGGCTCCCGGCGTAGAAAGAGTCGGGGGTAACGTTCAGGATGGCCATCACCTGCGGCACGGCAGGATCAATGGCCGGCATGTTGTGCTTCATGGCGGAATCGGCGGTCGAGCAGGGCTACGTTGGGTTCGAGCTCCTCCTCGAGGATATTGACCAGGGTGAAATCGGCCCGGGCGCAAAGCGCGTCGTCGTCGAGCTGGGCAGCGATCCGGCGGCGGACCGCCTCGGCGTCGCAGCCGTCGCGGCGGCAGGTGCGCTCGATGCGCAGTTCGAGCGGAGCCAGCACGGCGACGGTCCGGTCCACGCAACCTTCGAGGCCCGCATCGAAGAGGATGGCGCTCTCGAGGATCACGTAGTCGCCGCTCTGACGCTCGGCCCAGGCGGCGAAATCGGCCATCACGGCCGGGTGGACCAGCGCATTGAGATCGGCCCGTGCAGCGTCGTCGCGGAAGACGCGGTCGGCCAGCCACGCACGGTTGAGTTCACCGCCGCGGTAGCTCTCCGCGCCGAAGCGGGCCACGATACCGGCACGCAGCGCCTCTGACGAGGTCATGAGCCGCTTGGCCTCGGCATCCGAATCGTAGACCGCAACGCCCTTTTGGGCGAAGAGGCGGCAGACGGTGCTCTTGCCGCTGCCGATGCCTCCGGTGATACCGACCTTCATCATGGCTTTTCTTCGGTTTCGGGTTCCCGGATCTCGGGGATCGAGCCGATCGACACGACCTTGATGTCGCTGATGCGCACCGAAATGGCATGCTGGAGCGACTGCGGGTCGATGACCAGAAAGTCCTCATGCCCCTCCTCGGTCGATGGGTGCGTCTTCAGTTCCGAGAGGGGGATGCGCAGCCGTTTGCTCGAATAGACCCTGTAACCGAAGAGGTTCGTGCCGAGCCCCTCGACCACGCAGGCTACCTCGATCGGCTGTCCGTCGATATTCACGCGGATGGTCTGCTCGGTCGTATAGGTATAGCTCAGTTTGGCCAGGTACCACAGGATGAACGATGCGACCAGCAGTGCCAGGAAGACCGGAGAGACGTAACGCCGGATCCAATGCAAGAAATTTTCCATACCTTCCGAAAGGCTAATTTTACGGCAAAGATAAAAATAAAATGGATTGCGCCGAATACGCAATCCATTTTATTATAAGGTACGGGAAGTCACCCCGCAGAGAAACGCTACTTCTTCTCGATCTCGGCCTTCTTCATGCGCTTGGTCATCAGGTCGTAGGCCAGCGGCGTGGCGATGAAGATCGTGGCGGCGGTACCTACCACGACACCGATGATCAGTGCGAAGATGAAGCCGCGGATCGTCTCGCCTCCGAAGATGACGATGGCCAGCAGCGTCACGAGCGTCGTACCCGAGGTGTTGATCGTACGCGAGAGGGTCGAGTTGATGGCGCCATTGACCAGATCGGCGAAATTACGCTTCGGATAGAGCGTCATGTACTCGCGGATGCGGTCGAAGACCACCACCGTATCGTTGATCGCATAACCGATAATCGTCAGGATGGCGGCGATAAAGGCCTGGTTCACCTCGAGGTTGAAGGGCAGCAGTCCGTAGAACATCGAGAAGATACCGATGATCAGCAGGGCGTTGAAAGCCAGTGCGGCCGTAGCACCCGTAGCCCACTGCCAGCGCTTGAAGCGGAAGGTGATGTAGAGACCGATGGCGATGAGCGAGAAGAGCACCGAGTAGATGGCGTTCCAGGTCATGTCCTGAGCAATCGAGGGACCGATCTTGTCGGCGTTCAGGATACCGTTCTGGTCGGTCTGGGTGTTGCGGAACTGCTCGAAGGTGATGTCGTAGGAGTAGAGCGGCTTGACGGCGTTGTAGAGGATCTGCTCGACCTCGGCCGTAGCCTCGTCCGACGTATCGTCGTAGCGGTACTGCGTCACGATGCGCATCTGGTTCTCGTTACCGTACTGCTTGACCTCGAAGCTCACCGAAGAAGCGTCGGCATCGGTAATGGCCGAGAAGGCCTCGTCGAGGTTCTGACGCACGGCTTCGGCCGAAACGGCCTTGTCGAAGCGGACAACGTAGGCACGGCCGCCGGTGAACTCGGCACCGAGGTTCAGGCCGCGGACAGCCAGCGAGAGGAACGACAGCACCATCAGCACAACGACGATCGTATAGGAGATCTTGCGCTTCGAGAGGAAATCGACATGCGTGTTGTTGAGGAAGTTCTCCGACCACTTGTGCGAGAAGGAGATATTGCCCCACTTGGCAACAATCCACTCGATCAGCAGACGCGTGATGAAGATGGCGCAGAAGAACGAGGTGACGATACCGATGATCAGCGTCGTGGCGAAGCCCTGAACCGGACCGTTACCGAAGATGAAGAGCACAATACCGGTGATGATCGTCGTCAGGTTACCGTCGATGATCGCCGAGTAGGCCTTCGAGAAACCGTCCTTGATAGCCAGCGAGAGGCCCTTGCCTCCGCGGAGCTCCTCCTTGATGCGCTCGTAGATAATGACGTTGGCATCGACGGCCATACCCATCGTCAGCACGATACCCGCAATACCCGGAAGGGTCAGCACGGCACCGAACGAGACAAGCACGCCCATCAGCAGGAAGACGTTGAAGAGCAGGGCGATATCGGACATCCAACCGGCCGTCTTGTAGAACAGGCCCATGTAGAGGAGCACTAGGATGAAGGCGATCACGAACGAGAGCATACCGGCGTTGATCGACTCCTGGCCCAGCGACGGACCTACGACCGTATCCTGGATGATCTTGGCCGGAGCGGGGACCTTACCCGAGTTGAGCACGTTGGCCAGGTCCTTGGCCTCCTGGATCGTAAAGTCACCCGTGATCGACGACTGACCCTTGTCGATCTTGCCGTTCACGCGGGGGGCCGAATAGACGTAACCGTCGAGAACGATGGCGATGCACTTGCCGACGTTCTCGCCCGTCAGGCGTGCCCACTCCTGCGTACCCTCGGCATTCATCGTCATCGAGACCTCGGCCGAAGCGCCGCGCTCGGCGTAACGCTCCACCGACTCCGTCACGACGCTGCCGTCGAGCGGGGCCTTGCCGTCGGGAGTCGAAACCTTGAGGGCATAGAGGAAGTAGCGGCCGTCGATGTGGTCGTCACCCTTGACACCCCACTTGAAGATGATGTCGGCCGGGAAGAGCTCGCGCACGGCGGGCTGTGCCAGGTAGGCGTTCACGGCAGCCATGTCGGCCTTGTAGGCGGCACCGATGGCGGCACCTCCGGCATACGAGGGATCGAGCACGGCGAAGAGCGGATTCTCGGCCCGGTCGAAGTTGCCCGTGCGGGCGGCTTCGGCCTCGACGGCGGGAGCGGGCTCGTTGCCCAGCTCGGCGATCAGGCCGCCCGTCGTATCGGCCGGGGCCCGCGCGGGCGCCACTTTGGT
>OGQR01002717.1_pt1 | contig 10299 bp, 10 predicted proteins | sample 1553271 | NCBI WGS metagenome assembly OGQR01 (sample SAMEA2579970, study PRJEB22360) | human gut metagenome | biome: human gut; feature: human-associated habitat; material: faeces | place: Denmark | collected 2008/2010 | reverse complement strand
GGCAGCAGTCCGGAGAAGTGGACTTCCTGGGCGTCGATGGACGCCATCTCCTCGCGGATGATGTTCTCGATCTTGTTCAGGACATTGAGGCCCAGCGGCAGCCAGGTCCAGATGCCCGGAGCGGCCTTGCGCAGGTAGCAGGCGCGCTGCAGCAGCTTGTCCGACACGACGTCGGCATCGGCGGGGTCCTCGCGCAGGGTGCGCAGGAACATGGTAGACATACGAAGTGCTTTGGTCATACGTTCCAAATTACTCAGGTAAGCCGACTTGGATGCGCCACACGTCCTCGAATCGCACACCAATACGCGAAAAACGTTATTTATAGAGTTATAAATAAGTCTAAAGCCGTTTCTATGATACTGGAATCAGCACCATATCGCTTCATAAGGAAAGGACGCAGCATGCGTCACGTCACCGCGCACATTTCGATTTGGAACAAACTCGGCTGGATCGGCATCATCTGCTATTTCGTCTTCGCGGCGGCAGCGCCGGAAGTGCCGACCGAAGGCAACCAATGGATCGGCCTGTGCCTGGCCGTATTGTGCGTCACGTTGATTTCCCTGCCATGGAAGAAGCCGTTCAATGCGATTGCGCTGGCCGGCATGGTGATATGGATCATCGTCACGCGGGCGATTCCAGGTCTTGAGTTCCTGCAGCGCAACCCGCTTTGGTTGCTCGTCGGACTGGCCTGCGTGATCGCCAGCTGTTGGGACCCCGATCCGGAAAGCGTCGAGGACGAAGTTGAGCTCGACCCGGATCTTGCGCGTTCCCTGCAGGCGATGGGCTGATATTTAGCAGCGGGTCAGAACAGCACGTCCTGCGCGAATTCGTCATCCTCACCGGCGGCCGGTTGCGGCATGCGGGCGCGGAATGCTCCGACACCGTCGGAGGCAAGCGTATCGGCGGCCTGAGCCGACTCCAATCGCAATTGTCCATCAAGACGGACCGCGTCCGGTGAGACCAGGAACATGCGCTCGTTGACGCCTTGCAGATACAGGCCGTCGAGCCCTTCCACTCGCGACAGCGCCACGTATCCCATGCCCGGCGCGAATGTGCGTCGCAAATCCATGACGGCACGATCGAGCGTCATGCCTTGCGATTTGTGGATGGTGATCGCCCACGCGCAGCGCAACGGCACCTGTTTGACCGTGGCGAGCACGGTATCGCCGTCCTGCATCTGCCAGGAATTCGGCTTCATGGTGACGATGTTGCCGTTTTCGAATTCGACGATCGGCCAGCCGCCCTGCGATTGCGTGGCGAATCCACGCACGGTGCCGAGCGACCCGTTGACGTACTGGTGGTCGGTGTCGTTGCGCACCGCCATCACGGCCGCGCCCGTCTTGAGACACAACCGTTCGGGGGCCAGCATGTTCTTTTTGAGCCGTTCCACCAGATTCGCCGCACCCTCGGATTCGGCGAGGTATTCGTGCGGCTCCTCCTTGATTTCGAACAGGCGCAGATCATTAAGCGCGTCGGCCTGCCTGTTGACGGGGAACAGGTTCACCGCCTGCTGCCCGGGTTCCGGAATGGCCCCCAACCGGGTCAGCAGCACATTGCGGTCGCCATCGTCCACCGCGCCTTCGCGAATGTCGGTCAGCACGTTCAACAGCTGGCCGTCATCCTGACGATGCTGTTCGGTCAGATAGCAGATCACCGGGTTGAGTTCGGGCCATACCAGCGATTCGGTGATGAAGCCTTCGGGGTTCAAGCCGGCACGGGCATACCGTTCGCGACTGGCGATGAATTCGGGCGTGGGGGCGATGAGGTCGCGGTTGCGCCCGGACACCGAAACCGGCGGCAGCTGGAAGAAGTCGCCGGACAAGACAACCTGGATGCCACCGAATGGGCGTGGATCACGGCGTACTTCGCGGCAGACTTGGTCGACCATGTCGAACAGCCAAGCGTGCAGCATGGAAACCTCGTCAATGACGAGGATGTCCGTGGCCTGAATCTTGCGTTTGCGCCGGGATTTGATGAGTTTGAGCAGGCTGGCGCTCAGGGCGGTGGCCACGCCGACGCCGCTCCACGAATGAATGGTTTGGCCGTTGATATGCGTGGAGGCGATGCCTGTGGACGCGGTGACTGCTACACTGGCGCCGTCGGCCCGAGCCTGGCGGATGAACTCGTTCAAGACATAGGTCTTACCGGCACCGGGCGCACCGGTCAGGAACACGTTCGCGCCGGCGTTCAGAATGGCCAGGGCTTCGGTTTGGCGCATATCAACCTCTCTAGACTCCCCTCAGGGAGGGGAGCCAAGTACGGCGGACTACTTATTGAGGATGCTGGTGGCTACGATGTCGGCGGCGATGGCCTTGGATGCGGCATCGTCCGGGCCGGGGGCGGGAGCCATAAACGCCTTACGGTAGTAGCGCAGCTCGTCCAAGGACTCGATGATGTCTGCGAGAGCACGATGGCCACCGTTCTTTGGCGGGCGGTTCTCGTACACGGCCGGGTACCAGCGGCGGGCGAGCTCCTTGAATGTGCTCACATCCACGCTGCGGTAATGCAGGTGGCTCATGAGGTTCGGCATGTAATGGTCGAGGAACTTCTTATCGGAGCCGATGGTGTTGCCGGCCAGCAGCGGGCGCACGCCTTCCGGCGTGAAGCGCAGCACGTATTCGGTGACCTTCTGCTCGGCCTCGGCCAGGCTCAGGCCATTCTCCCACTCGTTGATCAGGCCGGAACGGGTGTGCATCTGGCGCACGAAATCGTTCATATGGTTCACGGCCTTCTCGGACGGCTTGATGACGTAATCCACGCCCTCGTCCAGCACATTCAGGTCAAAGTCAGTGGGCACTACGGACACCTCGACGAGTTCGTCGCCGCCGAAGATATCCAAGCCCGTCATTTCGCAGTCAATCCAAATCAGGCGCGAATCCTTTGCGCTGTAAGTTTCTGCATCATGGCTGTCGACCATGGTAAGCCTCTTTTCGTCATGTCACCCGTTATTACAAGAACAGTTCAGACTATACCCCAGCGCATACAAGCTATCTCGAGCCACATACGCGAAAAGGGCCTGCATAAGCAGACCCTTTTCACAAGGAATCAACCCCTAACTAGCGCAAGCTAGCGGGCATCAACCGATCAGTTGTTGTGGAAGCCGGAGTAGTTCGGGGCTTCGGTGGTCATCACGATATCGTGCGGGTGCGATTCGCGCAGACCGGCGTCGGTGATGCGGATGAACTTGCCACGCTCCGGCATCTCGGCGATGTTGTGGGCGCCGATGTAGAACATGGACTGGTGCAGGCCACCGAGCATCTGGTAGAGCACGGCGTTCAGCGGTCCGCGGTACGGCACTTCGCCTTCCACGCCTTCCGGCACGACCTTGTCGCTGGAGGTCACGTCGGCCTGGAAGTAGCGGTCCTTGGAGTAGGACTTCTTGCCGCGCGGGGCCATGGCACCGAGGGAGCCCATGCCACGGTACAGCTTGTACTGCTTGCCATGCAGCAGAACCTTCTCACCCGGAGCTTCTTCACAGCCGGCAAGGGCGCCGCCCAGCATGACGGTGGAGGCGCCGGCGACCAGAGCCTTGGCGATATCGCCGGAGTAATGGATGCCACCATCGGCGATGCAGGGAACACCAGCGGCACGACAGGCCTGAGCGGCCTCGTACACGGCGGTGAGCTGCGGAACACCAACACCGGCGACAACGCGGGTGGTGCAGATGGAGCCAGGTCCGATACCGACCTTGACGGCATCGGCGCCGGCATCAATCATGGCCTGGGCACCGGAACGGGTGGCAACGTTACCGCCGATGATCTGCACGTTGTCGAACGCGGAATCATGCTTGAGGCGGGAGATCATGTCGAGCGCAAGACGGGCCTCGCCGTTGGCGGTGTCGACGACCAGCACATCGACACCGGCCTCCATCAGCGCGGAAGCACGGTTGTACGCATCGCCCAGGAAGCCGACGCCGGCAGCGACGCGCAGACGACCCTGCTCATCCTTGGTGGCGTCCGGGTACTGCTCGGTCTTGACGAAATCCTTAACGGTGATCAGGCCGGTCAGATGGCCTTCGGAATCGACCAGCGGCAGCTTCTCGACCTTATGCTTGGCCAGCAGACGATGCGCGTCATCCTTGGAGATGTTGGTCGGACCGGTGATGAGGTTCTCACGGGTCATCACATCCTTGACCTTGAGCGTGTCGTAATCCTCGGAAGGAATGAAACGCATATCACGGTTGGTGATGATGCCGACGAGCTTATTGTCCTTATCGACCACAGGAAGGCCGGAGATGCGGAACTTGCCGCACAGCTTGTCGAGATCGGCCAGAGTGACCTCGGGGCTCACGGTCAGCGGGTTGGTGATCATGCCGGATTCGGAACGCTTGACCACATCGACCTGGGCAGCCTGGTCATCAATGGAAAGATTACGGTGGAGCACGCCGATGCCGCCATTACGAGCCATGGCGATGGCCATTTCAGCCTCGGTTACGGTATCCATTGCAGCGGAAAGTACCGGAACCTTCATCGTGATCTTACGGGTCAGATGGGTGGTGGTATCTACTTCAGAGGGGATGACATCCGTCGCGTTAGGCAGCAGCAGCACATCGTCATAGGCGAGGCCAAGGCTAGCGAAGATGGTCGGAAGCGGTGCGTATGCAGATTGAGGCTCTGCAAAGATATCAGAATTTGTAGCCATGTACTCACTATATGAACGACACCTGACTTATCGGCATACGACATGACAGGATGCGGACACGACTACTGCCGATTGGCGTTGACCGAATCCTCCTCGCGCAGTTCGACAAGACGATGCTTCAAATACGGATACATGGTGACAACCGTAAGAATTGCGGCGGCGACGACCATGCCGACCAGCACCAACCATGCGGGAACGAACAGAATCATCAACGATCCGAAGGAAATCAGCGCAGCCCACGCCCAAAGAATCAGCACCGCACCCTGAACGGAATGACCGATGCGCAGCATGCGATGATGCAGATGCATACGGTCGGGGTGCATCGGAGACTGCCCCTTGCTCAAACGCCGAACAATGGCAAGACACATGTCGAGCACCGGCAGGAACAGCACCAGCACCGGCAGCAGAATCGGCATGAACACCGGCAGATAGACGCTGGTATGTACGGACGCCGGATCGATATGGCCGGTCATCACGATGGAGGCGCAGGTGATGAGATAGCCCAGCAGCATGGAACCGGAATCGCCCATGAACAATTTTGCCGGATGCCAGTTATGCATGATGAACCCCGTGCAGATGCCCACCATCGCAACATCGATCAGCGTGGCCATGGAAGCGTATGAGGGAGAGGTACGCGCCAGCACGTACGAATAGATGGCAAATGCGATGCCGCCAATTGCGACGATACCCGAGGCAAGGCCATCAAGGCCATCCACGAAATTGACCGCATTGATCGAGGCGACAATCAGAAACGCCGTAATAGCCATGGACAGGCTGGGAGACGCAGTTACCAAAGACCCCAGCGGCAATGAGATGATCTGCAGACCACCCCACGCCACAAACACCGAAATAAGCAGCTGCCCCGCCATTTTCAGCATCCAATCGAGATCCCACAGATCGTCGGCCATACCCAGAAGACAGATCAGCACCGCGCCGATCATCACCACCCACGCCTGATGATTCTCGTGGAACAGGCCTTGAATGAAGGGAATCCTGCTTGCGAACAGCATGGCGATGACGAACCCCAGCATCATGGCCAAACCACCCATACGCGGCGTGGGAATGGTATGCACGTCGCGCGAGCGCACCTCGCCCACAGCGCCGATCCGGATGGCCAGATGGCGGATCAAAGGCGTCAGCAGATAGGTGGCGCCACCAGCGATCGCCGCAATGAACAGGTAGATTCTCATATGCCCAATCCCCCGCCGTTGATGTGCAATGCCTGATGAATGGCGTTCTGACCGATGATGCCCTCGCGCAGAATGGCGATGCCGTCGCGCGAATGTGGATCGGCCTCGACCACGGTACTGGAGACATGACCCGGGGTCGCACCACCGTCAAGATACAGATCGATGCTATCGCCCAGAGCCTGCACGGCCTCCTGCACGGTCTGCGCGCTTTCGCCACCGGAACGGTTCGCACTGGATGCGGCCAGCGGGCCTGTGGCGCGGAGGATACGCAGGCTGGCCGTTGAATTGGGGATACGCACCCCTTGGGTCATGGTTCCGGTCGGAGTCTTGCGCACCGTCGCCAACGTGCAATCCGGACGGGCGAGCGCAATCGGAGAGAACGCGCCCGGCATGAACGCGGCGGCCAAGCGATTGAGCGGTGCGGGAAGATCGAGACCAAGGGAATCGATATCGTCGATGGAGGCGAGCAGCACCTGCAACGCCTTGAACTGTGGACGGTGCTTGGCCTGGTATATCCGTTGGATGGCTTCGGCATTGCGCGGATCGCAGGCAATGCCGTACACCGTATCCGTCGGAATGACAATCACACCGCCGCCGCGAACGATCGCTGCGGCCTGGGCCAGGGACTCGTCGGTAATGGCGCGGACCTCGCTCATGACACCTCCCTTAATCATTGGTACAACCTTTCCATTGCACCACTAGGCAACGATAGATGCAAACCATGCCATAGGCGTGCGCAGCGAAAACCAGGTGCCAGCCCCATAACGCAACCCCGATCGACACCGTATGGGCAAAACGCTCCTTATACTGTGAACGCGATACTGTGAACGCAAACAGCCCTGCAGCGTGCTCTACGAACCACCGCAGGCCCCAATCCCGACGAAGGAGTCCACCATGACATCACTGCCACCGGTCGAACTACGCACACCACGCCGTAGCGAACACGACGAAATGCTGGACGGCAAACTCTACCGTTCCGGAGACCCGGAACTTAACGCGCTACTGGAGCATTCCGCCGACCTATGCACCCGATACAACACTCTGCCGCGTGGAGCCAGCGCCGAACGACAGGCGATCCTCGACGAGCTCATCCCCCATCACGGCGAGCATCTCGACATCATGGGACCGGTCTTCTTCGACTACGGCTGCCATACCACCATCGGCGATCGCGTATTCATGAACTTCAACTTCACCTGCCTGGACTGCGCGCCGGTGAGCATCGGCGATGACGTGCTGTTCGGGCCGAACGTTGCGCTCCTGCCGCCCATGCACCCGATCCGCTGGCAGGATCGCAACGTTCGGCAGGCGGAAGACGGCTCCTACTACGACTATGAATACGGCCGTCCAATCACCATCGGCTCGAACTGCTGGTTCGGCGGCAATGTGACCGTACTGGGCGGCGTGACCATCGGAGACGGTTGCGTGATCGGTGCCGGAGCCGTGGTGACCAAGGATATTCCGGCGAACTCCGTGGCGGTGGGCAATCCGGCGCACGTGATCCGCCAGATCACCGACGCCGACGCAGCGGCATTGCAGGACTACGCGCAATAGCGCAACGGCCCGCAGACATAACGCAACGCCTCCGACACGACCAGGCAGGTCGAATCGGAGGCGTTGCGACATATCGACAGGAAACGCTACGCGCCCAAGTACGCCTTGCGCACCTTCTCGTCGTGCAGCAGATCCTTGGCATCGCCCTCCATGGTGATGGAACCGGTCTCCAGCACATAGGCGCGATCGGCGATGGACAACGCCATCTTCGCGTTCTGCTCGACCAGCAGCACGGTGATGCCCTCGGCATGCAGCTTCCTGATGATGGCGAAGATCTCCTTCACCAGCTTCGGCGACAAGCCCATCGAAGGCTCATCCATCAGAATGGTGTTCGGATGGCTCATCAGAGCCCTGCCCATGGCGACCATCTGCTGTTCACCGCCGGACAGCGTGCCGGCAAGCTGGCGTCGACGCTCCTTCAGACGCGGAAACAGATCGAACACCATGTCAAGGTCGGCGGCCATCGTCGAATCGTTCTTGATGCTGAACGCGCCCATCTCCAGATTCTCCTGGACGCTCATGCGCGTGAACACATGACGACCTTCAGGAATATGCGCCATGCCGTACGTCACGATATTGTGGTTGCGCTCCTTGAGCAGATCATGGCCGTTGAACATCACCGAGCCGGATTTCGCCGGCACCAGACCGGTGATGGTATGCAACGTAGTGGTTTTGCCGGCGCCGTTCGCACCGATCAGCGAAACGATCTCGCCGTCGTCCACATGCATGCTGATGTTCTTGACGGCATCGATCGCGCCATAGGACACACTGAGATTCTTGATGTCGAGCATCAGTTCCCCTCCTCGGATTCGGTATCGTCATCGGCGCCGAGGTATGCGGAAACCACCTGCGGATTGTTGGCGACCTCCTCCGGCAGACCCGAAGCGATGGTACGCCCGTAATCAAGCACCTGGATACGCTGGCAGACGTTCATGACCAGGCTCATATCATGCTCGATCAGCAGGATGGCGATGCCAAAGCGATCGCGGATCGTGTTGATGCAGTTGAGCAGATCCTCGGTCTCCGTAGGATTCATGCCTGCGGCAGGCTCGTCGAGCAGCAGCAGTTTCATACCGGTGGCCAAAGCGCGCGCGATCTCCAACTTGCGCTGGGCGCCATACGGCAGATTCGCGGCCTCGGTGTTGGCCAAGCCCTCAAGGTTGAAGATGCGCAGCAGATCGATGGCCTTGGCATGCATATCGTTCTCCTGCTTCCAGAAACGCGGGGTGCGGAAGATCGCACCGCCCATCTTGTAGGTGAACGACTCGTTGAATGCGACCAGCACGTTCTCTTCGACGGTCATCTGCTTGAACAGGCGGATGTTCTGGAAGGTTCGCGCGATACCGGCACGCACGACCTGATAGGTCTTCTTGCCGTTCATGCGCTTGCCGTCCAGGAAGAACTCGCCCTCGGTCGGCTGATAGACACCGGTGAGCAGATTGAACACCGTGGTCTTACCGGCACCGTTCGGCCCGATCAAACCTACCAGTTCGCCCTTATCGATGGTCATGTTGAAGTCGGAGACCGCTTTAAGACCTCCGAAGGTGATGCCGAGATGCTCCGCTCTCAGAATCGGTTCACTCATGCTTGGCCTCCTTGGAATCGGCTGTTTCGCCGGCAAGAAGGGTCTGTTCCCCCTTGCCCTCCCTGGCCAGTGCCGCTACTCTTCCCCTTCGGGTAGAAGATGCGGTTGATCGCCTTAGGCAGCGAGAACTCCCAGTTACCGAAGATGCCCTGCGGGCGGAAGATCATGATGAGCACGAGCACCACCGAATACACCAGCATGCGATAGTCGGAGAATGCACGCAGCAGTTCCGGCAAAATGGTCAGGCCGATGGCGGAAACGATGGAACCGGTCAGCGATCCCATGCCGCCGAACACCACCATAATCACGTAGTTGATGGACTGCAGCCAGCCTGCCATGCTCGGGGTGAGCGCACCGATGTACTGGGCGAAAATACCGCCGGCGATACCGGCGAAGAACGCGGAGATCGCAAAGACCAGCACTTTCATATACGTGACGTTGATGCCGGATGCGCTGGCCGCGATCTCGTCGTCTCGTATGGCCTTGACGGCACGACCATACCGGGAGCGCGCGAACATGAACAGCAGCACCACGGTGACAACGGTGATCCAGAACACCACGTACAGGTTGGCCAGACGGTCGATGCCGATCAGCGCCTGACCCTGCTGACCCTTGTCAAGGCCCTCGCCGCCGGCGACTTTGAGATTCTGGATAATGACGCGGATGATCTCACCAAAGCCAAGCGTGATGATGGCCAGATAGTCGCCGTGCAGACGCAATGCCGGAATGCCGATAAGCACGCCGAACACGCAGGCGACCAGGCCGCCGACAACGGTGACAAGCAGGAATCGCACGGTGTCGTTCATGACGACGCCGTTGGCGACAAGCAGCTTACTGACCAGGGCGGCGGAATACGCACCGATGGCTTCGAAGCCGCAGCAGCCAAGCGTCAGCTGGCCAAGCACGCCGATGGTAAGGTTCAGCGAAGTGGTCATGATCACCGCGATGCAGCAGGTCATGATGACACCCTTGACATACAGCGATACCGCGCCGGTCTCGCACACGCCCATAAGGATGCCGAACAGCACGACGATGCCGACGGCGCAGACAAGATAGGACTGTTTGATGGAAAGCATCGACTTCTTCATAGGATCACACCTTCTCGCTTTCCGGTTCGCCCATCAGGCCGGACGGCTTGACCAGCAACACGATGATGAGAATGCCGAACACAATCGCATCCGCGAATGCGGAGGTGATAACGCCTCCGGTGATGGTGCCGATATAGGCCTTGGTCAGGCTTTCGACCACGCCGATCACCAAGCCGCCGACCATGGCACCGGGAATGGATCCGATGCCGCCGAGCACCGCGGCCACGAAAGCCTTCAGACCCAG
>OGQR01002707.1_pt1 | contig 10335 bp, 2 predicted proteins | sample 1553271 | NCBI WGS metagenome assembly OGQR01 (sample SAMEA2579970, study PRJEB22360) | human gut metagenome | biome: human gut; feature: human-associated habitat; material: faeces | place: Denmark | collected 2008/2010 | reverse complement strand
AAGCTTTGTAAGTACGATACCGGAAATATCAGATACTTCTTTAAACTGTTTTGCCTGCACTAAAGCATTCTGACCTGTTGTTCCGTCAAGAACGATTAATGTTTCAAGGTAAGCTTCTGGAAATTCTCTTTCAATGACTCTTCGAATCTTTGAAAGCTCATTCATAAGGTTCTTCTTATTATGAAGACGTCCGGCAGTATCGCATAAAAGAACATCGGCATGTCTTGACTTTGCTGCCTGGCAGGCATCATAAATAACTGCTGCCGGATCAGAACCTTCCTGCTGTGCAATAATGTCAACACCAGCTCTGTTAGACCACTCTGTAAGCTGCTCAATCGCTGCTGCACGGAAAGTATCCGCTGCTGCCATAATAACCTTTTTATTCTGTGATTTCAGCTGTGCAGCAAGCTTTCCAATTGTTGTTGTTTTTCCAACACCGTTTACACCAATCACAAGAACGACTGAAGTACGGTTCTCATATTCGTAAGCTGTCTCATCAACTTCCATCTGCTTTTTAATAATATCAATTAAAAGCTGACGACACTCAGCAGGCTCTTTAATATGTTCCTCTTTTACCCTTTCCTGTAAATCTTCAATAATATTCATTGTCGTATCTACACCCAGGTCACCCATAATCAGAATCTCTTCTAATTCCTCATAGAAATCATCATCAATTTTTGAGAATCCATGAAAAATTGAATCAAGACCTGAAGCAATGTTCTTTCTTGTTTTGGTCAGTCCGCTAACCAGTCGGCTGAAAAATCCTTTCTTTTCTCCCATAACTACTCCTTTTTAATTTAAATCTTTGTCAATCAAATCAACAGAAATCAATGTGGAAATACCCTTCTCCTGCATTGTGATTCCATACAGGGCATCTGCCGCATTCATTGTTCCTCTTCGATGTGTGATGACGATAAACTGTGTGTCTTTCGAGAGTTTCTTTAAATATTTGGAAAAACGCACGATATTGGCATCATCAAGTGCAGCCTCAATCTCGTCAAGAAGACAGAATGGAGATGGCTTTAAGTTCTGAATGGCAAATAATAGTGCAATCGCTGTCAACGCTCTCTCTCCACCAGAAAGCAGCATAATATTTTGCAGTTTCTTTCCCGGCGGCTGTGCGATAATTCGAATGCCACATTCTAAAATATTCTCGTTATCCATCAGTTCAAGAGAAGCAGTACCTCCCTCAAATAAATCTTGGAAAACCGTCGTAAACATCTGCTGAATATTACCAAATTCCTTTGTAAACTGTTCTTTCATGGCAGTATTTAATTCCTCAATCATTGTTAGAAGTTTGGCTTCTGCTTCTTTGATATCATCATACTGGCCTCGTAAGAACTCGTATCTCTCGCCAACCTCTTTGTATTCTTCAATGGCGTTGATATTGATATTTCCAAGTTCTTTAATCTGTCTTTGCAGTTCTTTTTTCTGTTTACGCTGTTCGGCAGCTTCCTCTGCTTTTACCTCGTAATGCTTCAAAGTAAATGCCTGATTATATGTAATCTCATAAGTTTCCCACATATAGTCAATCTTACTTTCAAAATCTTCTTTCATGCGCTCTTGCTTAGAAGATAACTTAGCAGCTTCTTTTTCAAGAATCAACAGCTTTTCATTCTCTCTCTCTAATTCCTGAAAAATTGCTGTGGAACGCTGCTGCTTTAATTCTTCGAGATTGGTGGAAATTCCATCCATCTGTATTGTAATCTCCTGCAAAGCTGCTTTCAATGTCTTTTGTTCTTCCTCATAGGAAATATTTTCTTCGGTAAGGCGTTTAATTTCTTTTTTATTTTCCTCTAGAGAGTTCTTGATATTCTCTATTTCTTTTTCAATACGTTGCTTATTACTACGCAGATAATCTAATTCCTGACGCATTTTTGAAAGCAAAATTCTCTGCTCGTTCTTCTCGGATTCCAGTTTAGAAACTTCGGCTCTTATTTCAGAAAGCTGTTCTTTTAAGGAATCAAGTACCGTATTGTTCTGCTCATGAATCTGTTCATTGTCTTCCTGTTCTTTTAACAGTGCCTCTTTCTGAGAACGAATTTCATCAATTTGTTCTTTTAAAATCTGATGTTCTTCTTTTAATGATGTAATTCTTTCAGAAAGTTCTTCTTTTTTGGCATCCATATCAGGAATCTGATTACTCAGGTCATGAAGTAAAAGCGATGCTGCATCCAGTTTGGCCTTCCTTTGCTGTTTTTGTTCCTCTAATTTCTGCTGTCCTGCTTTTAATTCCGAAAGAGCTTCCTTTCTCTCTTCCCAGGCAGCCTTCGCCTTTCTTAAAGAATCTTTGCACTCTTCAATCTCACGCTTTCGACCGAGAAGATTGCCAGAATGCCGGAACACTCCACCAGTAATTGCTCCACCAGGATTTAACAGTTCACCATCAAGTGTAACAAGACGAAGACTGAAGTTATTCTTTCTCGAAAGAGAAAGAGCATGGTCTACCGTATCTACAACAACAGTTCTTCCGAGCAAAGAATCTACTAACGCCTGAAAACGTTCCTCTACCTTCACAAGTGTACTGGCAATACCAATAACACCTTCATCTTGTAAAACAGATGGGGAAATTGTGCTGTTTCTTCTTCGGATATTTGTAAGCGGTAAAAAGGTTGCCCGGCCAAAACGATTCTTCTTTAAAAAGTTAATCATCTTTTTAGCAGTCTCATTATCCTCAGTAACAATGTTCTGTAACGCACCACCAAGCGCAATTTCAATGGCGGTCTCGTACTTTTCCGGAAGTGCTAAAATATCCGCTACTACACCGATGATGCCCGGATTGGCATTCTTTTGCTCCATGATACGGCGGATAGACTGATTATACCCATCATACCGCTCCGTAATATTCATCAATGTCTCATAGCGGGACTTCGTACGAAGGTATTCTTGATTTAAGTTCCCCATCTCGTCCTGATATTTCTGTTCTTTTTCCTGAAGATGTTTTTCCCTTTTCTCAAGTTCCTGATACAGATTTTCCTGCTTTTCAAAGGCCTCTTTTGCTGCATCCTGCTGTTTGAGCAGTTCTTCCGCTGTTTCGTTATATTCCTTTAATTCGGAGTTAAAAGAAATATAGCGACTGTTATATTCAGCATTACGAATCTCTAACTGTTCTTCCATTGCCGCATAACGGCTCAGTTTTTCCTTTGTGTCAGAACTGGTGTTCATAATCGAAAAGAGACGGTCATTCTCCCCGGAAATCTTCTTCTCGCAAGCTTCCTGTTCTTTTCTTTTTGTAAGAATGGACTCTTCTAACTCTTCTAACTCAATAACTTAATAATTCAGAAACTCAGAAACTCAAAAACTTAGTAACTCAGTAACTCTTTTAACTCAGCAACTCTTTTAACTCAGCAACTCAGCAACTCAGCAACTCAGCAACTCTTTTAACTCAGTAACTCTTTTAACTCAGCAACTCTACAACTCATTCAATCTTCACTTTTCCTCCCGGTAAAATAGCCTGTATACTATTGTCGTACATAGCTGAACAATAAATTGCCGGTAACATATATTCTCCGCGGAACGCTGCATTGCAACGGAAACGGAAAGTCTTAGACTGATTTTGTTCCAAGCTGAAATAGACATAAAAACGGTCGTCCCGGATATCGACATATTCTGCCTCTTTCCAGGCACTGGTGTTTCCGGTAAGACGGTCATTGATGATCTCGAAGCCGGAAGGTACCGGATAGTTTAAAGCCAGTTCCTGATAAGTACCGGTCAGGCCCGTGTTTTTGATTGTAATTTCGGTTGTAATGTCTTCCCCCTGTTGCAGCTGTTCGATGTTGAGCGGAGTACCTTTGTCATTATAATAACGCACATGCATCGACATTCCGGACATAACTTTTTCCTTGACTACTTCCAGAGGGGCGGAACTATTGATCTGACGGACAAAAAGTGAACCTTGACCGTTGTTCGTCACCGTAACCGAAGCTTTGTCACCCTGCAAAACGAGTTGTTTTTGCCAGATTGTCTTGTCGGTTTTGACGTTTTCGTTACCTGAATTTGTTTTTACTGTGATATCGATTCCTTTTTGGCTGCCCAGGTATTTTTGTACGAACTGGGCGGCTGCATAAAGAGCGAAAGAGGTTTCCTGGGTACTGTACCAATTGCCGGATCCCATGGCTTTAGAAATCTTCTCTAACATGCGGTAAGCATCTTGTTGCATGTTCAGGATGACCATCGATTGCAGAATCAGGGCATTGTCCCGGGTAGTAGAACCGAACGTTCCTCCCGTTTCCCGGTAAGGGGTGACTTCGAAGGACAGATCGCGTATCATTTTCGTAGCGATTTCCTGTTGATTACTTAAAGCATAAGCGGAGGCCAGCAGCCATTGTGAAACCGGACGTTGCAAGCGGGTCTCTTTCAGTCGGTTCATGGCTGCCAGATCGGGTTTACCGGCTAAAGCCAATACATACAAACGATAGGCTTGGTCTTGCTGTGACCACGGTTCTGTGCGGTTCCAGCTGTTAGCCACCTGACGCATATAGTTCGTGGCATGCTGTAACATCTGAATCGGGACTGCATAGCCTTGTTTTTGGGCATTTGCCAGGAAATTTACAGCATAAGAGGTAGCCCATTCCGAAATATACGGCTCTCCAGGCCAGTAAGCAAAGCCTCCTTCCGGGGTCTGATAACTTCTCAGACGGTTGATGACTTCTCTGACGTTATTTTCTGCCGTGATCTGTTGTGCCGGACTTAATGCCAGAAGCCAGGATAAAGCTAATTGCGGAAATGCCTGTGAAGTGATTTGCTCTGCACAGCCATGAGGGTAGCCGAGCAAGTAACTGAGGCGTTGTTCCAGGTTTAACGGTGGGATAGAGGATACCTCCAGGACAGAAAGCGGTTCGGCTCCTGTAATGCGGGTATCGAAAGAAACAGTCTCTCCTGCTTTAGCTTCTTTTTCTTCGATCTCCGTCATTCTCGGATTAGGGATACGTACCTGAACATCCTCGGTGACAATAGCTGTTTCATTGCCCGATGTCGCTTCTGTCCGAAGTGTCGACATCCCGGTTTGGCTATTGATCCGAGCCTTAAAATAGACAACTTGTTCTCCTTTTTTATCGAATTGGATGTGTTGTTCTTTTTCTCCTGTCAGGGTGATTTTGTCGTCGGTAGTCATCTTTACGGTGACTTCCCGGATATGATCTTTCAGGACAAAAACGGTAACCGGAATATCGATGATATCTCCCGGTGTGAACAGACGGGGAAGGGCAACCGATACCATGAGGGGTTTATTTACCGTACTGTTGACACTGGCTGCTCCATATTGTCCATTGGTAGCTGCAATGACCATCGTCCGTACTTCGCCGATATATTCCGGCATTTTGAAGGTGTGTTTTTGAGTAGCTCCGGCTTTCAAACTGAAAGGACCGTCGAATAAGACGACCGGTTTGAACCGGTTGGTCTTTTCGTCCTGTAAATCCTTCAAGGCTTCGTCGCCACCCACAGCAAAAGCTTTATCCAGACGGGCTCCATAAGCACCGTAGATATAGTCGTAGAAATCCCAGGTTTTTACGCCCAGGGCTTCCCGTGCATAGAAAGCAGCAAAGGGATCCGGAGTACGGAAAGTGGTCAGCGAAAGCAGTCCTTCGTCGACTATCGCAATGGTGTAATTCATCGCCTTGCCGTCTTTTTCAGAAACTTCCACGTTGAACTCTTTTCCCGGTCGGAGTTCCTGAGCCATTTTGATCTTCGGATTCAAATGGAGAGCCGGGTCTTCTACATGGATATTGACAACTCCATACATTCGGATCGGACGGTCGTTGTTCCGGTTGTTGTGAGGTTGAAGCAGAGTGACTGCAATGTATGTATTGGGACACATCTCGCTGGTGGCCTCCAACTCGAAGGTGGTGTTACCGGCAGAGGTATTGATCCGTTTCATGTTGCTGACGGTTTTCCCGTTTTCAAGGCTGACGATGGCTACACTACCTGTTGCTGAAGGAATTGTAACTTTTATCTTTTCGCCGACGCGGTAAGATTTTTTGTCGCTGTTCAGGTGTAAGGTGGTCGCTGCAGTTTGATCGGCGTTATCCGACCAGCTACCGAAATAGGCGATTAAACCGGAGGTATGCCCTGAAGGATCGGTGGCCCGGATAAAATAACGTCCATATTTCGGGATATGAAGATCCAACTGAAAACGACCGTCGGTGGCTTTGACTTTCTGGCTCAATACACTGCTACTATATTCCCGGTTGACATAAGATCCCAGGTTTTCATCTTCCGAATCCCACCACCAATGCCAGTCGAGTTTATATACTTCAATCTGAATGGTAGCATTTCCTGATTGTTTTCCTGTCGGGGTAATCGTAACGCCTTGTAATCGAACAGGTTGCTCGGTGGAGTACCAATTATCGTCGTTTTCAGGTAGACGTATTCCTACATATTCATCGTAAGGGGAATAGCGGATACTTTGTGAGCTGATACTGAAATCCCCGCCGTTTTCAAATACCCGGGTGGTGAAGACTGCATTTAATATTCCGGGAGCATCTTCGGTTTTGATCTTGTTCAGGCTGAATGAAAAATTTCCCTGCTGGTCGGTTTGCCCGTCGAATAGGGTTTCTGTCGAAGGTTCGAAATACCTGGATTTATCGGAAAAACGATAATCCGGAAATTCGGAGAAACCTGCATCGGCATGGTATAAACGTACCTCTGTGATCGCTTTTTGATTGGAAGTCGGTGCTCCGTTCAGCCATTTGGTCTTCACTTCTACAGGTTTCAGGGAAACACCGGTACCGATAATTTTATCGTTAGGAAATAACATTTGTATAGCCAGACGGTTCGGTTTCACTGTTTCGATGCGTAATGTCTGTTTGAAAGTCAGGCCACCGATACGGAAGAGGACATGCCAATAACCGGTTTGGTCTTCGGGTTCGGTTTTGAAGGTAAAACAATGGATATTATTGGGAGTAATCGCTCCTTTTAAAGTTTGGGTAATATGCCCGTTGGGATCGACCAGTTGTGCAACGATCGGGTGACCTTCCGGTAAGACACCGAGCTTGTCCTCCAGGATCAGGGATAAATAGATTTCATCTCCCGGACGCCATACCCCCCTTTCACCATAAATGAATCCTTTTACCCCCATTTGTACATGTTGTCCGCTGACGTCGAAGTTACTGAGGGATAGAGCACTGTTTTCTGCTAAACGCAACCAGGCTTTGTCTTTACCCTTCTGTGCCAGTACGATAAAGCCCGGAGATGCCGGTTTTAAATACGCGAATCCTTCTTTATCGGTCCTTGCCGAATCGATCTTTTGATTCTGATAATTGTAAAGACTGATGTTGCAGTTCGGAATCGCTTCAGCGGTACTGAGATCGGAAACGCATACGACATACTGATTGTCGGCTCCTTGTTTGGCCATAATTCCCAGTGAAGTATTGATGATATTGCGGGCTGCAAACCGATCACCGGTGTAGTAGGAGATATGACAAGGATTTTCGCGCTGTTCCCAGTCGAAACCGGATGGATAATAATATTCGCTGTAGTAGGAACCCGGGTTGTCCCAGTCCGTATCCCCATAATCCGAGTCGGGACTTTCATCGGCACAGGAAAGAATGGTATATGATTTCTTGAATTTCAGTCTGAAACGATAAATATTACCTTTCTCCAGATTGACCAGATCGCTTAAGTCGATGGTAAAGTCATTCCATTTATCGAGGTCGATATGGGGATGATCTTTTTTCAGATCGATTTTTTTCATAAATACCGGTCGGGCTGTACGGGTCAGTTCGCTGCGGTCGTCATAAGAATTTTCTTGCAGGAAAAAGTTCATGTTTTGGTCGAGCACCTGAATGATTTCAAGGTCGACGGCTTGCAGTCCGATAGCAGAAAAAGGAATGAGTACCTGATTGTTGCCCGGGACGATGATCCCCTTGCCGATGAGTTGTACTTGTGGTTTGGTGCTGGAGAGACGTACCGACCGGATATATTCGGTATGCAACGTATTACCGTTGGCACTGCGTATCCCGGCATGGATAGTCAGATTCGGTTGGTTATTTTCGATAGTGTTACCCGGATAAAGGTAAATGATGTTATCCGAGATTTTATAATTCAGGGTAGAGGCTCCTTCCAGGCTGAACAAACCTTTCAAATCCTGGTTCGGATCGATATTCTCCGACATATAGATACGGATTACCGGTGGTTCACTGTCACTGGCTTTGACATTCAACACCGTGAAATCATTCAGACCGGGGATGGAGATCTCGGTGCCGTCGGTTGCTTTAATGTCTTTACTGAATTTTAAATTCAGTGTTTTACTTTCTTTTTCTTTTAACAGATGGCGGATAGCGAAATAATGCCGGTTACCCTGATGATTCCATTCCGGTGTGACGGATTGACCGTTATAGGTGGCCGTCAGTTTTTGTTCCATTTCTGTCGGATCGGTTTCATCCGAACTTTGCAACATCCCCTGATATTGTAATTCATTTTCATGATCGGGTTCGCTGATCAGAACACCGGGTTCGAAAATCGTAACCAGCGGGACAATATCGAATTCAAAGTTGAATTTCTCATAAGGCTTGGGGACGTTACAAAGTGCTCCCAGATTGAACGTGACTTTGTATGTCGTACCGTTTTTGAAACGTTCTGCCGGAATGAATTCTATACTATGGTTATCTTTTAGAATCAATTCCCCTTTTATAGCCGGAGATATCCTGAATAAATCGGCCGGGAGGGTACTACCGGCCTGGAAACCTTTATCGGACGGTTGACCCAGATAGACCGAAAGGGAAGAAGAGGACTTGATGACTCCACTCGTATAACCGGTGATGTATTTACTGAAATCGGTTTTTTCTTTGTTTGTACAGCCTGTCAGCAATAGAACAGCCATAAAAAATAGTGCCGCTAGGTTCATCCTGTGTATCATGGCGCAAGGGTATTTGTTTATAACAGATTATTTTATACCTGAATATTACGTTTCCAGCCTGTTCCGGATACGTTTTTCAATTTATTGTCTAACAAAATTAGAGAATTATCTTACAAAGATACTGGGTGAAGGGGTTTATTTTTATATTTTTGTCAAAATAAATCAAAGTGCTCAGAGTATATAGATCATTGTAACCTTTAGGGGCAGGAGTCGTTAAAAATAGGAATTGATCTGAGCAAACTTTCGTAACAAAGAAAATTGCAAATATGAGAATAGCTGTTGTAGGAACCGGATATGTCGGACTTGTTTCCGGTACTTGTTTGGCAGAAACCGGAGTCACCGTTACCTGTGTAGACGTCGATGCTTCGAAGATCGATAAGCTGAATCAGGGAGGAATTCCGATTTACGAACCCGGTTTGGCTGAGCTGGTGATCAAAAACCGGGCCAACGAAAGGTTGTTCTTTACTACTTCTTTAAAAGAAGCCTTGGTAGATGCCGATGCTGTTTTTATTGCAGTAGGTACTCCCCCTGATGAGGATGGTAGTGCCGATTTGTCTTATGTTATAGGAGTGGCGCATGAGATCGGGTGTTTGATCGAGGAATATGTAGTGGTGGTGACCAAATCCACTGTACCGGTGGGGACGAACCGGAAAGTGAAATTGGCTGTTCAGGAAGAGCTGGATAAGCGGGGAGTAGAAGTAGTGTTCGATGTCGCTTCGAATCCTGAATTTTTAAAAGAAGGGGATGCGGTAAACGATTTTATGCGGCCTGACCGGGTGGTGATCGGTGTAGAATCGGCCCGGGCGGAAAAAGTGATGGAACGATTGTATCATGCTTTTGTCCTGAATAATACTCCCATTTATTTTATGGATATTCCCTCTGCGGAGATGACGAAATATGCTGCTAATTCGATGTTGGCTACCCGTATTTCTTTTATGAACGATATCGCTAATTTGTGTGAGATTGTCGGGGCTGACGTGGAGGCCGTGAAGAAAGGTATCGGTAGTGATTCCCGTATCGGGAAGAAATTCTTGAATGCCGGGTGCGGTTATGGCGGTTCCTGTTTCCCGAAGGACGTGAAAGCGTTGATTCGCACGGGGGATGATCATGGACATAGCCTAGAGTTACTGAAAGCGGTGGAGCGGGTGAACGAGAACCAGAAGAGCGTGTTGTTCCGAAAGATCACGTCACACTTTGGGCCGAATTTGACGGGAAAACGTTTTGCCATGTGGGGATTGTCGTTTAAACCGGGTACGGATGATTTGCGAGAAGCTCCTTCATTAGTGTTAATTGATAAATTAGTGGGGGCCGGAGCTGTGGTACGAGGATTTGATCCGGTGGCTATGGAAGAGTGTAAGAGACGGATTGGTGATCGTATTGAATACGCAGATAATATGTATGATGCGTTGACCGATGCCGATGCCTTGATCGTGGTGACGGAATGGGCCGAATTCAAGATTCCCAAATTTACTTTTATCGAA
>OGQR01002706.1_pt1 | contig 10336 bp, 9 predicted proteins | sample 1553271 | NCBI WGS metagenome assembly OGQR01 (sample SAMEA2579970, study PRJEB22360) | human gut metagenome | biome: human gut; feature: human-associated habitat; material: faeces | place: Denmark | collected 2008/2010 | reverse complement strand
CCATCGCGGCCACCAGCGCAAGGAAGGGGTGGCCCGTCAACGCGACCTGACAGGCCACGGCGCAGCCAAGGGTGAAGCAGCCGTCGGTGGACAGGTCCGCAATGTTCAGGATGGAATAGCTCAAGAACAGAGCCAGCGCCACAAGGGCATAGATGCAGCCCAGTTCCAGCGCGGTCTGGATCACGTTGAGTGAAAAGATACTCGCCAGCATGGTTGTTGCTCCTTTAGAAATTTTCCTGCGTGGTCACTTCCACGACCTCGGTGCAGTAGGGCTCGAAGGCCTTCTTGACCGTGTCGAGGTCGAGGCCCAGCGCCTCGCAGGTCTCGGTGTTGATGGTGGCAATGCCGTTGTCGAAGGTCTGGTAGGGCAGGTCGGTGGTGGTCTTGCCCTCGCAGAGCAGCTCCACCACCATATCGGCGGTGGCCTCGCCCAACTGGACGTAATCGACGCCGTAGCCCACGAAGGCACCGTTCAGCGCGAAGCTGTCGGCACCGGTGTAGTGCTGGACACCCGCATCAAGGAAGGTCTCGTAGATGGAGAGCTCAGCGGTCATGACCGTGTTATCGGTGGGGGTGAAGACGGCCTTGACGCCCGCAGCGATCAGGGCCTCTGCGGCCATCTGGACCTCGGCGGTGGTGGTGCCGTTCTTTTCAACGTACTTGATGCCCTTGCTGTCGCAGAACGCCTTGGCATCCGCGATGGCTTGGGTGGAAGCATCCTGACTGAGGTCGTACAGCAGACCGATGGTGTCGATGTCCGGGTTGACCGCGAGGATCAGGTTCATGATGGCATCGGTGTTCAGCGCATCGGAGGTGCCGGTGATGTTCTCCTCGCTGTCAAAACCGGCGGCAGAGGGGTCGGTGACAGCGGAGTAGACCACGGGGATATCGGTGTCCTCGACAGCGGCCAGCATGGTGGCGGCGGTGGGGGTGGCAACGGCCACGATGACGTCCACATCGTCGGCCACGAGGTCGGCACCGATCTGGTTCAGGTTGGTCTGGTCGGCCTGTGCGTTGGCGTAGTAGTCGGCGTAGTCGAAGGTGACGCCCTTCTCCTTGCCCACCTCGTCCAGACGCTCTTCCACCGACGCAACGATCTGGTTCAGAGAAGCGTGGTCAACATAGTTGACAATGCCCACCTTGAAGGTCTGGCCTGCCTCGCTGGCGGCGGCAGAAGATGCTGCTGCACTGGAAGCGGTGCTGGATGCAGTGCTCGAAGCGGACGAACCGCAGCCGGTCAGACCCAGAGCAGAAACGGCAGCGGCGGCCATAGCGGCTTTCAGAAAGCTGCGGCGGGAGATCATGTTCATGGTTTTCATAGCGGTTGCTCCTTCCTTGGAGCGGGCGGCATGTAAAATAAAAACCCGCTCCACTTGCGGGACGGGCTTTTGTTCTCAATATAACAAAACGACCCTGTCCCTGTGTGTTCATCCACAAGGACAGAGTCGAAAAATTCGAATCTGCGGTGCCACCTTGCTTGCCTTGCTCGCTTTCCTCTTGAAAGCCGCAAAGCCCCTCACGGAGAGCCAACACTCCCCTGCCCTGTAACGGAGGCTTCCGTCCCAAGCTACTGGAGGCTCTGCCTCGTTTGCCCGGCCCTCGGCGGCCCACGAATCTCTGCCCCGCTCTCGCCCGTTTTCACTGTCCGGGCTCACTGAAGATGCGCTTTGCAGGTTCTCTTCCGCCTCATTGGTTTGATTGCATTATACACTTTATCCGTGTAAAGTCAAGAGGGAATTTCAAAATTTTCCGTCAGATTTTTCACGTTTCATCACTCGAGGTTGAGTTTGTTTCGCATCAGCCAGACCGTCAGCCCGAACCAGAAGACACCGAATGCCGCCGCGATACCCAGCGTGACCATCGCGCTCCCCATGTAGCCCAGAGCCGAAACGGCAGTCTCGATGCTGCCCACATCGCCTACGGCGCTATAGATGATCGTCTCGTAGACGCCGGTGCCGATCTGGAGCAGCTTTTCGAGCCAGCCCTGCACATACTGCATGACAAAGAAGCTCAGGATGCCCGCCAGCGCGGGGTGGTTCTTGAACTGATGTCCCACCATGCAGGCAGCATAGATGCAGGCGATGACGCTGACCATCCGCACGAAGCCGACGACGCCGCTGAAAGCCAGCGCTCCCCAGAACTCCATGTTATAGCGGGCAAATGCCTCCCGGATGATCGACCACATCCGCGGCAGCTGCTCAAGCAGGTCCATATCCGCCATCATCAGAACAGCCAGAATGCCGAAGGAAAGGCAGGCTGCGAGGATGCTGCACAGGCTCCACACGGTGCTGGAGATGAGCTTCGAGGTCACAAGCTGTGTTTCCGTCACCGGCAGGGTGTGCATCAGGTAGCCCTCCCGGCCCAGCAGGTTGCGGTAGAACCGCTGCACGATGGTCATGATGGTGACGACCACGGTGCCGATGATGACGGCGGTGTAGACAAGGCTCAGCAGGCCCACGAGAGTCGAATAGGTGTCACTATTGGTGCCGTTCCATCTCCTGACTGAGCCGCCAAAGAGCACCGACGCCGCCAGCAGAGCCAGATACATTCCGCCGTAGGTGCGGGCGGTAGCCTTGAACTCATATTTCAGTAACTTTTTCAGCATTTGAATACCTCCCGGAAATATGCATCCACACTCATGCCCTCGGTCTCGCGGAGCTCATCCACCGAGCGGTGGGCGAAAATCCTGCCGTTCTTCAGGAACACAGCCTCGTCCAGCACCGGCTCCACGTCCTCGATGAGGTGGGTGGAGATGATGACCGAGGCGTCCCGGCTGTAGTTGGTGAGGATGGTGTTCAGGATGTAGTCCCGCGCCGCCGGGTCCACGCCGCCGATGGGTTCATCCAGCAGGTAGAGCCGGGCATTCCGGCTCATGGCAAGGATGAGCTGGACTTTCTCCTTGTTGCCCTTGGAAAGGCTCTTGAGGGGTGCTTTGGGCGAAAGCTCCAGCTTTTCCAGCATCTCATTCGCCTTGGCGGGGTCGAAGTCGGCGTAGAAATCCCGGAACATCTCCACCAGCTGCTCCACCCGCATCCAGTCGGGCAGCCATGCGGCGTCCGGCAGATAAGAGACGATGGCTTTCGTGTCCGGGCCGGGGTTCATGCCCGCGATTTTTATACTGCCCGCCGTGGGCTGCAAGAGGCCGTTCGCCAGTTTGATGAGGGTGGTCTTGCCGCTGCCGTTGGGGCCAAGCAGGCCCACGATGCGGCCAAAGCCGATGTGCAGCTCGATGTCATCGAGGGCGTTTGTCCCCTTCTGGTAGGATTTCGTCAGGCCCTCACAAGTTAAAAGCTCCTTCATTTCAATCACTCTCCTTTGTTTCCCAGCCCGTCATAAGCTTTGCGGCCTCTGCCGGGCCGTAGCCGATGCCGCGCATTTTCTCGAGATATTCGGCGGTCATAGCGCGGGCCGTCTCGTCCCGCAGCTGTTCCAAAAGGGCTGTATCTTCGGTGACGAAGCGGCCCGTGGTCCGCTCGGTGTAGACGAGCCCTTCCGCTTCCAGCTGGGCCAGCGCCCGCTGCATGGTGTTGGGGTTGACGCCTGCCGCTGCGGCCATGTCGCGCACCGAGTCCAGATGTCCGCCGGGCGGGTAGATGCCCGCCAATATCTTTGCCTTGAGCCGTTCCACGATCTGTGCGTAGATGGGGCGGCTCATATCGAATCGTTCGCCCATCGTCTCATCTCCTTGTGTCGCTGTACTAAGTGCCTAATACAATAATACTCAAATCATCTTTTTTGTCAAGAGGGAATTTTCAATTTCTTCAAAATATGTTATACTGTTTTTTGTATGCTAGAAGAAAATGCGCAGGAGCACAGAATCTATGAAAGCGACCATCATCATCCCCAACATCAACGGCAAAGGCTGGCTCAAGGACTCCATCGAATCGGTCTACGCCCAGACGGAGCAGGACTTCGAGCTTATCGTGGTGGATAACGGCTCCACCGACGAAAGCCTTGAGCAGGCCCGCAGCTATTGCAGCCGCCCGAACTTCCAGCTCATCGAGAACGGCTCCAACACCGGCTTCTCCCACGCCGTCAATCAGGGCATCGCCCGGGCGAAAAGCGAGTTCGTGGTGCTGTTCAACAACGACGCCTTTGCAGAGCCCCAGTGGCTGGCCGAGCTCATCCGCGTGGCCGAGAGCGACGAGAAAATTTTTGCCGTCCAGAGCCTTATGATACGCCACTTCGACCGGGAGCTTGCCGACGACGCTGGCGATTACGTCACATGGATGGGCTTTGCCTGCAAGACCGGCGACGGCCGCCGGGCCAGCCGCTACACCAAACAGAAGCGCATCTTCTCGGCCTGCGGCGGCGCGGCCCTCTACCGCAAAAGCATCCTCGACGAGATCGGCATCTTCGATGAAAACTTTTTTGCCTACTTCGAGGACGTAGACCTCAGCTGGCGCGCCAACAACGCAGGCTACAAGAATGTCCTCTGCCCCACGGCAAAGTGCTACCACATCTGCGGCGCCAGCACCGGCGCGGTGCGGTACAACGCCTTCAAAAGCCAGCAGAGCGGCCGCAACAGCATCCTTCTCCCCCTCAAGAACGAGCCTCTGCTGATGCTCATTCTCAACTTCATTCCGCTGGTGCTGGGCTATCTGCTCAAGTGCTACAAGTTCCACAAACAGGGCTTCGGCGAGGCGTGGGACAAGGGAATGCGTGAGGCGTTCGATTTGCTCAAAAACGACCAGTTGGGCAAGCGTTCCTTCCGCCTCCGCGACCTGCCGAATTATGTTCTCATGGAGCTGTGGATGATATGGAACATGGTGCCGTATCTCTGGTATCGGCTGGTGGTCGTGCGGTTTGATTTGAAGTAATTCTGGATATGCAAAAACCGGGAAACTCTGAGAGCTTCCCGGTTTTTGTTTGTGATTCGTTTTACGCCGCCGCGCTGGCCGCACTTTCGGCCTGCGGCTCTGCGTCCGAGGCGGCTTCGCTTTCGGCGGTGCTGTCCGCTTCCTCGCTGGCGGCTGCGGCCTCAGAGGATGCAGCGTCAGACTCGGCGGGCGTTTCGCCGCCGGTGGCGAGGATAGCGTCCTGCACCTCGCTGTCTGCCATCATGGCGGGCTCGGCGGCAGTGGACGACGCCGTTGACTCGGGCTTCGTCTCGCTCTCGGTCAGGCCGGTGAGATACCAGCTGCCGCTCTGGCGGCTGAACAGATAGTCCATGTACTTGACCGGCGTATCCGAGGTGGTGGTGAGGATGCTGTCCGTTGCGTTCTGGTTGGGGATATAGCCCACGGTGACGTGGAGGAGGCCGTCCTTCTTGAACAGCTTGGTGACGGTGGCGCGGTAGCTGCCCACGCTGCCGGTGACGGGGATCTTATAGCACTGGGTGGTGTCGTCGAACTCGATGGTCATATCCTCCATCTCGAAGGTCTTGTGGGTCATGCGGAAGCTGGGGCCGACAAGCTTTGCGAGGTAGGCGTCCACGTCCACCGAGGGGATGAGCAGCTGCTCGGTATCGGGGTCGGTGTTGTAGCCGTCGAAACCGCCCTGCGTCTCCTGGATGCTGTACACACAGCCCCAGACCGCAGCCTCGCGGAGGGTCAGGTCGTCGATGTTCTCGATGCCCTCAAAAGGCACGGGGTCGAACAGCACCAGACCTTCCAGCTTGTCCTCGTATTCCTGCTTCTGGGCCGTATCGTCAAACAGTTTTGCCACGGCGTTCACGCCTGCGTGCAGCACGGTCAGCACGCCGATGAGCACCAGCACCGCGATGACCAGCCCGAGGGCCTGCCGACCACGGCGGCGGTGGAGCCGGGCGTGTTCTTCCGGGGTCATTTCTATCTTCATATGGTTATCGTCTCCTGCGTTGTTTCACTTTTCAGATAAAAACAGTATACCACAATCATGGGCAGGGTGCAAAACCCTGCCCGTGTTATTTTGGTGAAAGCCGTTCATTCCCAGTTCTTCCAGACGTCGGGCTGGTAGCCGACGGTGGCCTGACGGCCATTGCGGACGATGGGGGTGCGGAACAGCTGCTGGTTCTCAAAGAGCTTGTCTTCTTTCTGCCAGTCTACCAGCGCGTCCAGCAGAGCGAGGGTCTGCTTGTCCTTGGCGTTGGGGTCCACCAGCGCCTGCCAGCCGCCCAGAGCGCGGGACACATTTTCAAACTCGCCCCGGCTCATCTCTTTTTCTTTCAAATCGATCATCTGGAATTTGATGCCGCGCTCCTTGAAATAGCGCTGGGCCTTTTTGGTATCGAAGCACTTGGTAGTGCCGAATATCTGGATGTTCATGGTCTTGCCCTCCTGTTCATTCTGCTCTATTGTAACATATCTGCGCCCGAAAGCCTATAGCATATTTTTTGCTCCGCCGGGCCACACTGCTCTCAGCGCCTTTTCTTATTCTGAATGGAGGTAGTACCAACATGAAAGCATTCGTAGACCCTGAACTCTGCATCGGCTGCACCCAGTGTGCCGGGCTCTGCCCCGAGGTATACCAGATGGAAGGGACTCTGGCTGTCGCCATCCCCGGCGACATCCCGCCCGACCAGGTACCGCTGGCTGTGGACGCCGCCAACGCCTGCCCGGTGAGCGCGATAAGGGTAGAGTAAAACTTCCCGAAAGAGGCTGAGAGGTTTATCCCTCAGTCTCTTTTTTCTTTGGGCCATTCGTGGTATACTATAGGATGTGAAATTATGGAATGGAGGACCACAAGCTATGCGTTTACTGGTCATTGACGGCAACAGCATCGCCAACCGTGCCTTTTACGGCATCAAGCTGCTGACCACCAAAGACGGCCGCTATACCAACGCCATTTTCGGCTTTCTGAATATCCTGCTCTCCCTGCTCAAGGAATGCGGACCCGACGAGGTGGCCGTGGCCTTCGACCTCAAGGCCCCCACCTTCCGCCACAAGATGTATGACGGCTACAAGGCCACCCGCCACAAGATGCCCGACGAGCTGGCCGCGCAGATGCCGGTGCTCAAAGAGCTTCTGGCCGCGCTGGGCTACCGTGAGGTGACAGCTGAGGGCTGGGAGGCCGACGACATCCTCGGCACCCTTTCTGCCGCCTGCGCCGCCCGCAGCGACGACTGCTTCCTCGCCACCGGAGACCGGGACAGCTTACAGCTCGTCAGCGACACCACCACCGTCCTGTTGGCCACTACCGCCATGGGCCGCAGCAAGACGGCGGTAATGGACGTGGACGCCGTGAAGGAAAAGTACGGTGTCTCTCCCCGCCAGCTCATCGACGTCAAGAGCCTCATGGGCGACACCTCCGACAACATCCCGGGCGTGAAGGGCATCGGCGAGAAGAGCGCCATCACCCTCATCCAGAAATACGGCAGTCTGGCGGGCGTTTACGCCCATCTCGACGACACTGCTGACAAGACCATCAAGCCAAAACAGCGGGAGCATCTGGCCGAAGACCGCGCCATGGCAGAGCTGAGCTACACGCTCGGCACCATCCGCACCGACGCCCCCATCGACACCGCCGAGGGTGCCTATGTCGTGGGCGAGGGCAACAAGGCCGAAGCCGTCCGGCTGATGCAGGAGCTGGAACTTCACTCCCTTATCGCCCGCTTCGGTCTGAGCGACATCGCCCCCGCCGCCGACCCGGAAAAAGCGTCGACAGAGCCTCTGCAGGAGGCTGAGGTGACTGTTCTGCCCGCCGAGCCGAAGGGTCATTACCTCGTGGCCACGCGGCCTGCCGTCATGGGCAAGCAGGGTACCCGCAATGTGGAGCTGCAGCCCGCCGCATGGTACGCCGTACAGGACAAGACGGTCTTCCCGCTGGAAGACGGCGACCTGCTCCGTCTGCTGGACAACAAAGACGTCACCCTTGACGTCTTCGACAGCGCCCCGCTCTACGCCCGCGCCATGGCTGCGGGAAACTGGGGCAGCAGCATCGTCTGGGACGGCAAGCTGGCGGCCTATCTGCTGGACGCCTCGGCTTCCAAGTACAACCTCTCGGAGCTCATCATCAGCTACCGCGCCGACGCCGCTTTTACCTGTGAAAAGTGGCCGGACGCCGGTGCGCTGGCCGACCTGTTCGCCAAGATGAAGGCGGAGATCACCGCGCTGGGCGAAGACTCCCTCTACAACGACATCGAGTTCCCGCTGGCGCAGGTGCTGGCCGACATGACCCGCATCGGCATCCTCGTGGACAAAGAGGGCATCGAGAAGTTCGGCGTGAAAATGCGCTCGGAGCTGGAAGACGTCCTCACCCGCATCCACATGGAGACGGGCAGCGCCAGCTTCAACCCCAACAGCCCCAAACAGCTGGGCGAGATGCTTTTCGACACCATGGGCCTGCCCCACGGCAAAAAGACCCAGCGCGGCTGGTCTACCGACGCCGAGACGCTGGAAGCCCTGCGGGACTACCCGCTGGTAGAGGATATTCTGCAGTACCGCGCCTACCAGAAGCTGAACTCCACCTACGTCGAAGGCCTGCTGAAGGTCATCGCAGAGGATGGCCGCATCCATACCCGCTTCAACCAGACCGAAGCCCGCACCGGACGGCTTTCTTCCGATAACCCCAACCTGCAGAACATCCCCATCCGCACCGAGCTGGGCAGCCAGCTCCGCGCTTACTTTGTGGCGCGGCCCGGCTGCGTGCTGGTGGACGCCGACTACAGCCAGATCGAGCTGCGCATCCTCGCCCATGTCACCGGCGACGAGCATATGCAGCAGGCGTTCCTCACCGGCGAGGACATCCACCGCAGCACTGCCGCTAAAATCTACAACCTGCCCCTCGAGCAGGTCACGCCCCGCCTGCGCTCTTCGGCAAAAGCCATCAACTTCGGCATCATGTACGGCAAGGGCGCTTACAGCCTCTCAAAGGACATCGGCGTGAGCGTCAGGGAGGCCGACGCCTTCCTGAAAAACTATCTGGCCACCTTCCCGAAAGTCAGCGGCTACATGGACAAGACCATCTCCGACGCCCGGAACTGCGGCTATGTGTCCACCCTCTTCGGACGCCGTCGCTCCCTGCCGGAGCTGACCAGCAACAATCACAACATCCGGGCCAGCGGCGAGCGGATGGCCCGCAACACGCCGATCCAGGGCACCGCCGCCGACGTCATCAAGCTGGCGATGGTGCGGGTCTGGCGGCGTCTGCGGGACGAGAAGATGGAGAGCCGCCTCATCCTGACCGTCCACGACGAACTCATCGTCGAGGCCCCGGAGGCAGAAGCCGCGAAAGCCGCCGCCATCCTGCAGGAAGAGATGGAAGGCTGTGTCAATTATGCTGTCCCCCTGAGCACCGAAGTGCATCAGGGCAAAAACTGGCTGGAGGCCCACTAAAACCATGATCATCTTAGGAATCGAATCTACCTGCGACGAGACCGCCGCATCTCTGGTGGAAGATGGCCGGCACCTGCTGAGCAACGTCATCTCCACCAGCGTCAAGGAGCAGGCACTTTACGGCGGCGTCGTGCCGGAGATCGCCAGCCGCCGCCACTGTGAGTTCATCAGCGCCACCGTCAAAAAGGCTCTGCTGGACGCAGGCAAGACCATCGACGATGTGGACGCCGTGGCTGTCACCTTCGCGCCCGGCCTCATCGGCGCAGTTCTGGTGGGCGTCAACTTTGCCAAGGGCCTCGCCTACTCGGCGGGCAAGCCGCTGGTGCCGGTCCACCATCTGCGGGGCCACATTGCAGCCCTCTACCTGACCCACCCGGAGCTGAAGCCGCCCTTCCTCTGCCTTGTGGCGTCCGGCGGACACAGCCACATCGTGGAGGTGCAGGACTACACCCATTACCACATCCTCGGCCACACGGTGGACGACGCCGCCGGCGAGGCCTTTGACAAGGTGGCCCGGACGCTGGGCCTGCCCTATCCCGGCGGTCCCAGCGTCGCCAACGCCGCCAAGACCGGCGACCCGAAAGCCTACCGTCTGCCGGTGCCTCATGTGGAGGGCAAGTACAACGTCAGCTTCTCCGGCCTCAAGACCGCCGTGCTGAACGAGGTGAATCAGGCCCAGATGAAGGGTACTGACATCAACGTCCCCGACCTCGCGGCCAGCTTCCAGGAACGCATCGCGGGCATCCTCGCAGAAAAGCTCCTTCTCGCCGCCGCCGACACCGGCGCAAAGCAGGTCTGTCTGGCGGGCGGCGTCGCGGCCAATGGCCGTCTGCGCCAGCTGGTCAACGACGGTGCCCAGAAGCTGGGGGCCAGGGTCTACCTGCCAGAGCTGAAATTCTGCGGCGACAACGGCGCGATGATCGCGGCTCAGGGCTACTATCAGTACATCGCGGGCCATACCGCCGGGCTGGAGCTGAACGGTCTGCCGACTCTGCCCATCGATTACGAATAACTGACATAGAAAACGGAATGGCCGCGCACAGCTGTGCGCGGCCATTCCGTTTATTTCATATCACGTCCGA
>OGQR01002704.1_pt1 | contig 10341 bp, 6 predicted proteins | sample 1553271 | NCBI WGS metagenome assembly OGQR01 (sample SAMEA2579970, study PRJEB22360) | human gut metagenome | biome: human gut; feature: human-associated habitat; material: faeces | place: Denmark | collected 2008/2010 | reverse complement strand
AAATTGTAGCCATTTTTAGTCGGATTATTTAAAATAAATTCATCATTCATAGTATAGGTAGTTGGATTTTCTGATTCTAAAATACCACCATCTAAATTATAGAAAAGATCATACGTAGCAAGTTCCCAAGTAGCTACTAATGTTATTTCACCTAAAGTATTTTCTGGCAGATATTCTACTAATTGATTGTTTAAATACCAACCAGTAAAATTATACCCTTTTTTAGTTGGTTGATACAAAGTGAGTGGTAAATTATCAATTGTATACCCATTTTTATTATCAGGATGATTGATACCACCATCTAATTCGTAATGGATTGTATAATCAGCAAGTTCCCATTTTGCAACAAAATGAAGATCACCTTTGGTTCCTTCTGCAATAGAAGTAACTTTTTCACCATTTAAATACCAACCTTCAAAAACATAACCATCTCTAGAAGGAATACCAAGACTTATTGGCAAGTCATCTACAATATATTCATCTTGATTATCTATATGATTCACACCACCATCTAATTCATAGGTAATATGATATTTTTCATAAATAACTGTTATCGCTAAACTATACTCTTTATATACACCCTCATCATATAAAGAATCTATTCTTGTAGTGATAAGTGCATCCCCAACCCCTACTGCAACAAGATTTCCATCTTCATCAATTTGAACCACTTCCGGATGATTTGTTGTAAAAGTTAATTTTCTACCATCATCGATTAGAAGTTTATAATCTATAGTCTGCTTTTCTCCTTTTAACATAATTTCTTCATAATCAAACTCGACTTCAAGTGAGTTATCTTTTATAACATTAACAATGGCAACATCATAAATATTGGGATTGTCAAGACTATATACTTTGATACGAACTTGACCAATATTATGAGCAACTAACTTTGTATCTACAAAACTAGCTATTGAATTGTCATATGAATAATATGCAATCGGAGCATCACTTGGATTATTATTTTCGGTAACAACTGGAACAATTTCAAGACTTTGTCCAAGTCTTACTTCATAATTTGTTTCTTCAAGATCAATTTGAATACTAACTAATCTAGTACATGAAGTAATTGTAAAAAATGCACCAACGATTGCTAAAATTAAATAGATTTTTTTCGATAATTTTAACATACATTTTTTCCTTTCTAAAATATACGATATTAATTATATCATCTAATGTATCATATTTCAAGTAATTTCTTTTTTTAGTTGACAAATTTAAAGAAATAAGTAATAAAAAAAGAAGAAAATATTTTCTTCTTTTTCTCTATTCATCTTTTAGCGAACGGTTCATCAATTCAGATACAGCTTTTTTAACACTATGTTGTTTGTAGATTACATTATAAACCGCATCAATAATTGGTGTTGAAAGTTTTAGTTTTTTAGAAGCCTCATATACAGCTTCGGCTGTTCTTGCACCTTCAACTACCATTGACATTGAAGCAATTGTCTCTGCAAGATTATTCCCTTTTGCAAGTTTTACTCCTGCTTGAAAATTTCTTGAATGATGCGAAGTTGTAGTTACAACCAAATCACCAACTCCTGTTAATCCATATATTGTATCTTCTTTTCCACCCATAGCAACAACAATTCTTTTCATTTCAACCAAAGCTCTTGCAATTAATCCTGCTCTTGCGTTATCACCATATCCACAACCTTCAAGCATACCAGAAGCAATTGCATAAACATTTTTAATAGCACTACATAATTCAGAGCCTACTAAATCTGATCCTGTATACACTCTAAAATACGTCGAATTATTAAATATTTTTTGTATTAACTTGGCATCCTCTTTATTCGTAGATACAGAACAAATCGTTGTTGGCAATTGTCTTATAACTTCTTCTGCATGTGATGGTCCGGTCAAAGCAACAAACCCTTTGATATAGTGCTGATCAATTGTCGCATTTAAGACCTCTGATACTCTCAAATAAGTATCTGGTTCTAATCCTTTTGAAGTATTGACAAAAAGTTTCGGTTTATCTATGATTTCATTAATTAAATGTAAAACACTTCTTAATACCTTAGTTGGAATACTCAAAACAATAATATCAGAAAAAGATATCACTTCTTTTATTGAAGTAGTCGCCTGAACTTCTAAAGGCAACATTCCAATTGGAAGTTTAGATACATTTGTATGAAAATGATTGATTTCATCAACTGTATTTTTATCAGTATCATAAAGTAACACTTGATAATGATTATCTCCAAGAATTCTTGCAAGAGCACTCCCCCAACTACCTGCACCTATAATTGAAACTTTTTCCATTAATTTTCCCGCTTTCTCAATATAATTTTAATTGGCGTACCTTCTAACATAAAAGCTTCTCGAAAACGATTTTCTAGATATCGTTGATAAGAGAAATGCATATAATTAGGATCATTTACAAAAAGAACAAAAGTTGGTGGTGCTATTTCAACTTGGGAACCATAATAAATTTTTATGCGATCGCCATTAAAAATGGGTGCTTGATTCATCAATGAAGCATCAAGCAAAATATCATTTAAAACATTTGTTGCCAGTCTTCTCGTATAGTTTTGCGAAACAATTTTTATTTGTTCAAAAAGAGTTTGAATACGTTGATTTTTTAGAGCTGAAACAAAAACAATTGGAGCATAACTTAAAAACAAAAAATTTTTTCTGATTTTTTCAGTATATTCTTTCATCGATTTTTCATCTTTTTCAACAGCATCCCACTTATTGACAACGATAATTACACCTTTGTTATATTCCGCAGCATAACCTGCAATTCTTTTATCTTGTTCTTCTATTTCCTTTGTTCCATCCAAAACAACTAAAACAATGGATGATCTCTCTATTGCCCTAATAGCTCGAAGAACACTATATTTTTCAGCATTTTCATAAATTTTTCCTTGTTTGCGAATCCCAGCTGTATCTATGACAACATAATTTTTACCATCTTTTGTAAATTTAGAATCAATTGCATCACGAGTTGTTCCAGCAATATCGCTAACAATTACCCTTTCAGTACCTAGGATTGCATTGGTTAAAGAACTTTTACCAACATTAGGCTGCCCAATAATACAAAATTCAGTAGTATCATCATATCTTTTTACTTTTTTTTCCGGTAATAGTGCAATGATACGATCAAGCATATCCCCAATACCAATGCCATGCAAAGCACTTATTGCAAAAACCTCTTCAACCCCTAAATTATAAAATTCATAGATATTATCCATGAATTTTATGTCATCTATTTTGTTTGCGGCAACAATAACAGGTTTTTTACTTCGATGTAAAATATTTACCACATCACGATCTCCATTAGTAATTCCTACTCTTCCATCAGTAACCAAGACAATAACATCCGCCTCATCAATTGCTAATTGTGCTTGTGCCTTAATTTCTTCCATAAAAGGGACATTTTTAAGTTCAATTCCACCTGTATCAATTAATGAAAACTCTTGATCTAACCATTCACAATTTGTATATAGTCGGTCTCTTGTAATACCACTAGCATCATCAGTAATTGCTAATTTCTCACCTGCTAAACGATTGAAGATACTTGATTTCCCAACATTAGGTCTACCGACAATCGCAACTGTTCCTCTTTTCATAATTATTTTTCTTTCTTTTCTAAGTCAAGGTTTTCTAACATATCACCTATTGTATTAGTTGGTACTTCTTTTGCTTGTTCAGCAAAATATTTATCAAATGTATCTCTTTCCTTTGCAAGTTCTATTGCTTTGGCACTAACACGTAATTTTGCAAAAGCAGGATCACAATCTTGTACCATTACTTCAAGAGTTGAGTTTACTGGATAAACTTCATCTACTTTAGATATTCTCTTAAGCGATGTAACTTCACTAATTGGTAAAAAACCTTGTACATTTTTGTAATTAACAAGTGCACCCTTATCGGTAATAGATGAAATGGTTACAGTGATTTTATCTCCACGACGTAATTTAATATCAGACCAAGTATTTTCTAAAGTTTCACGATGTGATAAACTTACACGATTTTTTTCATCATCAATAGCCATCACTTTAACTGTTATAGTATCGCCTTCTTTTACTTCTTGGTCAAATTTTACATTAGCAAACCAAGAATATTCTCCTCTTGGCATTAATCCAGAATAATCTTCTGTTAATTCGATGATTAACCCTGCAGGAATTACTTTTTTTACTACTCCTTCAAAAACATCCCCTACATGATATGTTTCTTTTAAAACTTCCCATGGATGTTTAACTAAAGCCTTCATTGAAAGAGAAATTTTATTGCCATCTATACCAATAATTTTTACTTTTACTTTATCGCCCACTTTTAAACGTGAGGCAACATTTCTAACCGCTTTATGATCAATTTCAGATTGATGAAGTAAGCCACTTACTTCACCAAGGCTAACAATAGCACCATAAGGTAAAACATTCAAAACTTCTCCTTCGGTTTCCATTCCTACCGATAAAGCAGCATACGCTTTTTCCTTTGCAAGCCGATATTGTTTTTTCATAGCCATCACATTAGAAACCGTAACTTGTAAACGATCTTTATTAACATAAATAACCATTACATCTAAAACTTGACCTTTTAAAGAATGTAATGCTTCCTCTTTTAAATCAATAAATTTAGTTGGTAAAAATAATTTAAAACCTTCATATTCTAAATCAGCACCTGCGGATGTAACTTTTACTACTTTTGCTTTAATTATTTCATCATTCTCTTTCAATTGTTCAAATAAAGTCAATTTATCTTTTTCAAAATAAATAGAGGTTCGCCGGTCTTTTTATCTTTTGTAATTTGTTTTACTAACCCTTCAAATTCTTGACCTTCATAATATGTATCATAAAGTTTTTGTCCTTCTTGATATCCCTTTAAATCATTAGCATAAATCACTGCTTTATTATCCTCATCAACTGTTAGATAAATCGCATCCTTTGTTACGTTAATAATCATTCCCCTAACATTTTGTCCTTCTTTATAAGCGTATTTACTCATTTTTTTTGTCCTCTCATTTACTAAATTTATAATCCGACTAACCACTTCATCAATTGATAAATCGGTACTATCAATGACTATCGCATCTTCTGCACACCGAAGTGGGCTATGCTTTCTAGTAGAATCTTTCCAATCGCGAAGTTCAATTTCTTTAATTGTTTCTTCAAGTGATAAATCAATTCCTTTTTCTTTGCGTTCTAGCATTCTTCGTCTTGCCCTACATTCTATCGTAGCATCTAGATATATTTTAATAGAGGCATCTGGCAAAACAACCGTTCCAATATCACGTCCATCCATAATACAATTTTTTGAATTGCTAATTTTCTGTTGATACTCTACCAAATATTCACGAACCTTTGCCATCTTTGATGGCGTTGAAACAGCATTTGTTACCTCAACGGATCTAATTTCATCACTAACATCAACACCATCCATAATGAAACGACCATTGCAAATATCTAATGAAGTCGATTCCAAAAAGTGATATTGATTTTCATCGTCTATATCGATTCCAAGTTGAATTGCCTTTAGTGTAATTGCACGATACATTGCACCTGTATCAATATATTCAATACCTAGTTTAGTTGCTATGATTTTTGATATAGTAGATTTACCAGAACCAGCTGGACCATCAATTGCGATTTTTAACATGTCTTTGCACCTCTATGCGATAATTATATCATAATATCAAAATATCCGTAATATAAATGCTAATTAAAATTTTATAATTCTAAATCATTACCATTTCGGCAAATAACAATTTCATATGGTTTTCCATTATTATTAGAAACAAATTTTTTTCCATTATCCGCAATCGCTGTTCTAAGAAGAGTATAATCAATTTCAACATAGCCTTTTTCACAAAAAATATAACTAGCAAGATCACTATTGGCATTTTTGCCATGAATTACTTCTAAATCAATCGCCTCATGCATATTAGACTTAACTGTCTTTAGATACATTTTACCTACATTATTTTTCTTACCTTTGTTAATTTCTTCAGGACGAAGGCGTTTAATATTCCCCCGATTAGTAAGTAGTAAAACAATATCTTTTTCGCTAACATATTTAGCACCAACTACGTAATCATTAGGCCTACTTTTTAATTCAATAGATTTTACTCCAAAAGAAGCAGGCTCAATAATACTAACTTCAGATGCATCATAACGATTCATATATCCATCTTTAGTCGCAATCACAACCTCATAATTACTACCTGTTACAACATCTGCACTAACAACATAATCATCGTCTTTAATCTTAGTAGCTTTTAAGGCTTTAGAATATCTTGTTACATATAAACTAGATAACTTTATTCGTTTAATTAAACCTGAAGCAGTTGCTAAAAGAACATAGCGCTCTTTATTAAAATCATCAACTGGGAAGGAAAAAATAACTTTTTCATTCGTTTCCATACCTATTAATGTACTCACATGAAATCCCAAATCCTTATGTTTAACTTCTGGAATTTTGTGAATAGGTAGAAAAATATAATTTCCTTTGTCGGTAAACTGGATCAAAGTATCTGTAGTCGAAGTTTCATATATATCGGTAATCACATCTCCATCTTTTAGTTTAGTGGGTTCAGTGGTAGCAAGAAAAGCTTTTTTACTAAGACGTTTTAAATAACCATCATGAGTAATTAAAAGCATCACATCTTCTTTTGCGATAAATTCTTCCGTTTTAACCTCTACTTCCTCAACCTCATGTTCAATTTGGGTTTTTCTTTCTATATTTACAATTTCTTTTACACGACTAAGTTCAGCAATAATTGTTTTTTGCAATGCCGTTTCACTTGATAAAATATGTTTTAGTTGCTTAATACTTTGTTCTAATTCTTTTTGTTCTGTTCTTAAAGCAAAAATATCAGTATTTGTTAAACGATATAATTGTAACATTACAATCGCTTCTGCTTGAATATCAGTAAATCCATACTTTGAAATAATATTTTCTTTCGCATCAGCTTTATTTTTAGAATTTCTGATTGTTGCAATAACGGAATCCAAAATAGATACCATAGAAATCAGACCTTTAACAATCTCTAAACGTTTCAAAGATTTTTCTAAATCATAATTGCACCGATTGGTAATAACTTCTTTTTGATGCGTAATATACGCATCTAGAATATCAACAAGTCCCATTTGTAAAGGTCGACCCTGCGATATAGCAACCATATTAAAATTATAAGAAGTTTGTAAATCTGTTTGTTTTAACAAAAAGTTAATAATATTATCTGGATTTACATCACGTCTTAAATCAATGACGATTCTTAACCCTTGTCTACTTGATTCATCACGAATCATCTTGATTCCTTCAATACCTTTCAATTGAATGACATCACTCATTTTTCTAAGCAAAACAGCTTTATTCACATCAAAAGGAATCTCAGTAATTATAATTCTTGGTTCAATTTTACTTTTATCTATTTCATATTTAGAACGAACAATAACTTTACCTCGTCCTGTTTCATAAGCACTTTTTAATCCATCAAGCCCTTGAACAATCGCCCCAGTAGGAAAATCAGGACCTTTCACAAATTGCATCAATTCTTCCGTTGTTGAATTAGGATTATTTATCCGATAAATGGCTGCATCTATGACTTCTCCTGGATTATGGGGAGGAATTTCAGTAGCATAACCAGCAGATATCCCACTTGCCCCATTAACTAAAATATTGGGAAATTTTGAAGGTAGTACAATTGGTTCTAATTCTTCATCATCAAAGTTAGGAACAAAACCTACTGTTCTTTTCCCTAAATCTTCCAACATTAGTTCTGAAAAAACACTCATACGAGCCTCAGTATAACGCATTGCAGCAGCAGGATCGCCATCAATACTTCCGTTGTTACCATGCATATCAATGAGTGGTAATAATATTTTAAACGTTTGACTCATTCTAACCATTGCATCGTAAACTGCAGTATCTCCATGAGGATGATATTTACCAATAACATCACCAACAATTCTTGCCGATTTTTTAAAAGGTTTATTAGAAGTAAGTCCAAGTTTATGCATAGCATAAAGAATTCTTCTTTGAACTGGTTTTAGTCCATCTCTTACATCAGGAAGAGCACGATCTTGAATAATATATTTAGAATATCTTCCAAAGCGATCTCCCATTATATTTTCAAAGTTTTCGACTAAATATTCTTCGACAAACTTCTCCATTTTTTTAGATATGTTATTTTTATTATTCATCTTCAGACACATCCTCTAAAATAAAATTATCATCATTATCAAATACGACGTTATTTTCAATCCATTCTCGTCTTGGTTCAACATCATCACCCATCAAAATTTCCATTTTGTTTTCTGCATCGCCATCCTCGCCAATCAAGACTTGAATAAGCGTTCTTTTTGTTGGATCCATTGTTGTTTCCCAAAGTTGCTCATCATTCATTTCTCCAAGACCTTTATAGCGTTGTATTTGAACATTTTTCTTTTGAATTTTCTCTCTTAATTCCTCATCTGTCCAAGCATATTCAATGCCACTTTTAGAAGTTATTTTATAAAGAGGCGGAGTTGCAATATACACCATTCCTTTTTCAACCAATTGTTTCATATAACGATAGAAAAAAGTTAATAAAAGGATCTGAATATGGGCACCATCTGTATCCGCATCCGTCATTATAATTACTTTACTATAATTTGATTTTGTAACATCAAAATCAGGACCAAACCCACCCCCTATAGCATTAATGATTGACATAATTTCTTCATTCTTTAAAACTTCTTCAATTTTGGCCTTAGCAGTATTAATTACTTTTCCTCTAAGTGGCAAAATTGCCTGAAAACTTCGATCTCGACCTTGTTTTGCGGTACCTCCTGCTGAATCCCCTTCTACCAAAAACAATTCATTTTTATCCGGATTTTTATATTGAGCAGGTGTTAATTTACCAATTAAATTAGCAGGTTTAGAAGTCTTTTGTTTTACCATCCTAACTTCATCTCGAGCTTTTTTCGCAGCTTCTCTTGCTTTAGCAGCCCGAATTGATCTAGCAATCAAATTGCTTGAAATTTGACCGTTTTCCGCAAGATAAGATTTCATCTGTTCATATACAACTTGTTCAACTGCATTCTTAGCCTCAGGTGTTCCCAATTTATTTTTGGTCTGTCCTTCAAATTGCAGTAAATCCTCAGGAATTCTAATTGAAATGATAGCAGTTAGACCCTCTCTAATGTCGGCACCATCTAAATTTAAATCTTTATCTTTTAGAGCACCTATTAATCGTGCATGATCATTAAATGCTCTTGTAATAGCAGATTTAAAACCAATTTCATGAGTTCCGCCATCTCGAGTTCTAATATTATTGACAAAGGATAAAATATTTTCATTATAAGTCTTTTCACAATATATTAAAGATACCTCTATATTAATTTTAAACATATTCCCACTTAAAAAAACTGGTTCATATAAAGCATCTTTGCCAGCGGTTAAACTTTTAATAAATTCAACAATTCCATTTTCATAATGAAAACTTTCTGATTTATTTGTTCTTAAATCATTCAAATCAATTTTTAACCCTTTGATTAAGTATGCTGACTCTTTTAATCTTTGGGCAATTGTTTTATATTCAAAAATTGTCGAAGAAAAAATTTTGGGATCAGGTTTAAATTGAATTGTTGAACCCGTTCTTTTGGTTTCGCCTAAATTCTTAGGTTTTTCAATGACTTTACCACCATTTCGATAGGTCTGATTATATATTTTGCCATCTCGATAAATTGTAACAGTCAACCACTCACTTAAGGCATTTACAACACTAGAGCCTACACCATGAAGACCTCCAGATACTTTATATCCACCCTCAGTATCAAATTTTCCTCCCGCATGCAAAGTATTAAAAATGACTTCTGGCGTAGGACGTTTTTCAACCTTATGAATTCCTGTTGGAATACCACGACCATTATCCATTACTTCAATACTATTATCTTTATGAATATTTACAATGATATGATTACCATAACCTGATAAGGCCTCATCAATAGCATTGTCAACTATTTCCCAAACAAGATGATGAAGACCTCTTGCATCGGTTGAGCCAATATACATACCAGGACGTTTACGAACTGCTTCTAATCCTTGTAAGACTTGAATCGAATCCTCATTATAAACATTTGTAGTTTTTGCCATGATACCACCCTTTCAACTTATTTTTTACCATCTTTATTTATTATAGCACAAATTTATTTTTTTGGCAAGAAAAATAGTTAAAATATCTAACTAAACTATAGATAAATTAATAATTCGACATATTATGATTTTATTTTTCATCTATATTTTTATCAAATGCTTCCCAATTTTTTATACAGATACAGATTTAAACTTTATCTTATTACAAGAACTTTTATTTGAAATATAATTAAAATTATAGTATAATATTTGTAA